>Ga0209067_10001817_pt1 | contig 12956 bp, 13 predicted proteins | sample ColStrG_CSR_2013_FD_187199 | JGI IMG/M metagenome (GOLD analysis project Ga0209067, IMG submission 187199) | Freshwater sediment microbial communities in response to fracking from Pennsylvania, USA - Cold Stream Run_MetaG_CSR_2013 (SPAdes)... | ecosystem: Environmental > Aquatic > Freshwater >... | reverse complement strand
CGCCACTACCTTCAAACGAGGCGGGGACTGGAACGAGTTGGGCGCCATACACCCTCCCACATGGCGCTACAGATCGTGCACAAATCCGGGCCGCTTCCGCATCACTCCCAATGCGAATTCCGAACAGGAGACAATCATGGAAATCCTGCGCAAGTTTTTTCGAATCGTGCTATTCGCGGCTGGTTTTGTGGCGCTTTGCTGGATAGGAAAGCCTGCGAACGCGCGCGAAGCGGCTTCCGGCGACGAGTCCGCGAGCACCGGTGCGCCGCAAGATGAAATGAAAGCTGTGGTGGATTGTGTGGAGAGACCGAAAGGCGTGCATGCTCCGCCAAAACGGCTGGCGCCAATTCCACGGGCAAGAGGGAAGAAAAGAGACGACGACGACAAAGACAAAGAGGATGCCAAAGAATCAGCTCAGCCCGCGGTCAGCCGGCTCGGGTTCAAAGCCGTATGCCCGCAAGGCAAAGTGCCGGTGTCCAAGATCATTCCCACAAAGGTGGCGAAGGGAAACCCACTGCTGGCCGCCGATACCGAGCGGGAATATCTGAAATATCAGGGACGAGAATTGGACGAGTTCGTTTTGCGGCATGCGCGCAGCTTTGAGGAAGTGTACAAACGGCAGGAAGGGCCCCAGGATCCACCGGGATGCGACGGCGTTGCATGGTTCGGAAGCTGCTACTACTACGGAAGCGCGGCATTTTCGACGGTGGCGGACGGCGGTGGAATGACCAATTCGATCGAGAAGCCGGCGTACGTGAACTCGGGAGGTTCGGGGCATACCTTGGATGAAATTGCGATCCAAGGGGGCACGAACAACGGGAATATCGTCGAGCTGGGATGGCTGGTCTCCAGCGATCAGGAAGGCAACAATAATCCGCACATATTCGTGTTTCATTGGAAGAACTGGGTAGGAACCTGCTACGACGGGTGCGGATGGCAGCAGTGGAGCGGTACCTATCATCCGGGGATGGACATCGGCTCAGCCGTGGGGAAGAAGGTTTACATCGGCTACGTGTTTTACCAGGGCAACTGGTGGGCCTGGTTTGATGACCAGTGGATGGGTTACTTCCCGGGAAGCGAATGGGGCGGGCAGTATACGAAGACTTCGCTGATTCAGTGGTTCGGCGAGGTGGCCTCGGCAAACGGGATTCCACCGGAAACGCAGATGGGCAATGGCCAATTGCCCAGTTCGGCGAGCGCGGCAAGCATGGCCACGCTTTGTGATGTAGACGCCAAAGCGTGGGTGTGCTGGTACCGCGACAAACAAAGCCTTACGCGAACCGTTGCGAAGTACTACGACATCAGCCGCGTGGGCTTCGGAGCCACCCGCTACGGCGGACCCGGCCACTAAGCAAGCAGCACTCTCCCAAGGCGGACTCCTGGGGCGAGCGAAGTGCTCGTCCCCGGGAGAGCGCACGCCGGCAAATAGGTGTGCTCTTGCGCTTCAGGGAGGAGTCGTCGTCACTGGCTGCGGAAGAAATCAATCAACAATTCCGAGACGCGGGCAGGCTTTTCGTGCTGGAGCCAATGCGTGGCGTTGGCAAAGGGGAAGAGTTCGGCATTCGTACAGTAGCGCAGACTCTCGTGCGCCATTTCAGCGAGGAGAAAGGCGTCGCGTTCGCCCCAGAGGATGCGGGTGGGGACACGGACGGTCCTGTCTGGAAATTTGACGCGGGTGCGGAAGAGCGCGCGGTACCAGTTGATCATGGAAGTGACGGCGCCAGGCTGCGACCACGCGCTGCGGTACTGGGCGAGATCTTCGCCGGAAAAGGTGCCCGGACGGCTGGAGCGGAGAAGGGCTCGTACGCCGATACGGTAATTGAAAGCGGAGAAGAGAGCTTCCGGGAGCCACGGTAGCTGAAAAAAGAACATGTACCAACTGCGGAGAAGTTGGCTCGGCCGCGTGCTAAGGAATTTACGCATTACGGTAGGATGCGGGACGTTGAGGACCACGAGTTTGGCGATGCGATGGGGATGTAGCAGGGCTACGCTCCAGGCCACGGCAGCGCCCCAATCGTGTCCCGCAAGAAAGATCTTTTCCTGGCCGAGTTGATCGGCGATGGCGATGACATCCGAGACGAGTTCCGTTAAGGCGTAAGCTGCCACGCCGGAGGGTTTGCTGCTGAGGTTGTAGCCACGCTGGTCGGGCACGATGACCCGAAATCCAGCGGCAGCCAGCGGCTCGGTTTGCCTTCGCCAGCCATACCAAAATTCCGGGAACCCATGTAGCAGAACTACGACGGGACCGTCTGGCGGCCCCGCAGCCACAGCGTGCAGACTCACAGAGCCGTTTTGAAAGGTCAGGGTCTCCAAGGGCAGCACTCCGGCGCGCCAGTGTAGCAGACGCCTGGAGGTTTACCGCCAGAGGAGAGAGGCTCCGTTTTGATGGCGCACGAATTCCTGCGAGCCCTACTTCGCCTGCAAGCTCTCGAGATACACCGAGAGATTGTGGATGCGCTGGTCGACCATCACCGGGTTCGTGGTATCAAGTGACCTAAACAGCGGTCCCCAAACCGGCATGTCGGAGCTGCCATGCGCTGCCAAGGACGAACCCTGCCGCAGATCGTTCATGACGTGATCCATGGGGAACTTGCCATTATTCTTTTTGGCGAGTTGGGTGAGGTCCGCGGGGGGAGTCTTCAGCGCCGACGCTGCCGGGCCGTCGCCCTTGGCCGAAAGGCCGTGACACGGCGCACAGTAGTCAGCGAACATCTGTTTTCCAGAGGTCGAGTTGCTCTGCACGATGGGAGTCTTCTTAATGGTCGTTTTTTCCTGGCCCCATCCCAGGCTTCCCACCAGCAGGGCTGCGGCAAATACCGGAAGGAACAAGAAACCGATTCGGGCCCCGCCGGGGTTAAGAGAAGAATGCGTATTTGGCACGATGCACCTCCATGTGCAATAACGAGGATGCCCGTTGGTGTCAAATGCGTTCGGTGACGCGCATCACATTACATTGTGACGGGACTCACCCAAACGCTTCCTGTGTGACGTATGGGGAACGGCGCTGGAACAAGAAGTTCTTCAGCGCTCGGCAGACTTAGCCGCTAGAATCCCGGAGCGCCAGAGGTGGCGGGGCGCATTTCGGGGGCATTGACCCCGAACCGCAGGCGTGCGAAGTACGTCTGGCCGAGGGACATGCACCCGGTGTACAGATAGCCCCAGACAAAGAGCAGCAGGAACGGGACAGTGGCGTAATTCTCGTTGGAAATAGCGTAGACGATGGTCAGCGAGAAATACAGGCCGAGCAGCACTTCCGCGTAGGGCATCCACCCGGCTTTGTTCCTGTACGATTTTTTCGTGAAAGTGCCTTGCTTGCCTTCGATATTAAATTTCGGGGTGCGAGCAAATTCGCTCTTCTTGCCGACGATGGCTTCGATCACTGCCTGCGCGTTGCGGACGGCAATGCCGATGCCGGTGGCCATCACAAACGGCAAATACAGAAACGTGCGCCACCAAGTCTTGGGGCGCAGCTCTCTTTGCGCGACGAGATAGAAACTGGAGATGGAGCAAGTGGACGCGAGAAACAGCGGCAGGTCGATCACCAGCATCTGGAACCATCCCTGGTAGAAGCGCACGATCATTGCCGGCAGCAACATGGTGGAAAGCAGGATCATCAGCGGGTAGCTGATATTGCCGGTAAGGTGGAAGAAGGCTTCGGCCTTGACGTGCCACGGAGCATCCGACTTCAAAACTTTAGGCAGGATTTTCTTTGCCGTCTGCATCAGGCCCTTGGCCCAGCGGGCCTGCTGGGCTTTGAAGCCGTTCATGTCCACAGGCAGCTCGGAAGCGCACTCGATATGCGGAAGGTACATGAACTTCCAGCCTTTGAGCTGCGAGCGATAAGACAGATCAGTGTCTTCGGTGAGGGTGTCGTGCTCCCACCCGCCAGCGTCGTCAATCGCTTTGCGGCGCCAGACCCCGGCGGTGCCGTTGAAGTTGAAGAACGTGCCGCGTCGGGAACGTGCACCGTGTTCCACGACAAAGTGGCCGTCGAGGAGGATCGTTTCCACGTTGGTCAGCAGGGAGTAGTCGCTGTTAAGGTACGTCCAGCGCGTTTGAACCATGCCGATTTTGTCGCCCCCATCGGGATTCATGAAATAAGGGATGGTGCGGCGAAGAAAATCGGGCTCAGGAACGAAGTCAGCGTCGAAAATGGCGACGAATTCGCCTCTGGAAGTTTTCAATCCGTTTTCGAGAGCGCCGGCTTTATAGCCTTCGCGGTTGGTCCGGTGAATGTAGACGATGGGCATGCCCTGAGCCGCATGCCGTTCGACGCAAGCGCGGGCAACTTCGCAGGTTTCATCGGTGGAGTCGTCCAGCACCTGCACGTCCAGAAGTTCGGCCGGATAGTCGAAGCGCGAAACCGCATCGACTAGCCGCTCAATGACGTATCGTTCATTGAAGATCGGCAACTGCACCGTGACGCGTGGCCAGTTTGTGACCGAGGGCGGAACCGGCGGAACATTCTTCGAGTAAGCAAAATAGTCGTAAACCAGCCAATAACGGTGCAAGCCGTAAACCGCCAGAACGAAAAGCACGATGAAGTAGGGAATCATCATCGCCAGGTCGAAAGCATTGGCGTGGTAGATGCCGGTAAAGGTCCTGTCCGTGATCTTGTGCCAATAGTGGCTTATAGGCCCTTGTGCCGCGAGACCAACCGAGAGTGAGAGGGCGATGTGCACGATATCTCTTGTTCCAGCGTTCGCAAGGATTCCCCTGCGTCAATCATCGGAAACAAGGATTATACGGCATGTCCGCGTTCATTATGAACGCAGATCGATTAGAACCATGAAATCAACTTTTCGCGGCAGGAAATAGCTCCCGACACACGGCTAAGGGACAAGTACGATTTTTCCGGCGGCGCCAGGTTCAAGGATTTCCTTGTGAGCGCGCGCGGCCTCGGCGAGGGGCAACTCTTTGCCGACTACCGGGCGAAGGGTGCCATTTTCGAGGCCGGCGAAAAGACCGCCGTGGATTTCAGCCTCTTCCGCGGGCGTGATGGCCCAAAGCGTGAAGCCGCAGGCAGAAGCGCGGCGCAGCATCAAGTCCCTTGGGTTGATGGTGATTTCGCCGCGATTGCCGATGATAATCACCCGTCCATTGGTGGCCAGCATTTTCAAATCCGCCGAGAGGTTTATGTTAGCGAGCATTTCAAGAACTACGTCCACGCCACGTCCGCCGGTGGCCTTCATGATTTCTTCCTGGTAACCCGCTTTACTGTGATCGAAGACTTGATGCGCGCCTTCGCGCCTGACGAGGTCGATGCCCTTCTGCGTTCCCGCCGTGCCAAAAACCGTGAGACCCATAGCGCGGGCCATCTGCACGGCCGCGCTGCCGACTCCGCCGCTCGCGCCGTGTACCAGGACTGTTTCGGAAGCCTTCGCTTCCGCGGAGTGATGTAGCGCGTGATACGCGGTTCCATAGGGAACCCACACGCCCGCGCCCTGCCCAAAACTGATCTTATCGGGCAGGCCGTGTACTTGCTCTTCAAGCGCAAGAGCATACTCCGCGTAAGCGCCCGTCACGGTTTTCGCGGTGTAGACCCGGTCGCCCCGCTTAACTTTCTTCACGCCATCGCCAACTGTCTCGATCACGCCCGCGGCATCTGAACCGGGCGTGTAGGGAAGCGGTGGTTTGACCGCATAGGTACCGGCGCGCATGTAAGTGTCGTAGGGATTCACGCCCACAGCATGAATCCGGACGAGCACCTGTCCGGCGGCTGGTTTCGGTGTGGGGGTGTCTTCAAGTTTCAGGACTTCGGGGCCGCCAAATTCGTGAACTAGGATGGCTTTCATCGTTTTTCTCCAGTGAATAATTTTGCGAACGCGGGAATAGCGGCGTCAAGCCGCCGCACTCCAAAAACTAGAAATGATCATCCACGATAACTGTGGCTACTTCTTTCTCGATGAGCCCGGCGGTTTGCGCCCACGCCGTGGTCTGCCAATTGTCTTTCCCTTTTTTGACGGGAATCCAGGGCGGCAGCGTCTGGTTCAGATAGTTGGCCAGCGCATAGATGTACGGCTCGTACATTCTGCGCATCTCGGCCAGTTTGCCGTCGGTCTCCGCACCATCATGAAGCTTCATGCCGTGCTGTGCGAGGATGTCGCGAATTCGGCGCAGGTCTTGCACGGGAAGCCGATCGTGCGGCAGCGCCTTAGGCGCAGTACCGAATACTTGAGAGAGGTCGACTACGGCATGACGCGCAATGGCGAAAGTAAGTTCGGCTTGCTTCTTGCAAGCGCCTTCGATACCGACGATGACGAGAGCGCAAGTGTCTAGAATCGCCGTAAGCGAAGCGACCCAGGATTGATTGTCATGTTGCGACCGAAAATAGGCTAGGACAGGATACGAAAGGTGGCTTTCCATAAGCTCAGCACACCACAGTTCCCAATCCTTCAGGAGAACTCGCAGGGCTTCCTGGCCGTGCGCGTAGCTGTGGCGGCGAAGCAATTCGCCGGCGGTCGGCGGCGTGCCCGCGCGAGAATCGAGCAGCGAGATATTTACTTCACGTTTGGAGAACGAGCCGTAAATGAAGGGCAAGTAGCCGATAACAGCAGCAAGAAAACCAAAACCAAAGCCGGCCTCGGTGACCACCAGGCCGCGAGCCAAACCGGAACGGGGAACGACGTCGCCCAAGCCAAGAGTGAAGAAGGTCGTGCCGCTGAGATAGACATCTGTCAGAAAGCCGGGCTGGCCGCCGGTTATCACCACGGCCGAACCGGCGCCGTACTGCATGAGGCCGAAACCGAAAACCAGTCCCACGGCCCATACGCCTACCAGGATGAGCAAAGAAATCGGGCCGAAAAAACCCAGCAGCGCCTCCTGCTGCTTCTTTGAAGGCACCAGGCAGATCACAAATCTCCAGACTGACCACGTCGTTTTATAGAACGCCCGGGTCAGCCGGAATTTTCGCGTGACCCGGCGCGGCAGGATGATAGCCTCGAACGCGTCCCACACCACGATCAGAAAGATCGCGACACCTGCAACGAACGCTCCCGGAGCTGGAATCATGTGCGGCATTGTACCTGTTTGGCCTGCACTCTGAGAACGCCGCTTGAGTGCGACTCGGTTCTAGGATTCTAGGCGTGCGGTGACGCTGATTTCTGCCTTGAAAAGTTTTGATACCGGGCAGCCGGTTTCGGCGGCTCTTACGGCCGCGTCGAACTTGGCCTTGTCCGCGCCAGGAATTTGCGCCACGAGGTCCAGGTGACTTTTCGTGATGGCGAAGCCATCCGGAAGCTTCTCGAGCGAAATCGTTGCAGTCGTTTCAAGCCTGCTCGCGGTCATGCCTGCGTTGCCGAGCTGCCCGGAAAGCGCCATCGTAAAACAGCCGGCATGTGCCGCGGCCAGCAGTTCTTCCGGATTGGTGCCCACGCCGTTTTCGAATCGCGTGCTGAAGGAGTATTGCGTCTGTTTCAGGACGCCGCTGTCCGTCGAAATCGAGCCTTTCCCGTCTTTCAGGCCGCCCTGCCATACCGCCGATGCTTTGCGCTGCATGATTTCTCTCCTTATGGCTGTTTCGTTCTGTTTGAATCCAGAGAATTCGATTCCCGTGCGTCCTGGAAGGGTATATTCAGAAAATGAACTTGTCGAGCAAGCTTTGTAAGCGCCGATGACCGCGACCCTGCACGACATCGCGCACCGGCCTTGGCCTCTGCCGGCAGGGCCGTGGGTGATGGCGCAGAGCTGGCACGACCTGCTCTTTGCCCACTGGCCGGTTGCCCTCGCCGTCTTGCGCCCGCTCATTCCTCTGCAGTTGCAAATCGACATATCTGATGGACAGGCTTGGCTAGCGGTGGTTCCATTTCGCATGACGGGAGTGCGGTTGCGTGGCACGCCGGCGGTCCCTTGGCTCTCGGCATTCCCGGAATTGAACGTTCGAACCTACGTTACAGACGGCAAAAAGCCCGGCGTGTGGTTTTTCAGTCTGGACGCGGGCAACCCGCTCGCCGTGGCTATTGCGCGCGCCTGGTTTCACTTGCCGTACTTTCGCGCACGCATGCTCTGCAGAGAGCAGGATGGCTGGATTCACTATGAAAGCGAGCGGACGCATCGCGGAGCCCCAACCGGATTGCTGAAGGGCCGGTATCGCCCTGTCGGAGAGCCTTTTGCTCCCCAGCGCGGGACGCTGGAACACTTCTTGACCGAACGCTATTGCCTGTACACCGCCGATAGGCGCGGGCGAATTATCCGCGGTGAGATCCACCATTCGCACTGGCCTTTGCAAGTAGCGGAAGCTGAATTCGCGGAGAATTCCATGGCGGAAGCGGCGGGGGTGGCGTTGCCAGCACAAAAACCGCTGCTCCATTTTTCGAAGAGGCAGGACGTGGTTGTCTGGCGCCCTCAGCGGCTTACCTGAATCGAGAGGGCCCTCCTCACCACTTATGAAAAACGAAGTACGAGCCCAGTACGATGAATCCGAACCCCGCGGCATAGTTCCACTTGAATTTTTCGCCCAGGTAGAGAACCGAGAACACCGAAAAAACCGAAAGCGTGATGACTTCCTGAATCGTTTTAAGCTGCGCGCCATTGAATTCGTAAGAACCGATGCGGTTCGCGGGCACTTGAAAGCAGTATTCAAAAAAGGCGATCCCCCAGCTCACCATGATGACTTTCCAAAGCGCCTCGCTACGGAACTTCAGATGGCCGTACCACGCAAAGGTCATGAAAATGTTGGAGATGGTGAGTAGTAGGATCGTACGCATTCGAAAGAACGCTCCTTTTCTAGCTTTCACACAGGTTTGAGACGGGCAGGAATTGACCGAAGTTGCAGTTTCGTCAAACGCTTAGTGCAAGATTCCGCACAACTGTCCTATCGTCCCCTTTCGTGTTCTTGGTGGTTACCGCTACCCTCTAGCAATAGCCTGGGACAATCGCTGGTTACCCGCTCGACGAATTTGACAAGATTCTCGGACGACAGAGAGGTATGTGTGCCTACAAGCTCATGCAAGCTGGTTGCAGCCATTCTCGGAGGCATGCTTTTGCTCCCGGTCGCTGTTCCTGGTCAGGAAAGAATAGTTCTAGTTGAGACCGGGTCCAGTATGCCGGAACCGCTTTATAAGAACTGGATCGACGAATTCCACAAACAGCAGCCCTCCGCGGTCATCCGATACATGGCGACAGGTTCGGCGGAAAGCGCCAGAAATGTGCTTGCGGGTTCGGGCGACCTCGGTGGCGGCGACGCCCCCATCCCAGAGGCCCAGCTCCGCGCAGAGGGGAAATCCATTTTTGAACTTCCCGCCGTGTTGATCGGAATCGTAATCATCTACGAGCTACCGGACGTAAAAGGCGAACTCAAGCTCACTGGCCCAGTGCTGGCCAGCATCTTTCTCGGAAAGACCAAATCATGGAACGATCCAGCGATCGCCAAGCTCAACCCGGAGATGAATCTACCGGAGATGCCCATCCAAGTTCTCCATCGCAACGAAGGCAAGGGTTCCAATTACATTCTTTCTGACTATCTGGCCAAAGTAAGCCCGGAGTTTCTGTCCATCGCGGGGCGTGGCGAATCGCCCAAATGGCCCGTGGGTCAGGCATTCCAGCGGTCACAGGATCTGATCGCCAAACTTCGCAGCACTCCCGGTGCGATCGGATACACCGAATTGAACCTCGCCACTGGCTCGGCCGTGCGCATCGCCAGCATCAAGAATGCCGCGGGTGAATTCATCAAGCCCACCGCAAACTCGATTGCCGCGGCCGCCACTGCCAGCGGCAACAAAATGAACAATGATTTCCGCGTTTCGCTGACCAATGCACCCGGCAAGGACAGCTATCCCATCAGCAGCTTCACATGGCTTTATGTGCCCGCCGTCTCCAAAGATCCCAGCCGCGGCAGCATGGTGGCCAGTTATTTAAAATGGGTTTACACCAGCGGCCAACAGATCGCCCAGGAAAAGGGTTACGCGGTCTTACCGCCGGAAGTCCTGGAAAAAGTCGTAGCCAAGGCCTCGGCCGTGCGTTGAATCGGAAACGGCGACGCTACACGTTTAGAGTGAGGCTTACCAGGTCAGGCCGCGTTGGTGGCGGAAGCGGCGGCATTTTCGAACGGTCGACCGGATGGTAGAGAGTATCGCGCTCTACGGGGACGCGCCCCGCGGCGCGGATCAACCTCTCCAGTTCGTTGCGCGGCGTGAACTCCGAAGTCTTCGCGCCGGCATCGTGATAAATCTTTTCTTCAACCACTGTGCCGTCGAGGTCGTTCGCGCCGAAACGCAGCGCAATCTGCGCGATACTCGGCGAAAGCATGATCCAGTACGCCTTGATATGCTCGAAGTTGTCGAGTAACAGCCGCGAGACGGCTATGTTCCGCAGGTCAGCATATCCCGTCGGCTTCGGAATGTGCGAGAGCGCGGTGTTGTCCGGATGAAACGCCAGCGGAATGAACGCCACAAACCCATGCGTTTCGTCCTGAAGTTCCCGAAGCTTGACGAGATGATCGACGCGTTCTTCTTCCGTTTCCACGTGCCCGTAGAGCATCGTCGCGTTCGAACGCAGCCCGATTTCGTGGGCCTGGCGCGCAATGTTCAGCCACATCTGCCCGCTGACTTTGTGGTCGCAGATGATCCGCCGCACCCGCGGGTGAAAGATCTCCGCGCCGCCCCCGGGCAGCGAATCGACGCCCGCCTCTTTTAACTTCATCAGCGTTTCTTTGGTCGATAGTTTTGCAATGCGGGCGAAGTAGCCCACCTCGACCATGGTGAACGCTTTCAGGTGCACGCCCGGGCAGCGCTGCTTGAGCCCGCGAATCATTTCCAGAAAATACTCGAACGGCAAATCCGGGTGCAGGCCGCCTACGATATGGAATTCCAGTGCGCCTTCTCGCGCTCCCTGCTCGGCGCGCGCATAAATCTCTTCCAGCGAAAAGTTGTACGCCCCTGGAGCGTTCGGATCACGGCCAAACGCGCACAGCTTGCAATGCGCGACGCAAATGTTCGTTGGATTGATGTGCCGGTTGACGTTGAAATAGGTAACGTTTCCGTGCCGTTTCTCGCGCACGTGATTCGCAAGCCAGCCCACCGCCAGCAGGTCCGGCGACCGGTACAGCGTGATGCCGTCGTCCACGCTCAAGCGCTCGCCCGCAAGCACTTTTTCCGCAATCGGCTTCAACCGCTGGTCGGTGATCGTCAGTTCGCTCATTTTGAATCCATCGAAAGTTTCAAACGCGCCAAACCGCAGCGGCAGCGCCCCAGAACAGCAGGAACAACATACTAATATAGCCGTTCACGGTGAAAAACGCAGCGTCCAGCTTGCTCAGGTCATCCGCCTTGACAAGAGAATGTTCGTATGCCAGTAGGGAAGCGACAACCGCAATGCCTGCCCACGCCGGCCACGGCAATCCGAAACTGAAAGCCAGCCATCCCAGAAGCGCGATCACGCCGATGTGCATGGCCCGCGCGATCAGCAGTGCATTGGCAATGCCGAATTTCTTGGGCACGGAAAAAAGCCCGGCGCGCTGATCGTACTCAACATCCTGGCAGGCGTAGAGCACATCGAACCCGCCCACCCATAGCGTAACCGCCGCGCACAGAATCAGCATGCGCACGTCTAGCCCGCCCGTGATGGCAATCCATGCCGCGGCCGGCGAAATGCCCAGCGCAAATCCCAGAAAAAGATGCGACCAGTTGGTGAACCGTTTTGTGAAGGAGTAGAAAAAGAGTATGCCCATGGCCAGCGGCGCCAGTTTCAGCGCCAGCGGATTCAATTGCCACGCCGCGATGAAAAATACCGCCACCGCGACAATCGTGAAAAACCACGCAAACTGCAGCGTCAGCGCACCCGTAGCCAGCGCGCGTTGTCGCGTTCGCGGATTCTCGCGGTCGTAGCGCAGGTCCGCGATGCGGTTCATAGTCATCGCCGCGGAGCGCGCTGCCACCATCGCCGCCACAATCCACAAAATTTGCCGCAGCGAAGGCCATCCGTGGCGCGTCGCGCGTGCCGCAAGCAGCGCTCCCGTCAGCGCAAACGGCAGCGCAAACACGGAGTGCTCAAACTTGATCATTTCGAGCACGGTTTTGACGCGGTTTGCCATTGATGATCAGCGAACTGCCTTATGCCTCCGCTTTTTTCGCCGCGGGCGTGCCCATCCAGCGGTACATCTTGTCCTGCGAAAGCCCAATCTGTGCGAGTACTCGGCAAACGTACTGGGTAACGAGATCATCGATCGTCTTAGGGTGGTGATAAAACGCCGGCACCACCGGCATAATCACCGCTCCCGCCTGCTGTGCCCGAAGCATATTCTCCAGGTGCACTCTATTGAATGGCGTATCGCGCACGCAAAGAACGAGCTTTCGCCCTTCCTTCAGCATCACGTCCGCAGCCCGCGCAACCAAGTCATCACTGATCCCGTTGGCAATCGCGCCGAGCGTCCCGATCGAACAGGGTATGATCACCATCGCATCCACCGCGTAACTTCCCGAAGCGATGGAGGCGCCCACATCTTTGTTTGGCAACACATCAATCTTTGCAACTGGACGGCCCAGAAGGCGGCTTGGGAGTTGCTTCAAGTCGCCGGAAGCCATGCCCAGCTCTTCCGCAAAAAGACGCTGCCCGGCTTCCGTTACCACCAGATGAACCTGCGCGACGCGCGGGTCTTCTTCGAGCAGAGCAAGCGTCTTCTGCGCCAGAATCGCTCCGCTCGCTCCGGTCACACCTACGGTGACGATCTGTTTTTGTGTGTCAGCCATGACTTTGCGCGGGTAGAATCAGTCTCGCAGTGGCGTTCCGCCAAGTCAAGCTAAGGCGCGAGTCCCCAGCGATGATAGAATTCGCTGCGGCCGGAGTCTATGAATCAATCTGAACTGCTGAAAATTCTGGAATCCGTGAAATCTGGCGATCTCGCTCCTGACAAAGCCATCGAGCGCCTCAAGCATCTGCCCTTTGAAGATCTCGGCTTTGCCAAGGTGGACCATCACCGTGCGCTCCGCCAAGGCTTTGCCGAAGTCATTCTCGGCAAGGGC
>Ga0209067_10001815_pt1 | contig 12959 bp, 11 predicted proteins | sample ColStrG_CSR_2013_FD_187199 | JGI IMG/M metagenome (GOLD analysis project Ga0209067, IMG submission 187199) | Freshwater sediment microbial communities in response to fracking from Pennsylvania, USA - Cold Stream Run_MetaG_CSR_2013 (SPAdes)... | ecosystem: Environmental > Aquatic > Freshwater >... | reverse complement strand
GTGCGCGAGCAGTTCTTCCTCGCAGCGGTAGCTCAGAACATCAAGCGACTGGTGCGCTTCCTCAGTCAGCCGACAACACCGGTTCTGCCGGCTACCACTTAGTCGAACGGAGACAAGACAACCGGCGACGGCATGCTCGCAGATGAAAAGGAGTTCTGTTGAGGGACTTTTTCAACACCCACAGGCGATTACGCTCAAATTCCCCGGTCGCGGGGGAAGATGAGTGCAATATATAGAGATGTTTCACCAACTACCCCATAGGTCCGAAGTATTGACGGATTTTCCTTGAAGCTTCAAGTAGTAGAACAATTGACTCTTGTGTCGATCGAGGTGCCGGTTCATCTGGAAGAGATGTCGGCCCAGCGGCATTGATTTGCCGGGAGCCCACGGAGCAGCCATTTCTCTGCTCGCTAGATCGTCTTCGCCCGCTTTGTCAATCATCTGCAGGGCAACGGCTTTGTCCTCTGCGAGTAACCGCTTCGCCTCGTCGACACTCTCCACTGCAGGCAGCTTTTCGGCAGGCGGCAGGTTTTCCTCCGGCGACAGGTCTTCCAGTTTCCTGCCTGGCGGGAGACCCCAGTCGCCAGACACGAAGCCCTGGCAGCCAGCGCCGCAAGCGTTCGAGATGTGCTTGATGAGTTGGCCAACCGTCATCCAATTAGAACCGCTCGCCGGTTTCCAGCCGAGACTGTTCGCATCCACTTTGTCGAGCAACCGAGCTGTCGTTCCGTAGGCCGTTTCAATCTCGTTCTTCAAGACGTCAGTCCAATTCACGACCATTCTCCTTTCCCGACTTATATTGCTGCTCTTGCCTTCGATCTCAATTCCTCACCGTCAAGACGGGGCAGCCTGCACGGCACACCACTTCATATGCAGTGGCCCACGGCATGTGGGAGGCTGTACCGATATGGGCTGAGCGATGCAAGCCCAGAATGATGCTGTCGGCTTTCAGAGTTTCGGCTGCTTGCAAGATATTGTCGCCTGGCACTCCGAACTCGACCATGAATTCAGGTTTGACTGCCAACTCGGCATTCTGCGCCGTTAGTTCCTCGAGCCGCCGTATGCTGGCCGTGCGGGCGTTCTCTCGCATTTGCATGACATCTCCTGGAGTGTAGCGACGGAAACCCTCCGGCATCGGAACCGCAGTGAGGACATGAAGCAGAATGAGTTTTGTCCCGAATTGATTCGCGGACGAGATGGCATATGGCAGAGCATGCAAAGAAGCAGCACCGAAGTCCGTGGCGAACAGGAAGGGCCGAATTGCCCTGGTGCGCTCAACCGGGTTCTCCTGAAAGGAACCCGGACCAACGGTAAGAACAAGGCAATCGGCGTGACGGAAGACTTGTTCCGCCACTGATCCGAGGAGCAATTTCCCCAAGCCTCGCCGACCGTGTGTACCGATGACCAACAGATCCACTTGTTCCTGCCTGACTAATTTTTCCAACTCTTCCCACACATCACCTTGGCGGACGATGGCCTCGTGACGCAGACCAGCCAGCGCACCATGTTGAACGAGATCGTCCTCCAATTGACGAGCATCCCTCCAAGCCTCCTCGGTGGCCGCGCTTACCGCATCTGGACCCACGAGAGTGAATCCCAGCGAGGAGACGACGTGCACTAGGTAGAATTTCGCTCCATAGTGGCGGGCAATGGCGAGAGCATGGCGGAGGGGTTTCTCAGATGCTTCGGAGAAATCAGTTGCGACCAGGATCGACTTCAGGCGAAGGTCTACAGTTGGTGCGACGAGAGACATGCGCACCTCCTTGTCTCTCATGCCTCGTACATATTGGCATTAACCCAAGTAATACACAGTGATGACGATCACTGGCCTGAGCCAGTCTGCGGTTGCTCAGCCTGCGTTCGGGTCACCGCCCGAGCCTGAGCGGGGCAGTGTGCTCTGTGGTGCTGCCGAAGTTCCGCCGAGCGCGTCCTGTGCCCGTGCTCTCGGCGTGACCGCCGGCGGTCTGGATGCCATCTCTCCTGTCGTTCCGTTGGCAGGAATTGTGGCCGTGATCTGTGTGTCGGAATCCACCGTAAACGTCAGCGGCCACTTGCAGGCCAGCGATACCTCAGTCGCTTGCGTGATGCTCTTCCCGGCAATGACCCCGCTCGTGCCGACTGGACCGCTGGACGAAGTGAAGCTCGTATCCGTTTCAGCGCAAGAAGTGGCGGGACAGGACTATTGCACAGAACGTGGCGAAGCCAAGGAGGATAAGGCCCAGGATAGCGTTGACGAGACGGAAGAATATCGGGCCAATGCGGTGGGGGATGAAGCGAACGACGACGATCAGCGCGGTGAACCAGGTCATCAGGCCGGCGGTGGACATCAGGATTCCCCACACAGGGGCGCTGTAGCCCAAGACTGAATGGGCGAAGGGGAGCCAGTTGGCGGTGACGCCAATCCAGTAAATTATGGTTAAAGGGTTGAAGATGGTCAGGACGGCACCATCGGCGACTCCGGCGACCAGATGCGCGGGGACGGTGCCTTCGTCCAAGTGTTGGCGAGCGCTGGCGTATGCCCGCAGGGGATCCTTGACGGCCCGGACAAGGAAGTAGATCCCCAGCGGAAGGAGGACTATTACGCCGATGGCCGCCAGGACGGTCTGAAGCGTCGGGTTGGACAGATCAGAAAAGAGGTAGTGACCCCCGAGGAGGACCAGAGAGAAGAGGATTAGATCGCCGGTGACGGAGCCGATTCCGCAGACGAGGGTATGGCGCCAACCGCCGATCACGCCGCGGCGGATGGCCAGCATGTTGACAGGGCCCATCGGCGCGGCCGACGCCAATCCCATCAAGAATGCGGCCGAAAGCACATGGACGTAGGAAACGAACACCATGTTGCGGCAAATAGGTAGGTTAGGATAAGCCCGAAATTCCACTCGGGCATTCTGGCAGTCAAGAATATGCACCCGGCGCTGTGCCGGAAATTGGGCGTGATCCGGGTCAATGAGTACATGGCGACCATTACACTCCGTCGCCAAGAGTCGGGCTGCCGGAACTCACTTTACTCGGGAAGACCTGTTGCACGTCGTCGAGACAAGCGACAAGGCGAGGGCGGCGAAGAAGACTGCTTAATTTGGCGACTGTGAGAAGCCTCTACTTGAAGTCCGTTTGACCAGCTCACAGTCTGGCCATATGATACCGAGGATCTGAGGTAGGCAAGTTCAGGAGTCGCGCCCCAATGAGGGGTCGATTGACGCATTCCCGCCTCAAAGTGAGCCCATCTGATCAACGCTTTGCCGTCGATGGGTTTTTCTTATTGGCCAGCAGTGCGGCGTCGAACGGAGGAAGGCAACTCGGGATTTCCAAGCGGAAACCTATTTCAGGTCTCGTTCGCGCAGCACCTTTTCGTATTCGTCCTGTGCCTTCTTCAGTTGATCGTGGAGATAATCGGGATCGAGAGCGCTCGACTTCCTCAGTCTCTTAACAATTCCGCACTCTTGTTTTCAGCGGACCCGAATGTTTTCGATGGTAGACATAAAACCACCCAGTTAGAGTGCTGGGAGTCGTAGTCGGAATGGTGCAGGCACAAGTACACGATGCTTTCGAAATATAGTGACGCGGTGTCCGACAGTCAGCAACCACTGTCTTTGACCTTTTCTTGGTCAGCTTGTCGCCTTTAAGAATAGAGGAAGACCAAGACGTCGGAATGTACAGCGAGTCTCATGCCAGGCGGTGGACATTGGTGGACTCCGCCTCTTGAAAGATATATGAAATTACTGGCGGGCATTGCATTGTCGTTCTTCTTAGGTTCGGCCGCTATGGCGCAGACCTCACTTCAGAGCGGGGGTTTTCCTTTCTCTGTCGCATTGTTTTCCCCGCAAGGGCCAACGAATGATCCAGGTATTCGGCGCTTTGCGGGTGCCTGGAAGGAGGTAATCCCTAAGCCGTTTCAGGGATTTAATCCTCTGGGCGGAACAGAAGGGATGTCGGGACAGGTAAGCGCCATCGCGGTCGATTTGGTACACGATCCAACGGGGAACCTGGTCTACGTTGGCAGCTCAAGCGGGGGTGTGTGGAAGTCTACAAACGGATTCAGCGCTTCACCAAGATTCGTGCCCATCAGCGACGGGAGCCAGAGTCTCTCGGTGGGCGCCATTGCGCTGGACACACGCACCAATCCGCCGACTGTTTACGTGGGTACCGGAGCTTCGGATAATTCCAGCAATATCAGCAGCTATACGGGGGTTGGCATCCTTACAACGAACAACGACGGAGCAAGCTGGACTAAGGTAGACAGTGCGGACACTGGTGCGCACAGCTTTGTGGGACTCGGTTTTTCGAGCATCATCGTCGATCCCGTAAACCCGGACGTCCTCGTGGCCGCCACAGGAATGGCGACGGATCCCAACCATCCTCCCTCGTCCCTTCCGCAAGCTGATCCCGGATTCAACAATCTCGGCATCTATCGATCCACTGACGCCGGCAAAACCTGGACTCGCGTCATGAGCGCCGACTATACACTGCAGGGCACCATTCTCACCTGCGGGGTACCCCCCGACGTTCTTGATCCGTCGGGGTTTTTCCATATCGACCTCATCTACGAACCAATGCATGCAATTTACTATGCGGGCATTACGGGCGTGGGTTTGTTCGCGTCCAGCGACCAAGGTAAGACATGGAATCCGTTTTCGAGTCTTGGACTGGGCACTGGGCTGCCTTACAGCAGTTGGACGATCAAGGTCAGTCTGGCCTCGCGCAAGGGCCAACTTTGGGCGCTAGAGATGATGGATCATTGCTCCGGTAATCCGTTCATGTTGTTCACCTCAACCGACAGCGCCAAGACCTGGACCTGGGTGCCGCTCCCTGCGGACGCAGGATTATTCAAAGGAAGTCTGATGTACGTGGCTGCGCCTCCCTCATCGAACTGGCTTCTCTTCGCCACCCAATTCCTTTTCCGAACCGACACCAGTTCGTTGCCACCCTCTTGGACGAACGTTGAAAACAACATCCACGGCGACCAGCACGCGATCGGCTTTGCCGGTGCTACGAATTGGTACGTGGGAGATGACGGTGGGGCTTGGGCAACAACCGACAGCGGAAATACATGGACCAGTCTTAACTCCGATCTGCGCACCCTGGAATTCTTGAGCGCAGATCAGGATGCAAGTGGCACCTACGCCGGTGGACTTCAGGACAATGGCCCAATCATTGGAATGGCGAACCCAGGGTGGCTGCAGGTTAGCGGGGGTGATGGTACCTATGTCACGGCAGACCCACAAGATCCCGATGGCTTCTTTATGTCGAGCCAGTGGGGCAATATCTTTTATGGGAAGACTACAGACTTGAGCCACTTGCTGCCTGTCCTCAATTTCAACGGGGCGGCAGATTTCATGGGACCTTTTGAAGTTCTGAATGCAAACGCCAAAATTCGCAGCGGAATCACTGGGCCGGGCGCATCCATAGTTAATACGGGGCGCATTCTGCTTCTTGGAGGCACAAATCTGTGGCTCGTCGCTTTCGACCCTTCTTCCCCCAGCAATCCTTGCATTCTGCAACCAGCCAATGTCGCCTGCGATCATTCCATGCCGAGCAATCCGCAGGCGGTACAACTGACCAACGCAATCAATCAGGTTATCGATTACATTGCGCCCTTCCCCGCTGATCCCACTGCAGCTTTTGTTGTAGCTGGGGGGAAGTCGCTATTCCAGTTCCGCACCATTACATTTGCCGGCAATGCCAACATGATTCAGATGACCGGCGGACCAATAGATGGAACGAATGTTCTTGGGCACTTGGCAGTAAATCAGGCGGGAACCCTGTATCTCATCGTTGCTGGATTCATTGACGGAAAAAAGATCTTCAAAACCACCGACCTCGGGAACACGTGGACGAATATCTCCGGCAATTTCCCTAATGTGCCGATCAATTGGATCACCTTGGATCCTGTGAACGGGTCGATCTACTTGGCTAGCAACGTTGGAGTGTACGTCGCGACCGATGGCGGCGCGACAGGGGAGCAGTGGCAAAAGCTAGGCACCGGCTTGCCCAATGTTCCTGTGACGCAGTTGAAGATCACGCCTGCGGGTACACTGCTGGCCGCAACCTATGGTCGCAATGCGTGGATCTTGTCCGATCCATGCGACAAAATACGCGAGGAACTGGCGAACGTGGACTGCAGCACGCCGAAGGAGAGATCCTGCGCTGCACGAGTGAGGCTCCTTTCTGCGGAACTGAACTCCTGCGAGGCAAAGTACGGAGAACTTCCGGGACCCTAGTCCGTGGGAAACGAACACTCTCGGCAGCTGCGCGGAGGAAGATCGCCGCGGCGCAAAGGGCGAGATGGGCACAGCTGAAAGCTGGAAAGAAGACGGCATAGCAGGATTCGACTCTTGGGCTGCAGTTTAGCTCTAGTGCAAAAGTCCAAATACCCCGACCCCGGTCGTCGTTCCGACGTAGACCTTTCCATTGATCACCGTCGGCGTGATGAATTTGTTCCCAGCACCAAACTGATCACGCCCACCGGACGCCTGGCTACTGTTAAACAGTTCGGTTGCCAGATTTCCTGCGTCGTAGGCGTGCAAAACCGCGGGGTTTGAGTTCTCCACGGCCCAGACAATGCCTTCACGCGTGCCATTCGCAGAAATACTAGGAGTCGCTCCGGGATAGATGAAAGCGTTGGCAGTCTGGGATGCGGGAATAGTCGACAGCCGCGCGTTACTGAGGACGAAAGCCTTAATGCTGTCCCCGACTGCACCGTAGTAGATCGTATTGTTGAAGAACGCAGGCATGGAAAATACGCCGTTGGGAAAAATACTTTGAATTTCCTGATAGACGTTGTTCGCACCGGGATTGAACTTCCCCATTGAATCCCGATCCACCACATATATATTGCTATCTTTCCCGGCTCCAACCGCAAGATGGCGGGTCTGACCCGAGCTGTCGGTGAGGTCGGGCAACACTAATGCCCCGCCAGAGCCAAGGTCGGCATCAATCGAGTTTTCTGCAGACTGATTGAGCATCTCGAAATAATCAGCCACAGTCAGTTGTTTATTGGTGGTCGCGATCTTTAGGAAAGCATTGCCGAAATCGCCCTGACTGGGGAATCCCTGCGCGTTGAGCGTGGCATCGAACGTACCATTCGCATCAAGTAAAAAGATGTTCCCGTTCGCGTCTGCTGCGGGCGCCGTGCCGCTCATCCAGAACGATCCCTCGTTGCCGTTCGGTGTGACATTCAGCACCGTGACTTGTGAGAGCGTGTTCTGGTCATATCCGATAATCCAACCGGTGTATGGCCGAACATCACAATGCGAGCCCCAAGTCGTGTAGACAACGCCATTGACCAGAAGCAACCCAGGCCGTTCCAGTTGCTGCCCGGGATCGAAGGTTACGTTGCCGTTTGAACTGTTATCGCCAGTTCCGGGATAGGAAGCCTGGATCTCCTTAGGGCCACCGAATTCCTCAGCGCCTGTAGTCACATCGAGCGCGTGCAGGCGCTGGTGGTAGTTGCCCACCGCGTCTTTCGACATTCCGATGACGTAAATCGTCCCGTGTGAGCCAGCCTTGGCGTCAATCATGGGCGTTGATGTGACTCCGATTTCCGGTGTCACCTGCCCACAGCCGCGGTCATCGCTCGGCATTTCACCTTGCGCTAGAGTCGAGACTTGCCAGAGCTGACTTCCGGTGTCGGCATCGAAGCCATAAACACTACCGTGTTCAGTGGCCACAAAAAGCAGGTTGTGCGTTCCCTGGCCTGAAATGCTCACGCTGGGCAGGTACAGCGGCTGGGCGTCCACCTTGCCATCCACAGCGATGACGAACAGCTTGCCAAAACTGGAAGCATTCACATTGGAAGTCGTGAGAATCGTCTCGTTGAGATTCCGCCCGGTTCGGGCATTGTCGTTGTGGTAGGTAGTCACGACACTCGTGGTTGTGCCGGGCGGAGGAGGAGTAGTACCGCCGCCCGGGGCAGTGCCTTTGCTGCCACAGTTGACCAGGTACAAACCGACCCCCACGACAAACAGAAGTGTGCCCGTGGCACGAAGGTTCCTCGTGCCCTTATCCTTATCCGTTGCTTTTTGTGTGTTAGGAGGCTCCAACTTAAACGATTTTAGTACTTCCCACTTCTGCAGTGTGATCGCCTGCCCCAAGGCTGTTCATCGTTGAGACGGCCGACGTTTTCTGGACCGTGCTGAGTCTGAACGAGCAGATCAGGTTTTTGGGGTACGAAAGGGTCCGGCAGATAGACAAGGCAGCCAAGAGTGCTACGAACTTCGACGCTAACGCTTTGTTAGCAGCCGGGGAAAACGTCCAATGCGTTCATGAGCCGTGCGGTAGGCTTTGTGGCGAACAAAACTCGAACACTGTAGAATTCTCCCGCATGGCTCGGCGTCCAGATCGGCGGGACCAGGAGATGTTGAGCGAGGAGAATCTCAAGGAACTTCGATACAACCTCGCGCATCTCGGCCTGCCTGCCGTGCGGGAGTTCTATGAGACGGCCTACCGCGATTGCCGCCTCGTCTACAACCGTCTTCCAAGCCCGCGCCAGATACAGACTCTTGTTCAGGTGTGGAAACAACTGTGGAAATGGCGTTGAGCCAATCTGCCATAATCTCTTGACCATGTGTGGACGTTACCGACTCTCGCGTTGTAAACAGGTCATCGAGGAACACTTCGACACTGTCTCCGGCGAAGAGGATTGGAGCCCGCGCTACAACGTTGCCCCGACTCAGCCGGTCCCCATCATTCGCCAACATCCGAGGGAACCGCGCCGCGATCTGTCGCTGGTCCGCTGGGGCCTCGTTCCTTCGTGGGCCAAGGACGCCTCGGGCGCTGCCGGGATGATTAACGCGCGGTCAGAAACTGCAGCCACCAAGCCCGCGTTCCGTGATGCGCTGAAGGCTCGCCGGTGCATTGTTCCGGCTGATGGGTTTTACGAGTGGTCGCGAACCCGGGTGGCTCCTGTTCTTGCTTGGTTCTGCGATAGTTTAACCAGGCTAAGTCGGGTGACTCCGCGCCTTCCCTCGGTTTTGCTGGCAAACTGCCGCGCAGGGTGAAGGATTCCTACGGCTTGGCTGATTTCCGATGCTTGGCCTGCATGCTTTGCATCTCCTTGGCCTGCTTTTCCTGCATGTCCTTCATCCGCTTCATCAGTTGGGGGTATCGTGCCCAGTCGATGCCTCTTTCGTTTTGGGCACCGAACAGCTCTGGATTGATGTAGTAACCTCGCTCCCGTGGAGGCTTAATCCGTTCGACTGCCATGGGGTGGGCCCTCTCCCATGCATCCTGGCGAATACCGGTTACTTGCCAGGAGACCTCCAGCCCCGCGCTGCCCCCGGCAATTGTGAAGAAGCGATTCTGGATTTTTTGCGCTATGTGGAGATTTGGGGCCGCCCCTCCAATGGCCGTTAATTGATAACGAAAATCCCGGTTCAGCGAATCAAACCAATCCGGAAGATGAATCTCGGCTTCTCCGTTGCCGTCCAAAATCACGTTTCCAGAGTACAGATTCAACACTTCGGAGGATTCCACCGCGGCATGGTAGAGGTATTTGTTCGCGGGATCGAGGGGATGGTCAATCCTGAAATTCTTCGTTCCCGCAACGTTCAGGTTACCCGAGATGGAGACGTCACCAGTGAATGATCCAGCCCACCCTGCGATGCCGCCGGGCTGTGCCACCGCGATCGCGTCAATTCCATCACCGCCGGCATTTTGTCCGTTGTCAGCTCCACTGACGGCAAAGACGCCGGGCCCACCGAGAACGCCTGGAATGATGGAACCGCCCCCTGTTGCGCTGACCCCGACACCGCCGGACCATGAATAACCTGTGGCATCGAGACCATGGCCGTCTGGGAAGCCGCCGCTGGTAATGACGGCTGGAGCGCCGCCACCGTCCGCCAAACCGCCGCCTCCACTAGCCCTGAGGCCCGTTCCGCCAATGTATCCAAAGCCACCCCTAACGTCCATACCGAGTCCGCCTCTACCAGGTCCGTTATCGATTATTGTTGGACTTCCACCAGCTGCAATGATTCCAGTTCCGCCGGTCAACGGTGACGCTCCGCCTGTAGCAACAAGTCCTACCCCACCAATAGTTGAGCTGTAAGAAAGGTCGCTGCTGCCACCCGTCGCGTGGATGGCGTCGCCGCCATTGGCAGTAGAACCGGAAGTGGCGTTCCAGCCGACGGTGAAAAAACCTACGACCGACTGCGAATTCGCCGCCGTGCTAAGAATGCCCTTTGTCGGCGTCGTTGTTCCAATACCGACGTTGCCGGTGAAATCCGCAATGAACAGGGCCGTGGGAGCTTTGAACGCTCCGATGGCTAAGCCTCTGCTGTAAATTTCACACGCTGCTGCGCCTGCCGACGGGCATCTTCTACGTCCAGGGAGTGAAGGCGAATGTCCTGTTCTTCGACCGCAAGCCGGCGAGCGCAACTCCGTGGACGAAAACGCTCTGGATTTACGATTTCCGGACGAACGAGCATTTCACGCTGAAGACCAACCCGCTAAAGCGCAGTGACCTGGACGATTTCGTGACCTGCTACAACGCAGAGAACCGGCATGAACGCAAAGAGACGGAGCGATTCAAGTCGTTCCCCTACGAAGATCTGCTGAAGCGCGACAAGGTGAGCTCGGACATTTTCTGGCTAAAGGATGAGAGCCTGGAGGACTCGGCGAATTTGCCCGATCCCGACGTGATCGCCGCCGAGATTGCCGTAGACTTGCAGGCAGCGCTGGATCAGTTCACTCTGATCGCAGCGGATCTAAGGAAATAGATGTATACAGAACCCGCGTCCATACAAATAATCCCTTGTACCCGCGGAATCCTTTCGTTAGGGTTGCGTTCCCCCCAACTCGCTTCTTGGAATCTGTTGAGCAACAAGGAGGGCACACCATGTCTGTCTCCGTAACACCTACACCTCCACAAACTTATTTGCAGGGCCAAAAGTACTCGGTAACGCCCCACCCCGTCAGCACTCTTCTAACCTGGGTCCAATCAGGGGAGATAGCGATACCTGAGATCCAGCGGCCGTTTGTGTGGGACGCGATCGCCGTGAGAAATCTCTTGGACTCGCTTTACCAGGGATTCCCGGTCGGGTACCTGATTTCATGGAAGAACCCGAAGGTCAAACTGAAGGATGGCTCGCTGTCCGAGGGAAAGCGAATACTAATCGACGGACAGCAACGGGTTACGGCGCTCATGGCATCGCTGCTGGGCCGACAAGTATTGACGAAGGACTACGACAAGGTACGAATCCGAATTGCGTTTCATCCCGTAGAACAAAAATTCGAAGTCTCCAATCCTGCCATTCAGAAGGACGCATCCTGGATACCCGATGTCGCAATGGTTTTTGCTCCCACAACCAGCGTTCTTGGCCTAGTTCAAGCCTATGCGGCGAAAAACCCCGACACAACACAGGAAGATGTCTTTCGAAGACTGGAGTCGTTGAAGGGAATCATTAACATTCATTTTGGTCTGATCGAGCTCAACTCGGAACTCAGCGTCGAGACAGTTACTGAAATATTCATCCGCGTCAATTCTGCCGGCACTCCCCTGAGCCAAGCGGACTTTGCGATGTCGAAGATCGCAGCAAATGAATCCTATGGCGGCAGCACTCTTCGAAAAGCGATTGACTATTTCTGTCACATGGCAGTGACACCAGAATTTCACGACAAAATAGTTGCGCGGGATCCGGAGTTCTCACGAACCGAGTTCTTTCCAAAGATGGCGTGGCTGAAGGCGGAGAACGATGATATTTACGACCCGTCCTATGTCGACATGCTCCGGGTTGCATTTACTTCCGAGTTCAAACGCGGCCGAATGCAAGATCTCGTTGCCTTGTTGTCCGGCCGTAACTTTGAGACTAAACAATACGAGGAGCCAATTGCAGCTGAGTCCTTCACGCGACTGAAGGCCGCGGTCCTGAACTTCATGAACGAGACGCATTTCAAGCGCTTCGTCATGATCATTAGATCTGCAGGTTTCGTGGATCCGTCCCTGATCGGCTCTCAGAGCGCCCTGAATTTTGCCTATATTCTTTATCTGCTGCTTCGCTCGCAGCAAGTGCCCGCCGCTCAAATCGAATCAGTTGTCCGACGGTGGTTCGTCTTTTCCCTGCTGACAGGGCGTTACTCCGGTTCATCTGAGACAAATATCGACTACGATGCGCGCCAATTCTATGAAGCCGGATTTGAAAATTATCTCAGCGCGTCAGAACGTGGGCAATTGTCGGATGCGTTTTGGAATGTCGCGCTTCCTGAAGAGATGAACACCTCTTCCGCCAACAGCCCTTATTTCAAAGTTTTCCTCGCGGCGCAAGTAAAGGCGAACGGTAGAGGGTTCCTGTCGCGGGACATCACCGTCGGAGACTTGATTGCGAATAAATGCGATGTGCATCACCTCTTTCCCAAGAACTACCTCAAGAAACTGGGGCTCACCAAAGGTCGATATAACCAAATCGCGAACTTCGCGTTGACACAAAGCGAAATCAACATCGCGATTGGTGACCAGGTTCCGAAGGTGTACTTCCAGCACATCCTCGACCAATGCAACGGCGGAAAGAAGCGATATGGCGGAATTGGCGACCCGGGAGAGCTCAAGGCGAACTTTAGGTCGAACTGCATCCCCTTGGACCCAGATTCGCTTCCTCCGGAGGATTATGAGGAATTCCTTGACCAGAGAAGACGGCTCATGTCTGCCAAGCTGAAGGAATATTACTTCGGTCTCTGACGGCGTTCCGCTTGATCGGAGCTGCCCAAAACCACCTGTTTGTGGGCAATAGAGCGGCGGGTCTTGTGACCTCTTAGACTCAGCTGATTGCGAAGCTGAAGGTGAATGGGGTTTTTGGGCAGCTTTGGCGGCGCGCCGACGGAGCCAAGACAAGGCTCACTCGTCGGCGGCAGCTTTCCCCGAAGCCGACTTCTGGCCCAGCATAACAATGAGACGGTCCGCCACCTTTGGCCTGCAGCGCGCCGCAGTATAAGAGGTCAACGGAGGAGGCGTCCGAGAGAAGGGCGTTCTT
>Ga0209067_10001813_pt1 | contig 12962 bp, 16 predicted proteins | sample ColStrG_CSR_2013_FD_187199 | JGI IMG/M metagenome (GOLD analysis project Ga0209067, IMG submission 187199) | Freshwater sediment microbial communities in response to fracking from Pennsylvania, USA - Cold Stream Run_MetaG_CSR_2013 (SPAdes)... | ecosystem: Environmental > Aquatic > Freshwater >... | reverse complement strand
CTTTTTTAGAGTTAATGTAAATACCTAATGTTTCTAATATCAGGTAGAAAATTTTACATATATCTAAAACGATACTACTGTAATCTACCACATCAACAAGTTCTTTTGGTAAACCTTTTGCCAAAGAAACTAATGGAATATTAATGGTACTGATACTATTTTTACTTTCTTTCTTTAGCCAATTGGTAATTCTTTCAGCCAGTTGTTTATCTTCCATATTGTTAATCCACTCTTTAAACTTAGTAGACGTATCAGTGATGAGAGACAACTTTACTGTCTCGTATGGTGGTTCTGCTACTTTTCCATAAGACTTACCAAATGTTTCATTATAAAAGTTGTGTTGCTTATAAGGAGATGTAGTTGGATCACCTTTATATGCATCAGCAGCTTTTAACTTACCAGTTCTTAAATATGTATGTTCACCATTCTTAATAGAATTAATAATATTCAATTCCTGCTCACGTACTAAACGCAGATACTTTTTAGCAGATACCATTCCATCTTTTTTATAATCAGCAATGATACCAGCCATCATTTCTTCGCCAGCTTTGATAATTTCAACAGGTGAACTACTATTCTTTAAATGAACGCCTTTAATTTCTAATTCTGTTACTGGATATTCACTTCCTTCTTTGTTACCAATATCTGCAAAGTAATGCTTGCCACCCTGTGTAGGAATAAAGAGATTAAAGCGAAACTCATTCTTCATTGAAATAGCAAACAAATCTTTTTCATGAATGCCCATATTGGCAGACATAACTGCCAATACATTAATTAGTGTATTATCTACTAAATATACAATTGCAGACCCAACAGAAATAGAAGTAGCATCGTATTTATTGTCGCCTTTATACCACTTTACCCAATCTTGTACAGTATAGATACATGAGTCAGTATCACCACCAAGTAATGAATGCCGAATACTATTTGGCATATATGATACACTAGGTAATAAATTATTAGTACACCATAAGACCTGAATTAAGTCACTGAATTCTTCCGTTACATTATTAATATTAGTAATAGTAGATGCTAGTGTCTGTAGACTATCCATTGGCATAGTATCATGCTTATCTGCATAGCCACGTGTTTCTTCGCTACATACCTGATGAGCAAAGATAAGACATGTACCATCTGCACTCTTAATTACTTTAATAGGGTCTTCAAAATTACCACCAGTAATTTTCTTAGATAACTTAGTAACGAAGTCTCTGATTAAATCCTCATTCAGTACTCGTAAAGAATGAAAGTCACCTGTATAAAGGTAGGCAGCTCTTTCTATACCAGATAGTGTATTAATGAAATCTGTTACTTTCTTATTACCTTCTGGGAATGACCAATACTGTCTACTGATTTTAAATACAATATCCAATACTTCCTGTGTTGTTGGAATATGAATATTATACTTATTAATAACGCTTCTTAGCTTATCGTAATCTGTATTAGTAATAATACTTAAAATATTACTAATAACGATATTGGGCGAAAAGTAATGTCTATTTCCAGCAACAAACCTTTCAATATGTGCACCACCATTTGCAGTCGATGTTCTGCATGTACTTGTTAATACTGGGTGCCCATTTGCATTTGCTAAACAAATACTATTAATAGCTAGTGCACCACTAAAACTATTGTTAATTTGTTTAGAAGCTTCTGATTGCTTATTATAGAACTTAGATTCGTTTAGTTTTTTCTCTGCTTTTGCTCGTGCTTCTTTTACTTTTAGTGCTTTACGATTAGCAACGTTATGCTTAATGAAGTTATTAAACATAGATTCTTCTATATCTACGTTAATAAAAGAAGTAAACGTAGGCGTAATAATATCCCTATCTTCTACACACTCTTTTAGATACTGGTAAATGGTATCTGTGCGCTCTACCTTATCTCCATTGTCAATGCGGTTAGTAAATACTGCCTTAGGTGGATTAAAAGCAAATCTTCCATCTTTACTCAAACTCTTAGTAACGAAGTCTTTGGCAGCTTCGTACGATATTCCTTTAATCTTAGCTATATAAACAGATGCTTGGTCAACATAATGCTTTAGTACATCTAAATCTCTTTTATATTGATTAGCTGGTTTTACAAATACAGAACCCATTATTTTCTCCAGTTGATACTATCGTCAAGATATGTAAACTGGAAATATTTTTAGATTAGAACAAAAAAATACAACAAATATCCAGAGCATAATTGCTCTGGATATATTAATTAGAACTTAGATACTACATAATTATTGAATTTAGTTTGAGTTAACAAGATTAACTCAGCAATTTCAATATTATTAAAAACCAAACAATCGTGATTATGTGCACCCAGTGATACTGTTCTATCAGTAACATTATATTTCATTACGTAACTAGTATCACCTTTTTTATGGATAAAGAAACGATCTTGCTTCTCACCCAGTACTTCATTACGTTGTGGTAGATGCATCTTAGTTACATCTTCGTAATGAAGATGTGCAGTAAGAATAGGACGATTATTAGCATCAAAGAAAATACGCTTATCTTTTTCAACTAATGTTTCAATAATTTCTTTCACTCTTACTGATTGTTTTACTAATGTAGCAATATCTTCGGTAGTCAACATCTTGATTTTCTTTCTATTAAAATTATAATTACTCTTTACTAATTAGTTTTAAAAACTTCTCTTCCGCATGTGGGTCACTAATAAATACCCTATTTAACATTACATTCCCAGGTGATAAAGTTAAGGCACTAGCAAGAATAGTTAAATACTTAATCTTATCTACATTCACCTTATTAGCGTACGCTTCTTTTACTAGCTCGTAAGCCTGTATTGAAAATTTACTAAACTCATCTTCAGTAATTTGAGAGTTATTAAAACTACGCAGCGCACTTGTTAATAATACTGCCATTGGATGATCAATAATCCCTTTATTGAATAGTGTATCTAAATACCAGATAATTAATTCTCGCCATTTATAATTGTGCTCTTTAAGAATAGTGGCACACAGTAAAGCGTAATCATACCCAGCTTTTTCATAGATTGTTAATAATGAAATTTTAGTTTCACTATTATCACCCATAGAACCATGTAATAGAGATCCTAGCTTATCTGCTAATGTTTCTTCTGGTTTTATATAGTGTTTAGCTGTTGCCCCAGCCATTGCTAAGTCATGCTTTTCTTTCTCATAAGCACGAATCTCTTTCATCGTGATACAGATCTTTGCCATAGTTTTCTCCATTTAATTTGTTTAAAAATAACTCCACACATTAGTTATAGTAAATATTAATATAAATGCAGTCATACTCCCAGTGAAATAAATCACTGGGAGTATTAGGTTGTAGTGACTAGTTTTTCAATTTACTATATAAGTATTCGGGTAAGAAAAATACGTCAATGTTAACCACAGTATATGTACTAATTTACAACATTTGTTACACTAATAGCAGTATACCCATTATCTAATAATAAATTTTGAATCTTAAGTATATCTGCTACTGTAGCATTTTGAATTACTGCGTTAATGGTGATATTACTAATCTGTACTGGATTACCACTAATCCATGCAGATGAAATAACTTTACGTGTAGGACTACCATCGTTTACAAGATAGTAAGTATAAACACTAGGGTCTACACTTGTACCACTTGGTAAATTAGGTAGAGCTAACGCATGTAAGGTAGCAATGTTACCAAAAGATAATGCTGTCTGGTAATCCAATTGTGCAGCAATAACTCCTTTTACATTACTACCATAAATATTGTTACTTGCCATAACAATATTGTATTCAGACCCTACATTTAATGTATTCATACTAATATCCAAGATGTTGTAAAGCTAAGTACCCATTTAGATAGTTGCCACGATATGGAAATACCATTTTATCTAGCGTCTTATCATAAACCAATGGTATTCTATAGCTGGTTAATTTATCATAAATATCATCCACCAACGTATCATAAATTTCAGAATAATATTCTAAGCTATTCTTGATATGTTTGTCCACTGTAGGATGACCATAGTTTAAAGATATTAAAATGTTAGGAGTCAGCAACCTGATTGGTGATGCTCCAACACTTTTCTCTATCCTTGCAATAGCTTCGTCAATTGCTTGATTTACAAAAACTGCTATCGCTGGTCGAGTATCAATTGATGGATGTATTTCTCTGTCCAAAGAATTTACTAACTCTGGCATATCTGGAAAATCAATTAGCACAGCCCTATCCTTTATTAAAAATAACCAATTTCGTTTATTTCTCCAAGTTTCTCAATAGAGATTAAATCTTGTTCCGATATCTCATCCAAGATTAACATATTGCCAAATAAAGGTTTATCTGGATTAGGAAAAATAGGATAAACTACCAATCTATTATTCTTATACAATCCATAAGCCTTATACATGTCAACTAAAGCAAAGCATATTGATTTTAACATTACCTTGGCATTTGACATTGCTAACTCGTCTGAGTAGTTCTCAGTACACATCGCACTCAACTCATTGTCAATAGCACTATTTACGAATTTATCAATATTCTCTTCAATATTTTTATAGTCGTAAATTGCATCATGAATTTTAAGAATATTATCTGGTGCTAAATGGTTGTATCCTATTAATACTTCTGGATCTTTTTCAGAGATATTTATTAATTCCTCTACACCGATGAAGATGAATTTACGTTTTTTATTATCGTCAGTTGACTTCAATGCAATCTCCTTTTAAAGTTACACGAGTACCAACACAATGACTACCTGTTAGCTTATGATAAATATATTCTACAATAACGATAAGTGAGTTATACAGATATCTAGCTTCAGCATTGGATGGTCTTTGTTTTTCAAACAATATATCGGTAAATAATAATTTAACTACAATGTCATGTGGACTGCAATGATTAATAGAATCAATCACAATAATATCAATCATTGCATCTAAGTCTATAGTAGCTATATTTTTATCTTTACCAAATCCATATAATAGATCACTTATCTCTATTGGTAAATTAATCTTCATAAGTTAGTTTAGTTATAATTCCAAGCTGATTAAACTTAGTATCCATGCTACAACTAATTGTAGCTTTTGTTTTATCATTGATGATTTTTAGATCATGCAACTCATCATAGATAGCATTAGCAATAAATAATAACTTGATAATTAATTCATTATCGTTCATTATTTTCTCGTATAGTTTATCTAACCTTTCGTATTCTTTTATCTTTTCATCACTATCTGAATCTACTGAATTATCGAATGCATCGTTTACATCATCTTCGATAGATTCAATAAGCCAAGAATTAATACGCTCAGCTACAATCTCCAAGTTAACTTGACGTTGATTATGTTCTATGTCACCATTAACTAATTCTTCTAGCATAACCGCAATAATCATATCGAGCTTAACATATGGCTCAGGATACTTTTCAATGTAGTCTTGGATTGACTCTACTATGTCTTCAGAAGTTATAAAAACTAAATTAGTCTTAACCATATAAACCTTTAATTAATATTATTAATTAAATGTGCTAAAATCCCCATTCCATTAAAATTAACTCTAGCTACATATTCTAGAATATTTGCTTTAGACTTAGGTAACTTTAGATTGCACACTTCTTCATATACTGCTTTTATTATGTCGAATAAATAGAATTTTAATTTACCATCTTTCAACATATCGTTATACTTCTTTTCCAAATTATCCATGATAACTTGATAATTACTATTGAATTCTACTTCATTTGGTACACTTTGACACTCTGCATCAATAAACTCTATCATTCTTGAATTTATCGCATCTGCCATCATCATTAAATCAGGTTCGGCATTTAACTTATTTATTGTCTGACAAATACAGTCTTCTAAGATAAAAGATAACACAGTATCCAGATCCAAATAAGGATCTGGATACGCATTATTGTATTTGCTAATAGATAAGATAATGTCTTCTGAAGTAATAAAAACAAGCTCTTCAGGACAACTATACATTTATTCCCCTTTAGTATAAATATGTATTCTACAATTACGTAATATGTGATTACGTATGTTTTTAACATTAATTTTATAATCTTTCAACTGAGAATGAAATTCAATAAGCATCAAATCAAATATCATATTCTCTGCTTTACTAAAGTCACTAAGCATTGCATCTATAATACCAATATCTACTTCAGCATATGCGAATCGATACGATAGTCTTAACCTAATGTACATAAATGCTTCACTGGCTATCTGGTCTAATAACTCGTCTGTTACTTTACCATATTTACCAGTGACATTAGATTTTATTTTGTCATATACTTCATTAAGATCAAGATAGAAGTTCAATATCATTCTCCATCGTTAGATTTAGATTCTTGCATTTTTTCCCATTCCAAAATGCGATAATCCTGATCTTTAGTTATTTGCAATGTACCATGTTTGAATTCAATATGATATACGTTCCATCTATCATCACCAATGAACTCTAATAGCTGACGATTTATATCATCCAGTATTTGGTTTACCATTGCCAGTATATTTTCATAGTTACTAGTATTTAACATGTTATTCTCTAACATAGTATCTAGTCTATGGGTACTGCCAGTGCGATAAGGGGCAATTGAATTTAACAGATCTTCAACAGAAGCAATTAATAATTTAGTTCCCCAATACGGTAATATTGGTTTATTAGAAATATTATTTGCTTTATTCTGTATTAACCATGTACCAATGATGACATTATCTTTATCATCATAAACTGGTTTCTTTATTTGTTCGATATCTGTGATTCTAATCTTATTATTATTTGTATCATAAGAATGATACATTCTGTTAGAAACCATTATTGGTTCTATTTTGGTTGATATATAGATACCAACTGGTGGCTCTTTCATAAGTCCATATAACTTATCTTCCACATCCATCGCATATCCATCTGTATCTAACCTAATAAATTTCATGGTGTTTTCTCTCTCTTTAGTGAATCAAAGTGCCCCTCTATACATATCATTTCAATCACTAATAAAAAAACATACACATAGAGAGGCTATACAGCCTCTCTATGCAGTTTAATTATTTAAATAGTATCAGAGCACCATACCATCATCATCAGCCTGTACGCCTTTGCTAATAGATGCACTTACACGGCTTGTCTTAATACGCTCTTCAATTTCTTTCTTAGCGTTATCAAGCAAGTTATAGTAAGTGTGGATGCCGTCAGATACTACAAAATGTAATGGCTCTACACCCATGAACTTATGTGCTTTCTTTTCAACACTGTCATTGAATTCCCATTCTTCAGGTACAATACCCATAGCTTGGTAATCAGGGCGCGGATTGATACTGTAATCATTAGGGCCATTAGGTCCCTCTGTTACAAGTGTAGCCACACTAATTGGGTAGAATGGTTTACCATCATGGTCAACACATTTTTCACCAATCACTGTATCCATTGTGTACAGTTTAGATGGAGCGTGACCCACTACTTTCAGATTCAACCATTTGGTTAAATCGGCAGTATCCATACCATGATTATTACCAGATAACAGAGCCAACAACTGTGAAGTAATTTGCAATGTAGCAGTGTCAACTTTGCTCCATGCACCAAACTCACAATGGCAGATAACTGGCGTATTATGGCGACTTGCAATTGCATCATAAGACTGCATTGTCTTAATACCATTTTCAATTTCAATAGTACTATCGCTACTACCAGCTAACAATACGATCACTGGTAAATTACGTTTTAACAATTCAGTTACAATGACTGGGCCAATTACACTGCCACTGCCGCCAGTAATTGAGTGGATGACGATGTTGAAATTAGATGGCTTAAACATAGTGATAACACGTTCTGCATCTTTACGAATGTGCTCTACGTTAGCCGCACGTTCTTTACCACTGCCGTCGATTTCATTACCGTTTGAATCTTTGATCAAAAACTTTTTGTCCTCTGGTACATTGTTACGAGTCATGTTACTACGACTTGTATCTACGTACGCAAACTCCATATTGGCAAAACCCTCTGGAACTGTTTTACCCAGCTTAGAAGCCAAGTTGATACCACAACCACCAGCTGCGTAAATTGTAACAGTATTAGATTTCATCATTTTAATTTCCCTTTTATTGTGATGCTACAAAATTAGTTAATCAATCTTTTGGATAATTAATTAACTGGTTAATACTCATATAGGTAATATATGATTCAAATATTTTTAGAATGAGGTTTTATCATGAATGCAATCAATAAAGCAATCAATGATGTTAAGTATTTCATACCTAGAGAAATTCTAGACAAAGCATTTATTGATAGAAGTTACTCTTATTTTAATACAGAGAACACAAACATAGACGAGCAAATACGTCAAAAGGTAATTAAGCAGAGAGTTATTGTTGATACTAACTTAGTAGGTGGTAAACAAGCCGTCATTCCTTTGAGTGGTTTAAAATTAGAAACATTCGATAATTTAACTACAATTGTACACGTCCCAAAAGTAGTTACAAATAATCGCACTATTTTATCTGTGCTAGATGTTGCTTTTATTTCAGCAGCTATGTTAAACCAACAAGCAGGTGGATACGGCGCTATGCAGGCATCTAACCCAGTAGATGGTCAAGCACTAGACAACGGTGCACTAATGAGTGCCATGACTGCCGTAATGAATGCTGGTGGTAAGTTACCAGTTGTATCTACAGCAGATGCAGAGTTAGTTGGTGAGAATACGGTTATGATCAGAGGTGTTACATTAGTTCAGAACATGTTCTTAAGATGTATGTTGAGTAACGACGAAGAATTAAATGACATTCATCCTAGAAGCATCATTGACTTTAGCAAGTTAGTAGAGTTGGCGGTAAAGAGTTATATCTACAATAAATTAATTGTAAGATTAGATACTGGTGAGATATTTGGTGGTGCTCAATTGGGTGTATTTAAAACGCTCATTGAAGGATATGCAGATGCCGAAGCTAACTATAAAGATTTCTTAGAACAACGTTGGGCTAAAGTAACTTTCATAAATGACCATGTTGGTTATAGACGCTTTCTGCGTACACTGGTTGGTGCACAAACATAAAAAGGAATTAATATGGGAAATTCTGAATTATCAATGGATAGAAAATTGACTGACTATATTGTTAGTACTAACGATGATAAAGTATTAGTCATCGATGGTAGTATCTCTACACAATGTACAAAAGCATTGAATGAAGTACTCAAATTAAAAGTAGATAAAGTAACTGGTTTAGCACTAGAGTATTATGGTATGCCAGATATTACTACTGGTAGTAGATACGTTGACGCAAAAGCTTTCATTGAGAAATCAAAACAAAATGGTAAGCAATGTGGTTTATTCTATACTATCGATACTGAGCAAGAATCAATGATGGATGATATTGCTTTTAGAACAGCAATTGATATTATGGATGATAAAGAAAAAAGAAATAGTGCTTTGCTGATACAAGGTACTATGAAACCACATTCTATTGCTAACGCTGTATATAACGAAGCTAAAAGTAATAGTATCCAAGTTTTCTTTGATATCGATAGTGCAATTAAATTCTATCAAAAGGTATAATTATGCATAAGGATTCTATAAGAAGAGTCTTTGCTGAAGAATGCTCTCACCTTAAAATAGATAAGAAACTAATAGATAAAATTAGTGCAATCAGTAATGGTTTCGTATCTAAGAATGAAGATAATTTAACTTTCTTTGGTGGTTGTCTTACTGGTGTTGAGAAAGTTAGATTTACTCAAGAAGATGAAGAAAAACTATTCATCGATATTCTGGAAGTAAATGATAATGTTTTAGAAGAGAGTTTACATCAGTTACCATCTATCAATAAAGACTTTGTTGTTTCTTCTGATGTGTTTAACCTGAGTTCTGTCTATCTATTACATGCAATACATAATAGTCATTTATCAGATGAGTTAAAGCATATCGGTAAGTTACATGTTTGTAACTATCTTAACTTCAGATATCTTTGTTCTAGATTAGTTCATCACTTCAAATATCCAGCAGACCCGGAAGTAGCAGAAGCGACATATGCAGCAATGTCAAATAAGTTTCTTCTTAAACAACTAGGTAGTTGGTTAGCATTTATCAATAATCGTAGCGAAGACATTATTGCTAAAACATCAATTCATTATCATGTTATTGAAAAGATGGATGACGATGCTGGTGTTATTAACATGATCAATGACACTCAGGGGCGCATTAGAGACGTTATTAAGAACATTGTTAATATCCACTATACTAATCATGAAAACTCAACCAGGATCGCTGTAACTGGTCATACAACAGAGATTGATGGCGAAGTAATTCTCAAAGATAAAGTACACGGTATGGAAAATTATACTAGGTACATCTTAAGTACACTAGTAGATAGAAATACCTTTATTAAGCAAGAGTTAGTTAATATTGTTGCAGATACAATGCCAACAATGCCACCTAAGCATCTAGTATCTACTTTGGAATGGTTTGTAACTAATTATAGTTATATTCAAAAGACTGCGCCAGAATATGCAGTTATTGAAAACATAATTGATTATTCATTTGACCAGTTGTTACAGCATAGAGATTGGTTAAGATTAAAATCAGATTTACCATCACTAGTCATTAAGTTACGTGGTACAATTATGGCAAGTAAAGTGTCAGACCCTAAACTTATTAACTTAAGAGAAGTATTAGAAACTTTAATTAAAAAAATTACTGGTGTTAAATCAGATGCTGTTTTAGCCGCTTTAAGAACAGGATTAATGTTGTACGTTATTCTTAGAGCATACTCAATGAAGTATTATACTGGTAGTAATTAAACTTTTTTAACGGAGCTATTACTTTGAGAACTAATCGAGAAAATGCATTTAAACATCTACGAAATGCAAGAGAAGAACTTCATGATTTACTAGCTAAATATTGTACCGAGAAAGCAGTATTAAATGGTACAAACTATGAACATGAATTCTCTGAAGTAGCAGTAGCAATCCATACTGGTTACTGCGATAGAGTTAAAGCCATTACTTGGTTAAGAAATATACTTAGTAACGATGATGAATTAACTACTGGTTTATTAAGAGTATTTAATAAGATCATAGTTCTTGTTGATAAAGTGTAAATACAAATACATACTCCCAGCCTAGGCTGGGAGTATTTGTTATAGTTTTTCTTCTTTAATTAACTCTGCTAAATTAGAGCTAAGATTTAAACCACTTGAATGATCTACATCTTTCTTTAAGTCGCAGTTATTTAAGTTATTATTAAGATTACTTTCTTTCTTAGATAACACTTTATTAAATTCAGATAGTGATTTCTGAACTTCTTCTTCAGTAAAACTAGGGTCAATGACTACTTTAAAATTAATTACTTCACCAGTCTTTTCATTAACCATCTGCATCTTAGGAGTTTCCATCCTATTACTTTTGCTAACTTCATTCATTTGTTGATCAATGGGGATATTAGCAATTGCTTTGTCATTAGCTTTAAGATCGGCATTGTGTTTATCAGCACACATTTTACCAAAATCTGTATCTAATGGATTTACCATTGAGATAGGATTATTTGTAACACTAATGTACCCATTTTGATTTAACCCAGTGTATCCAAAAACAGTTTCTGGATTTACATCTGCACTGTTAATTCTACGGGCTACTTCACGTTCTTCTTCACTTAACTCACCTTGTGTTTCTTCTGGTAAGAATACCATTTCATCAGGTGGAGTAGTACTGGTATCTTCTATTGGACTAGAATCAACACTTGACTCTCTTACATAACCAAGTTCATCAATATATGATACAGATTTATTATGTCCACGCTCAGTATCTTTATGACCTTTAAGAATATTCAGAGCACTACCCATACTAGATATTACATTAGAAGCCATTTCATCGCTAAGGGATTTGATGGCGTCCATGATTGCTTGCTTACGACAAACAATATTGAAACGATCAATAGCACTAATAATCTTAGTACTATCATTACAAGCAATAGCGTCTTTAATTTCTTCTAGCAGTTTATCATAATGCTTATTATCATTATGTTTAAATTCAGTAGATATTTTAAAAATCTTTTCATTATTTAAAAAATTTAATACTTTAAGCATGGTATTCTTCCTATGGATAATGTTTGTTAATGTGCATCTTCTTTTCTATTATGAAAATAACCTTTTAACATATTGGCTAACTTTTCATTATTACCACTCAATACTAAAACACCGTCTGCATTTCTTCTTAAGTCTTTTGTAAAATCAAAGCCAGAGTCAGGCAGTATGTTCCATCGCTGTTGATAATTTCTATCTCCTTTATTACCATGCCAGTGATGTCTGATGTTACCATGTACATATCCTACATTTTTACCAATGTATTTATCGCACAGTAATTTAAAATCTAAGCACTTTTGGATATATACAGGACATGTGCCTTCAGCTACACCTTTATACATCTGTCCCATAAATGCCCATGCCATATGGTGATCGCCTGTTCCAATAGGAGATATATCTAACAGTCCACCAATATTAATAAACGTATCTAATCTCATTGCCCATGCATAACCTGGGTGATATATTTTATTTGAGTTACCTTCTAAGATAGGTACATTCTTATTGTTCAACACATAGCAAAAACTATGTTGTTTCTTTAAATGCTGATTACGTGATCCTAGATCAGTAGAAATTGTCCATGGCTGAACTACATCGTATTTCTTTAATGCTTCGATTGTTTTCTCTGCCCAATCATCATCCATGAACTCAATATCGCCATCTACCCATGCAATATATTCTGCATCTGGGTAAAGTTTCTTTACGTTTCTAACACCTATATTAATTAAAGATTCTTTAACCCACAACATTCCTTCATCACCAGTTCTTAACTGAATATCATGCTCATTATTTTTATTTGTCACTGCAAATGCTTTTTTATTGTATGCTAATTCTACAGTAATCAATACAACATTTCTAGTTTGCTCCATTCTGGCTTTGAATTCTTTATATAGCCTAATTCTAGAATTATATTCTGCTGGATTACTTACTACAC
>Ga0209067_10001812_pt1 | contig 12966 bp, 9 predicted proteins | sample ColStrG_CSR_2013_FD_187199 | JGI IMG/M metagenome (GOLD analysis project Ga0209067, IMG submission 187199) | Freshwater sediment microbial communities in response to fracking from Pennsylvania, USA - Cold Stream Run_MetaG_CSR_2013 (SPAdes)... | ecosystem: Environmental > Aquatic > Freshwater >... | reverse complement strand
GATGTTAGGAGAAATAGGTTCCGAATCTACCTGTGACTGGCATCACAGCTATTGTGATGGAACGGTGCCAGACTTCTCCGTGGTTGAGGCTTTCGCTCGACTGGAGGAACTCATGGTCAGACCGATCATCGCAATCTCTGCTTTGCTGTTATTCGGCTATGCGGTCAACCTGCCGCAATCCGCCTCGACACAGACCCCGCCGGTTCAATCCGGCGCGGTTCCCGCCGAAATCGCGAAGATGACCAACCCTGTAAAGCCGACAGCGGAAACTCAGGCCCACGCCAAGAAGATGTTTGGCTACGACTGCGCCATGTGCCATGGAGAAGATGGCAAAGGCAAGGGTGACCTCGCGGTGGAAATGAAGCTGAAGATGGTCGATTTCACCAACGCCGAGGCGATGAAGGCCTATACGGATGGTGAGATGTTTTATGTCATCCAGAATGGCAAAGACAAAATGCCGGCGGAAGGCGACCGTGCCAAGGCGGACAATCTTTGGAACATGGTTATCTATGTCCGGTCCTTCGCGAAGTAAGCTATCGTAAGGGGTTCCGCTGGTGGTCCATCTTGCTGCCAGCAATGCCCTCTGCGGTGATACACTGACGACTGGGTTGCGGTGCGGACGCCGCGAGGCAGACTCCTCCCGATCCACCACTTTGGCCGCAAAGAAGGCACCAGAAACTGTTTATGACATACCTCCTGTATCTGCTCGTCGTGCTTCAAGTAATGGTTTGCCTGTTCCTTATTGGCGTTGTGCTTCTGCAGACCGGCAAGTCGGCTGATCTGGCTGGCGCGTTTGGTGGTCAGGGTTCGCAGACCGCGTTCGGTCCGCGCGGAGCGGCTAACCTGCTGACGAAGCTGACGACCTATGCCGCAATCCTGTTCATGGTGTGCTCCATCAGCCTGACGGTTGTGCTGTCGCGTACCAGCAGTTCCGATCACTCGGTGCTCTCTGGTACACCGAGCGGCAATTCTGCCCCCGCCAAGAAGTAGCTCAACCCGTACGACCCGGAGAACCGCATGATTCGCGAGACCTTTCCGGTCGGGCCTCTGCAATGCAACTGCACCATCCTCGGCGATGAGAGCACGCACGAGGCTATTGTTGTCGATCCCGGCGACAATATTCCGCAGATCGTTGCGCTGTTGAAGAAGCACGCGCTGACTGTGAAGCAGATTCTGGTCACGCACGCCCACATCGATCACATCGCTGGAGCCCAGCAATTGAAGCGGCTGACGGGCGCACCCATACTGTACAACCAGAAAGACCTTCCGCTGGTTGCCATGATGGATGTGCAAGCCGGTTGGCTTGGGATTCCCACACCCGAGGTCGCTCCACCGGATGCCGATCTGGTGCATGGTCTGCCGGTTCGGGTGGGCGAGATTGAAGGCGAGATCATCCACACGCCGGGACATACGCAGGGGAGCAGCTGTCTGTATTTGCCTAAGGAGTCATTGCTGCTGGCGGGCGATACCCTGTTCGCCGGGAGCGTGGGTCGTACAGACCTACCCGGCGGCGACACGCGGGCGCTGATTAAGTCGATCCACGACCGCCTTCTTCCGCTGCCCGATCAGACTCTGGTCATTCCAGGGCATGGGAAGACGACGTCGATCGAGGTTGAGCGCGCGACGAATCCATTCCTGCAAGACATTTAGTTTCATAGGTATACCGATCGCAACCGAAAGTAGTGCTTCGCCTGGCACTCGACTAGGTTAACTCCTCAGATTCACACCATTTCTTGAGGGTTTTAATTCCTTCCACAAACGTATTTTGTGGGCCAAGTAGACTGACGACGATCTGATGCTGGCCGGGTAATCCGTAGAACGAACCGGGGTGGACGCTAACTCCCGTCTCCTGGACGATCGTCTCCGCGAGATCCAGTCTTGATTTATGTTGCGAAAGCTTTAGAACGACGCTCCAACCTGCCTTCACCTCCAGAAAGTCCAACCCACTGGCTGCAAGAGTCTTGAGGTTCCCTCGGACTCGATCGAGGATCTGCCGCTGAATCGGTTCCCTGCTGGCGAGCCAGACTGGCAGAGCGTTCTGGGCCGGCGCGTTCATGGAGAGAAAGGTATCGGCAATCACCTCCAGCCGCGCCAGAGCAGGTTTGCGCTGACTCGTTGGCCCCAAGCAAACGAGCCAGCCGACCTTCATTTGGGGCAATGCAGCAATCTTGCTGAGGCCACTGATAACAAAGGTGAGGCAAGGGTGCGGGCCGGTTGCAAAGCTTTCGATCGGGCCGGAAATTCCGTAATCGAGAAAGACTTCGTCGACGATGAGTGCCAGTCGATGTCGGAGACAGAGTGCTTGCAGATGGTCCCGTTCGGCCCGGGAGGTCGCATGGCCGGTTGGGTTGTTGGGGTGAACCAGAATGATGGCTCGGGTAAGAGGCGTGATGCGGCGTTCGAGTTCGGCAAAATCGATCCACCAACCGAAGTCTTCGAAGAGCGGATAGGGCTGCAGCCGAACGTTATCGAGATCGGCGAGGAAGTCGAATAGCGGATAGCTTGGCTGCGCGACCAGGACGGCATCGCCGGGATCGCACAGGAGGCGGAAGAGAAAGCTGTAGGCCTCGCTTGTGCTGGTGGTGAGGATAATATTTTCAGGATCCACGTCTGCGCGATGGCCGTTGTAATACTCCGTGACGGCGTGGCGAGCTGATGGGATTCCCTTGGGATTTGGGTCGTAGATGAGGGACGCCGGATTCTTCAACGCCTCCAGGATTGCCGCGTCGTCGAAACTAAAACCGCAGACTGTCGGATTGGAAATGGTGAGATCGAACAGTTCCTGGCCGGTGGTTCGACGGGCGCGGATGGCGTGGGCCAGCGGGCCTTCGGCGGTGTCCCAGGATGTTCGCTGCGAAAATTGGCTGACCACCTCCCTAGTCTACCGGTTACGGCACGTTGCTCGCCTACAATGGAGGTGTGAGCGAAAACTCCCCTGTGAAGGCCGTTCTGTTCGACTACGGCGTCGTATTGTCCGGACCGCCCGATCCTGCTGCCTGGGCTCGAATGCTGGCCATCACTGGCCTGTCTGAAGCGACGTTCGGCCCTGCGTACTGGGCTCCTCGGCACGACTACGACCGCGGTTTCCATACGGGGATGGAGTACTGGCGTGAGACCGGAAGACACGCCGGACTGGAACTAAGTGAGCAGCAAGTGGCCGACTTGATCGATGCGGACAACGCACTTTGGACCCAGGTGAACGAACCGATGGTCGATTGGGCGCTGCGTTTGCAGGCAGGCGGAACGCCGACGGGCGTGCTCTCGAACCTGGGGGACGCGCTGACCGAGGGTGTGCTGGCGCGGCAAGCCTGGCTCAGCGGATTCGACCACCTTGTCTGGTCGCATCGCCTGAAGCTCGCCAAGCCGGACCCTGAGATATATCGGATCGCGGCGCAGGGGTTTGGGTACGAGGCGGGTAACATCCTGTTCATCGATGATCGCAAAAATAATGTTGCCGCAGGAGTTTCGGCTGGAATGCAGGTGATTCTCTACACCACGCAGTCGGCGTTCGAACAGGAGCTGGTGCGACGCGGTCTTCGCGAGCTTTGGCATACGGGCATTGTCGGTACGAAGTAATCTGAGCTATTCCCATTTTGGGACTAAACGGGCCGGTAAAGATTCGCCTTTCTTACGTTTTTTGCAGACGTCGGGCAGGCAAACCATGGATAGTGGGGACAGGCTGCAATCTGAGCAGTGTCGCCGCCACTCCCATGATGAAGACCTCTGCACGCGCAATCGTCCTACTTCTACAAATCGTCGGCTTGACTGGGTTGGTTGCCTCGCTCTGGGCGCAGCCAGCCAATACGTCGCAACAGCTTGTGTTTGCAGGTTTGCGGAGCGTCGGGCAGCAAGGCCAGATCAACGCAGTCCAGACGGACAGTGCCGGCAACCTGTACCTGTTACTGAACCAGGGAGACGGCGTTCGTATCCTGAAGACTGATGGGCTCGCCGGGACAGTACTGGCACAGGCCCAACTTGGCGCAACTGGGGACGTTGGGACTGCATTGGCGATTGACCTCGCAAGTGACATCTACATTACGGGCACGACCACCTCGAGTGCTCTGGTTGGAACGGCAGGAGCGGCCGTACAGTACCGAACCGACTCAACGACGAACTCGTTCCTTGCCAAGTTTGACTCGGCACTGAATCCGCTCTTTGTCACGTTCACCGGAGGTAGTCGGATTTCCTCGTCTGCACTTGCCGTGAGTCAGGATGCCGCATTTGTCACGGGGGTAACCTATGCCGCAAACCTGCCAGTTACGGGCAATGCAATCCAACAAGCGCCCGCCTTAGCGAGTACTGGAAATGGGTTTGTGGAACGCTTCTCCAGCGATGGTAAGACGCTGGTGTACTCAACCTACCTGACTGGTGCCAACGGTGATACCGCACCCGCAGCGATCGCGGCGGACGCGTCGGACGCGGTCTATGTCGTTGGCGCAACGTCGGCCACGGGCTACCCCACCGTCAACGCTGTGGTGCCGGCGATACTGTCGAACCCGTCGGGATTTCTAACGCGCCTGACTCCGGCCGGCGATGCCATCTCGTTCTCCACGTTCATCCCGGGCGCAGGGCTTACCTCCATTGCAATGGACAGCACCGGACAGACGCTCCTGATTGCAGGGTCGGTCGCTGTCGGGCAGTTCCCTGTCGATACGGTTGCGATGCCGCTGGTGCCAACCAACTACCAGGTTCTGCTTCGCATGCCGATCAACGGCAGCGGAGTGCAGAGCTCGACGCTTCTGGCACCGGCAAACCAATCCTTCGTCAGTGCCGGAGCGAACGGTGACGCTTGGATTGACGGCGTGTTGAACGCGCCCCTGCTCTCACTGTCTCCGCTGGCAACTCTGGGAAGCGGCTTCGCAGTGCATGTACCTGCAGGATTGGCGATCGATCAAACTGCGCGGTTCGGGGGACGCGCCAACCAGAGCCCAACTTATGCGAGCCTCCCTATTGCGGTCACGTCAGTCGCCGTGGATTTAGCAGGTCAGGTACTCGTCGCGGGGGGTGTGCAGCCTACGGCGAGTGCAAGCCTGCTTGCATCGGAGACGTATGACCTGCCACTGCTGAACGCCCCGAGCCCAGCCTTCCCGTCGCCCATCTCCGCTGCAGTCGTTACCGCCGCAACCTGTAGCGGAAGCCTCTGCGCGGGGTCTGCCGCGTACCTCGCGAGGGTGAACCCGAACAGTTCCATGCCGACGATTGCTTTTTCCATGGACGACCTTCCATTTGTCGTCGTGCGCAACCTGAGCTCGACACCGTTGAGCGGACTCCAGTTGACGGCCACGGGGTCCACTCTGGCGAGCAACTGCCCGACGACTCTGTATCCAGGCAATGAATGCAACATACTGCTAACTGGTGGCATGGGCGGAAGCATCACGGCCGTTTCTAGCAATCTTCCTGCGCAGACGATCAGCTATGCGACGTTCCGTGCGTCTGCTTCGACTAGCAACATCGTCTACTTTCCGAAAGAGCTTGACTTCGGAATCCAGACTTCGACCAGTAGCGCCTCCACACGAACTATTACGGTTACAAATCTGGGTACGACCAGCCAGACCTTTACCTCTGCGATTGACGCGGCAAGCAATCCCAAGTCAGTTACGGCAACCCCGTTCAATGAGGTATCGAGCGATTGCACGTTGGCTGGCTCGATGAATCTGAAGGTGCTGGGCCCGGGTGGTTCCTGCCATATCACGATAGGCATGACGGCTTACTCGTCCGCAATGAACGACGGGTTTCTGACTGCGAACTGGTCTATCGGATCCCGCGATGTGGTGTTGACCGGCTATAGTCAGGCTTCGTCGCTGAGTGCGTCGGCAGGTCAGTTGGATTTTGGCACGCAGTACGCCAACGGCCCGCGCCTGCCGCGTTACCTCTACCTCTCCAACGCGTCGGTCGCAGGAGTGACTCACGCTGCCGTGTCACTGCCTGCAGGCTCACCGTTTACGGTGACGGATGGATGCCCGGGCGTGATTTCTGCCGGCACCGTCTGCCGAATCCGCCTCGACTACCACTCGCCGACGAGTCCTTCCATTGACTCGACGAGCCTTGCTCTGGACGGGGGGATCAGCGTTTTGGTCACGGGAAAGACCCTGCCTCCGCAGACGGTTACGGGCACAACGTTAAACCCAAACCTTGCCGTCACTCCAAGCTCCGTCACGTTCGCGAATGTGGTTGCGGTAACGAGCATATCGGGTGTCACCCAGACGGTGATGATCAGCAACAATGGGCAGTCCCCGTTTGCGCTTACACTGGCGATCACGGGCGACTTCGTGGACTCAACCAACTGCGGAACCTTGCTGGCAGCGAATCAAAGCTGCTCGGTTTTGGTGTCGTTTGTTCCGTCGCAACCGGGTGCCCGTCAGGGATTGTTGTCGATCGCGGCCGGAAGCGGTACCGCCTATGTTGCGCTCTCCGGGATCGCCAACGCGATCCTTCCGGCGAATAATGGGACACTGGCGCTTGGGTCCGTTCCGGCAGGCCAACCGGTGACGCAGTTCTATAAGATATCGCAGCCGTTTACCTCGCTGACCGCGACTGCAACCGGGCCCTACAAGACGATGCTGATTGAAGATGTCGGGTTCGGTCCCGGCTCTCCTTCGGGCATCTCCTATGCTGCAACCTCCACTGGGAGTTGCCACAACTGCTGGCTTGGCATTCAATTTTTACCTACGGCACCAGGAGGACAGACGGGGACGCTAACGCTTCAATCGATGCCAAATGGCTCCGCCTATGTGCTGGGACTCACCGGGACCGGCCTTCCGGTGAGTGGGCTGATCCTGACGCCGGTTCCGCAGGATTTCGGGACGGTTCCGGTCCACAGCAGCAGCGGTCCGCAGTTGTTTACGTTGACGAATCTCGTCACGTCTGGCACAGCCATTACCGTCTCGCAGCCCGTTACCACCGGCGATTTCGTCATCAGTCCTATATCGACTGGCGAAGCGGCATGTGGCGGAACACTGGCCTTCTCCGCTTCCTGCATGGTCGCCGTCGCCTTTAGCCCAACCGCCACGGGAACCCGCGTTGGGTCTTTGGCGATCGCAGGAGGGAGCGCAACGTCGATCGCGACACTGTCAGGAACCGCAATCGCCGATCCCGGGATCGCCATTCAGCCCTTGGCCCTCACGTTTGCAAACGTTCCCGGATCGACGGCAACAACACAAACCATTTCGGTTACAAATACCGGCGCGGCGGCGTTGAGCGTCGGCTACCCAACCCTGACGACAACATCGTTCCGAACAGCGAGCACATGCGGGATTCTTCCGGCTGGAGCAACTTGTGCGATCACTGTAAGCTTTCTGCCCGGGAACACAGTCGCGGTGGATATCCTCAGTCTGGCTGCCACTTCGACCGTTGGGACAAGCACCACGACGGCATACTCCGTGGCTCTCAGCGGCACCTACACCAGCGCAACGGCTGGGTTGCAGATCGTCCCGGGAGCTCTCGAATATGGACCGGCCGCCGTGGGTACGCAGAGTCCGCTTCGATTGTTTACACTCAACAATCTGTCCGCCAAGAATCTCGCCGTCAGCGTCAACCTGCCGCGGCAGTTTGTGCTCGCAGGCTCACCCTGTATTGCGCTTGCTCCCAATGCCAGTTGCACCTTTGCCGCTTCCTTTGCGCCCCTTACCAACGGCGACATTCCTGGGACAATCAATGCGGTGGCGACGGCATCTGATGGCACGCCCCCACTTTTGGGCATCGGCTATGTCGAGGGCTTTGGAGCCGGGCGCGGCTCGCTAACGATCACTGGTGGCCTGATCGTGGGCGGCGCCTTCAGCTTTGGGCAGGTGACGTCAGGACAATCTGCGTCGCAGATTTTTACGGTGGCGAACGTCAACCCTACGGGCTCTGCTGCGATCACGGTCCGCCGAGTGACCAGTGGACCGCCGTTTCTTTCCACGACGACTTGCGGAGCGCCGCTGCAGGTGGGCCAGACCTGCACCGTCGCGGTGACCTATGTACCAGCCAACCAGGTGTCCGTGGGGACAATTTCGCCAGCCACAACCACTGACGCCGGCTCGCTAATCATTGAGAGCGATGCGGCATCCGGTCCCGATATCCTCAACTTGTCCGGACAGGCTGGGGCCACGGTTGCAACCCTACCGAATACGGCTCAGCTTGCGACTTACTCTGTCTCGCAGAGTTCGCTGAGCTTTGCCGTGACACCGGTTGGAAGTGTTTCTGCGCCGCAAACCATCACGCTCACAAACACTGGCAACGTTACGCTTCATGTCACCTCGGTGACTGCGACGCCGGACTTCGGAGTCCAGTCCAACTGCTCGATTCTGGTGCCAGGAGCGGTTTGCACGGTCGCCGTGAGCGCAATGCCACAGAGCCAGGGCGTACATCTTGCGTCACTGCAGATCGCGTCGGACGCGACAACTTCACTTGAGTTTGTCTCGCTGATTGCGAACGCCGCCACCACGCCCATAAGCATGTCGCCAAATTCGCTCGACTTTGGGTCGGTCCTCAACGGCAATGCGCTGACTCTTCCCATGCAGGTCAGCAACACGAGCGGCGCACCTGTGATCATTACTGCGATTGGAACGACCGGCGACTATGCAGCCGTCAGTAGCTGCCCTGCGTCGGGCATTTCGCTCGCTTCAAACGCAGGTTGCACGATCTCGGTTACCTTCAGACCAACAGGAACGGGCATACGAAGCGGCGGGTTGTCGCTTACCTCCTCTGCAACCGCCTTGCCTCTTAACTATGCTTTAACGGGGACTGGAACACAGTCGGAGTTAGTGGTTGGATCATCGGCCCTGGCCTTTGGCAATACACTTATGGGCAACTCCGCCACCGCATCGCTCACGCTTCTGAATGCCGGATCCACTGCGATCTCAAACCTTTCCGTGACCAGCACCGGAGACTTCACGGTCAGCGTTCCGTGCCCGCAGACGGTGCTTGCTGCTGGCAGCAGTTGCGCGGTCGGCGTCACCTTTGCACCGACTGCGTTAGGCTCGCGATCCGGCACGTTGACGATACTGAGCTCCGACCCGGCCTCGCCGATAAGCATCCCGCTAAGCGGAACCGGGGTGCCAGGCGGCACGTTCGCAATCACGGTAAATGGAGGCGCAACCGGAAACGATAGTGTCGTAAGCGGTACGCCCGCCACCTATCTGCTGACCGGCACTCCAGGCGGAGGATTTGCCGGGACGGTGGCACTCACGTGCACACCAGTGATTGCGGCACCCTATGCGTCGTGTTCGATTACTCCGCCGATTTTGAACTTTTCTGGCGGGGTTCAGACGTCGGTTGTAACGATCAATACGATCACTTCTGCCGGCTCAAGCGCACGACTCGAACTGCGCAACAATGCACTGGAGACAGGGTTTGCCTGCTTGCTGTTGCCAGGCCTGCTGACCGGATGGAGCCTGCGCCGGCAGTTGCGCAGCCGCCGAATGACGCTTTTGGCGTTACTTTTGAGTACATGCTCAATGCTTAGCCTTGGTTGTGCTGGTGGAGGCCAGTTCAACATGCTGTACACGCCGCCCGGGACTTATCAATATCAGGTCACCGCCAGTTCAACGAGCGGGGTGCCGCAATCGCAGACCGTGACGCTGAACCTGATTGTGACGGGCCGCTAGCTCGATGTGCCTCAAGATCGCCCGGGCTTACTGGATGGAACCAGGCTCGGCGCGGCGTCTCGAATCTCGCAAAGCGGCACCTGCTCGACGATCTCAATTCCGAACCCCTGCAGCGCCGGAACATGGGTCGGAGTATTGGTGAGCAAGCGAATCTTGTGGATACCCAGATCCGAGAGAATTTGGCCACCCAGACCAACCTGTCGCAGGGTTCGCCCAGTCCGATCTTCGTTGCGCTCCCGCGCTCGCTGCTCCTTTTGGAAGACGATGCGATTCGGGTCGGTATGGCGGTCGATTGCGAAGCCGCGCGTACCGCTGTGCAGGTACACGAACGCGCCACGACCGGCTTTGGCGATCGCACACAGCGAACCATCGATCAGCTCGCGAGAGTCTCCGATGCCGAAGACATCCTCGGCCAGCGAGTGAGTGTGGACCCGGACGAGTGACGGAGCATCGGCGGTAATATCGCCCATCACCAGCGCCACGTGCGACTCGCCGCCATCGACCTCGTTCTCGTAGGCAATCATGCGGAACTCGCCCCACGGAGTGGCGATGGAGGCTTCGGCGACGCGATGGATGTAACGCTCATTCTGGAGCCGGTAACGGATCAGGTCGGCCACAGTCAACATCAGCATGTCGTGTTGATTGCAGAAGTCGACGAGGTCGGGAACGCGCGCCATGGTCCCATCTTCGTTCATGATCTCGCAGATCACTCCTGCAGGAATCAGGCCGGCCATCCGGGCTAGATCGACGGAGGCCTCGGTCTGTCCGGCCCGCACCAGGACTCCGCCCTTACGCGCCCGCAGAGGGAACACGTGGCCTGGACGGGCGAGGTCGTTTGCCGTGGAACGCGAGTCGATGGCAACGCGAATCGTATGGGCGCGATCGGCCGCCGAGATGCCGGTCGTCACACCTTCGCGCGCTTCCACGGACTCGGTAAATGCGGTCCCAAAGCGGGAGGTGTTGTCCAGGGTCATGGGCCCGAGGCGCAGGTAATCGGCGCGCTCTTCGGTCAGGGTCAGGCAAATCAGGCCGCGGCCAAACTTTGCCATAAAGTTAATCGCCTCCGGCGTGACGAACTCCGCGGCCAACGTGAGGTCACCCTCATTTTCGCGGTCTTCATCGTCCACCACTACTACCATCTGGCCCGATTTGATGGCCGCAATTGCTTCCGGAACACTCGCGAACTTTGCCTTTTGATCACTCATACCGTCTTCAAGGATACCAGTCGGTCCAGCAGCCACCGTCTGCGATGGACATTCTTCCTTCATTACGCGAAAACGCCGCCTCTTGGGAGGCGGCGTTTCATTCCGAACGCGATTTCTGAGCAACGGACTACAGGGTGGACTCGATCTCAAAGCCCCATGCCTCCAGCAACGCCTCGGGGATATACTTTGAGTTCTTGTTCCGGCGCGCCCACTCCCGAAGACGGGTAGAGCGGATGTACTGGTCCGGGGTCAGCTTGAATTCCTTCACGACCTGCTCGAAGGAGGTAACAGTGGGAACGACCGGGCCGATGGGCTCGGGTTTACCCCAGTTCGGATTGCCACGACGCTTTGCCATATTGGGTCAAATCCTTAGAAAAGAGAATCTTGCGCCTAGTACACGCAATTCTCTATCTTAGCCCTTTTATGGCCTTGGATCAACCTCAGTGCCTGGTTGCCTCCGTGTAAAACCGGTCCATATCTCCCTTCATCTGTTTCAGCGCGTCCACGTTCAGATAGACCATGTGGCCCGCCGGATAGTAGCCGAACTCTACGTTTGCGGCGATGGAAGGAGGCAACAGCATGTGGTGCAGGTCGAACTCAGTGGCGAAGAACGGTGTAGCCAGGTCAAAGTAGCCGTTTGCGGAGAATACCTTGAGCTTCGGGTTCTTGCGCATGGCATCAGCGAGATCCATCGCGACATCGGGCTGGGTCTGGCCGCCACGTGCACCGCCGCCAAAGCCCGCGCCGGGGGCGCGATGGGTAAAGTCCCACGCAGCCGAGACACCGGGGCCGGAGAGATAATAGGGGTCGGTGCTCATATACTTCAAGTCCTTCGTCAGGTAGTCGTGGAAGGCTCCGACGTAGACACCACTGATGCCGGTATCGGATGGGTCGTAGCCTGGGTTTTCTCCCGCAGAGTCGACGTCGAAGCCCTCAAACCGGGCGTCATAGCGACCGAGAATCTCGTCTTCGCCGCGCAGAAGTTCCTTGCGGAAGCGCGTTGCTGAGATCCGCAGCTTCGCCTCTCGGACGTACTGCACGCTGAGGCCAGTGAACGCGGCTACCTTCTGGGCAATCGAGTCGAACTCTGCTGGCGTCAGTTTGTCGCCTTGCTGCAGCGCTTCGGCATAGGGACCTCGGGCAAACTTCCGCGCCTGTTCTACCCAGTCTGCGAGGCTTCCAGACTTCTTCACCTTGTTGTGCTGGTAGGCGATGGCAGCGTAGGAGGGAAAGTAGCCAACTGCGTCGGTATCATAACCCGGGTTGCGGATGTTGTAGTTCAAGATCGACGACAACAGGGTAACGCCGTTGAACTCAATGCCGTCGTTATTCAGCGCTTCCACCAGGCCCGCCGAACGGGTTGTTCCGTAGGATTCGCCGAAGAGGAACTTCGGGGAGTTCCAACGCTGATTGACAGAGATATAGCGCGTGATGAACTTGTCGAAGGCCCGGATATCCTCGTCGGTTCCAGCGAAGTCCTTGACAGTTCCTTTGCCGACAGCGCGCGAGAATCCGCACAGAGGTGCGTCGATGAATACCAGATCACTCTTGTCCAGCAGACTGTACTGGTTCGCAACCGTCTCGAACGGAGCGGGGCCGGTTGCCTCGGGGCTGGAGGTCACCACGCGAATGGGGCCGAACGAACCCATGTGCAGCCAGATGGTCGCAGCGCCGGGTCCACCGTTGTAAAAGAATGTGACAGGCCGCGTCTTGGGATCGGCGCCGTCCGCCGTGTACGCAACGTAGAACATGCTTCCGATGGCTTTGTCCTTGTCATCGCGCACGAGCAGGTTTCCGGCGGTGGCCGTGTAGTGGATCGTCTGCCCCGCTCCGGTCCAATCGTGCTTGGTCACTGCGGTGGTCTCGGGCGGAATCGGCACGGCGTCGTCTGTCGCCGCTGCAGTCGCGGCTTGACCGGCCTCTGCGCCGGCTGGCCTTTGGCGAGCGGGCGGGGTCTGCCCCGAGACAGCAACTGCCAGCGAAACAGAGAGGCAAAGGGCAACGAGCTCACGCATCGACCGAATCGACATTCAAGGACACTCCTAAGTGAATTTCAACTGAATTGCAGGAATGACCCCATACTACCTTGTTTTGATGTTGGACTTCGCGCGGTATTGGCGTGTAGCTTGCGCCCGCATATAGCCGACAGACTCTAGTCTGAGGTTGGTTAAAGT
>Ga0209067_10001809_pt1 | contig 12982 bp, 12 predicted proteins | sample ColStrG_CSR_2013_FD_187199 | JGI IMG/M metagenome (GOLD analysis project Ga0209067, IMG submission 187199) | Freshwater sediment microbial communities in response to fracking from Pennsylvania, USA - Cold Stream Run_MetaG_CSR_2013 (SPAdes)... | ecosystem: Environmental > Aquatic > Freshwater >... | reverse complement strand
TTCTGAAATTTATTTTGATTTGTTCAAATTCAATCAATCAAGAAGAGTAGAGATAGAAAAATATATACCATTTCCCTTTTTAGACAGTGTATCGTCCCCAAAACCGCCAGATTGGTTTAAAAGGCATCACGAAGTAAAACACAACAGAATGACTAATTTCAAAGTCGCAAATATTGAAAATTTGATACACTCATATTGCGGACTGATCACACTTTTGATTTCCCAAGGTATAGCAATTTCAGTTGGTGGTCATTTGGCGACAGTTTTGAGCCCCATTTCAATCGGAACTTGCCACTTTCGCAATGAAGTTATTGGCGTTTAGGTCAATTCGGAGAAGATCCTACCTCACCACCACCACCCGCCCGACTTGCGTGCGCGCCTGCCAGCCATGCCGCACCAGTTCGGGGTCGGCATGTTCCTCCTCGGGCCAGCCGATGCAAAGATAGGCGATCAGCTTCCAGCCCGTCGGCGCATCCAGATCAATCGCGGCGAGCGTCGGGTTGAGGATGGACACCCAGCCCACACCCAGCCCCATCGCCCGCGCCGCCAGCCAAAGATTGGCAATCATCCCGGCCACCGAATTGTCGAGCGTTTCGGGCATGGTGCGCCGACCCAACCCCGCACCCTGCTGGGTTTGCCGGTCACAAAAACAGGCGAGCTGTATCGGCGCGTTGTCCATGCCGGACAATTTAAGCCGCGCATATAGCGCGGCGCGCTCGCCCTCCAGCGCTTTGAGCGCCGAGGCGTTGCAGGCTGAATAATTCGCCTTTATCTTCTCCCGCGCATCATGGCTGTCCACCCGCATCCAGCGCCACGGTTGGCTATTGCCCACCGAGGGCGAAAGCTGCGCCAAATCCAGCAGCCGCTCCAGCATGAATTCAGGCACTGGATCGGTCTTGAAGCGGCGCACATCACGCCGCCAGTTCATCAATTCGGCGAGCCTGTCCTGAAACGCGGCGTCGAATATCGGGCACTCACTCATGACCGCTCCCGGATGTCTGGGCAATCAGATGGAAGAAGCTCCCCGTGACACGTCCGCGGCGGCTGCCTGATCGAGCGGGCACTGAACCATAGGCATCCACGACCTGCGCGAAAGGCGCATCATCGCCGAGGCTCGTCACAGTGGCATAATGGAACTCGTGTCCGCGCAGCCGCGTTCTGGCGCGGCCCAACGGGCCATCCGCACACAGCGAAGCATCGCGGTAGCCAAGCTGCATCTTGCGCTTGGCAAAACTCGTCTCAACCGACAAGAGCCCGGCCATTTCATGCACAACGCCCTTGGCATCCGTGAGGGTTTGCCCCAACACCATATAGCCGCCGCACTCGCCATGCACAGGCTTTCTCAAGGCAAATTTGGTCAGCCCGGTCTTGAACTGAGCCGCCGCTGCCAGCGTTCCGGCATGCAATTCGGGATAGCCGCCCGGTAACCAGCAAACATCGCAATCGGGCGGAGGGGCCTGATTGTCCAGCGGCGAAAAGGTAATAATTTCCGCGCCCATGCGCCGCCAGCCGTCCGTCAGATGCGGATAAATAAACGAAAAGGCTGCGTCCTGCGCCAATGCAATGCGCTGTCCCGGCGGCTTTATCGCCAGCACCGGCCCGCCCGAACCCAGATCAAGCGCCGCGCCAATATCCCGGATTTTCGCCAAATCGACATGGGCGCGAATAAACTCCGCCATTGCATCGAGCCGTGCTTCGAGATCAGCGGTCTCACCCGCCTGCACCAGCCCGAGATGCCGCTCGGGCAGAACGATTTTATCGTTCTTCGGCAGGCTGCCGAGAACCGGCACCCCCAAAGCTTCGATCGCGCCACCTGCCAGCAGCAAATGGCGCGGACTGCCGACACGGTTGAGAATAACCCCGGCAATGTTGAGCCGCGCATCATAGGACATACAACCCTTGACGATGGCCGCTGCCGATTGGGCTTGACCGGTAACATCCAGCACAATCAAAACGGGTAAGCCCAGCGCCGCCGCCACATCCGCCGAAGCGCCAGTGCGGCCCGGTGTTGCGGGCACGCCGTCAAACAGCCCCATCGAGGCTTCAAAAATAACGAGGTCAGCCTGCGCCGCGCTCGCGCGGGTAAGACTTTGCAGCAAGTCCGGCTCCATCGCCCAAGAATCAAAGTTGTAACTTGGGCTTCCGCTTGCCACCGCATGAAAGGCCGGATCAATATAGTCCGGCCCGCATTTGCCGCCCGCGACGCGCGCACCGTCCTGCCTCAATGCCCGCATCAGGCCCAGCGCCAATGTGGTCTTGCCGCTACCCGATTTTGGCGCGGCGATCAAAAACCCGCGCGTGCTCATGAGCGCTCCGTCAACGTTATCGCCATGGGGGCCAACGCCGCACGTAACGAGACAATCTGGCCGATGGCAATAATCACGGGGGCCGAAAAGCCCTTCTCGGCCACATCGACCACCACTTTGCCCAGCGTCGAAATCATCACGCGCTGGTTGGGCGTCGTTGCTTGCGCCACCAGCGCCACCGGCATATCCGCGCTCATGCCGCCCGCCATAAGTGCGGGCACAATCTGCGGCAGATTGGACATGCCCATATAAATGATGATCGGCAGGCCGGTGCGCGCAAAAGCGGCCCATTCTTCCGCATGGACAATTCCTTCGGAATTATGGCCGGTGACCAGAATCGTGCCGATATTGGTGTCTCGTGTTGTCGCCGGAATGGCGGCATAGGCGAGGCCCGCCAAACCGGAAGTCAGCCCTGGCACCACGCGAAAGGTAACGCCTGCCTTGACCAGTTCAAGGGCTTCCTCACCGCCGCGCCCGAAAACGAACGGATCGCCCCCCTTGAGGCGCAACACCCGCTTGCCCGCGCGCGCCAGTTCGATCAAGCGCAACGTAATATCGCGCTGGGCGGGAGAGGGGCGGCCGCCGCGCTTGCCGGCAAATTCCAGTTCTACGTCCGGCTTTGCGAAGCGCAAAATTTCCTCGCCGACCAGCGCGTCATAAACCAGCACATCGGCCTGACGTAGCGCATTGACGGCATGGAGCGTCAACAGGCCCGGATCGCCCGGCCCCGCGCCCACGAGCCAGACCGTGCCGGGCTGGAAACTTGGCAGCCCGTGCAACAGATCTGTTGTCGTCAGAGATTTGTCGCTCATGCCTGCGAACCCCTTTGCAGCCCGAATATAGCGGGGTATGAAATTCTATGGTTGAAAATGTTGACGCTGACTCGCTGCCCGAAGGTGATATGCCTAAAACCCCGCTCAAACGCGGCTGGACGACGGGGGCCTGTGCCACCGCTGCCGCCAAAGCCGCGTTTCAGGCGCTTATTTGTGGCGCATTTCCCGATCCGGTCAGCATCACTTTGCCCTCTGGCGCGCAAACCGCCTTTGCTCTGGCAAGACAAGACATCATGGCTGATTTTGCCATTGCCGGTATCATTAAAGATGCGGGCGATGACCCCGATGTCACCCATGGCGCGCTGGTGCTGGCCAAGGTGAGCTTGGGTTTTGCGGGCAGCGGCGTGAGTTTTCGCGCCGGTGAGGGCGTCGGCACGGTGACGCGCCTCGGTCTGCCTTTGCCGCCCGGTGAACCGGCGATCAATCCGGTGCCCCGTGCGATGATTCGCACTGCGATTGCAGAAGTCGCAGCCCAATTTGGTGTCAGCGGAGACGTGATCGTCGAAATTTCCATCCCTGGCGGCGAAAAAATCGCCGAACGGACGCTCAATCGTCGCCTCGGTATCGTCGGTGGCCTGTCGATTCTGGGCACCACCGGCATTGTCGTGCCGTTTTCCTGCGCTGCCTGGATAAATTCCATCCATCGCGGCATTGATGTGGCGCGCGGCATGGGCCTCACCTGTATCGCGGGTGCCACCGGCCACACTTCGGAAGTGGCGGTGCAAAAACTCTATGATCTGCCTGAACAGGCCTTGATCGACATGGGCGATTTTGTCGGCGGCATGTTGAAATATTTGCGGAAAAGCCCGGTCGAGCACATCATCATCGCGGGTGGCATGGGCAAAATGACCAAACTGGCGCAGGGCTTGCTCGACCTCCATTCGCGCCGCGGCGAAGTGGACCTCGATTGGCTGGCGCAGCGCGCCGTAGAAAATGGTGGCACCGTCGAACTCGCCGCGCAAATCCGCACCGCCAATTCGGCCAAACACGCGTTTGAATGTGCCACGCAAGCCAAATTCCACATCGGCGCTTTGGTGGCGAAACTGGGATGGGCGACGGCCGCCAAGGCCTTTCACAAGCCAGCCCAGCTTGAAATCGTCATTTTTGACCGAGAGGGGGGCTTGCTGGCCCGTCACAGTGAAAAAATTCACTGATCGTCTCCCGGCTCAATCAATGTGCCCCAGCGGGTGCCACCGCGAAACCGCCGCCGGTAATCGACATTATAAAGCGCGCTCTCCCGAAAATCCCGCGCGCTCAACGAAGGGCCAACCAGAATAAGCGCGGTGCGCTCTATCGGGTTGTTAACCGCCAGAGCCGCGATAGTGCCCAATGTGCCGCGCAAAATCCGCTCGTCCGGCCAGGAAGCGCGAAAAACAATCGCCACCGGACAATCTTCTCCATAGAACGGCGTCAACCGCACCACAATATCATCCAGCACATGAATGGCGAGGTGGATGGCGAGCGTTGCGCCGGTGCTGGCAAAAGTCTCCAGCTTTTCACGCTCCGGCATCGCAGAAGCGCGGCCCGAAACGCGGGTCAGCACCAGAGATTGCGCCACTTCCGGCAAGGTGAGTTCGGCTTTGAGCGCCGCTGCCGCCGCCGCAAACGAGGTGACGCCCGGCGTCACAGTGTAATCAAGGCCGAGGCGCTCCAGCCGCCGGATTTGCTCGCCCATCGCGCTCCACACCGACAAATCGCCCGAATGCAGCCTCGCAATATCCCGCCCCGCTGCCGCCGCAAGTGCAAATTCCGCCTCGATTTCATCCAAACTCATCGGCGCGGTGTCGATAATGCGCGCGCCGGGCGGGCAATGTTCGAGCAAAGCCTTTGGCACCAGCGACCCCGCATAAAGACATACGGGGCAGCGCGCCAGCAGGTCGCGCCCGCGCAGAGTGATAAGATCCGGTGCGCCGGGGCCAGCGCCGATGAAATGCACGGTCATGTCAATCTCTCGCTATGGCGCAGGTCACGCCGTTGAGTTTTTGCCGCGGCGCAACCAGCCGAGCGCCTGTTCCGGCCCCCGCCAGCGCCGCACATTCGGCCACCGAGGCCACACCAAATTGCTGCATCGACAGCGCGGAGGCCGTCTGAACCCGCCCGTTTTGCGCCGCTAAAAGCGCGCGCGGCAAAAATTCCAGCGCCAGACCAAGCAGCGCCGCCGCGTCCACCAGCCCGGCCTCGTCGCGCTTTTCGTCCAGAGAAAACAGCTTGGCTTCGCCGCTTCGGCCCGCCAGCATGGTCTGCACGAGCGCAACAATATCCTCGGCGAATGCGCCCCTGCGGCATCCCACGCCCACGGCCAAAATGTTCATGGCTTTTCCACCCGCCATTGCACCACCGGCATGGCGGCGCGCCACCCATGAAAACCGCCCACCGCATCCGCTTCCGAATTTTGATGCAGCGTCAGCCGCCCGCCCAATGCCTTGAATCGCGCCGTCAGTTCCGCTTGCGTTTCCAGCGTCACCGCGTTAACCACCAGCCGCCCGCCGCTTTTCAACGCCGCGTAGGCTGCATCAATCACGCCTTTGCGCGTTGCCCCGCCGCCAATAAAAATGGCGTCCGGCGGCTCCAGCCCTTTCAGCGCTTGCGGCGCGCCGCCCTCGATAATTTTGAGGTCAGGTGTGCCCAAAGCCAAAGCATTGGCGCGGATATTGGCGGCGCGCGCACCATTCTGCTCAATCGCAATGGCGCGATTGGCCATATCGCAAAGCATCCATTCGATCGACATCGAACCGGAACCCGCGCCAATATCCCACAATAATTCTCCTGTGCGCGGGGCCAGCGCGCTCAAGCTCAGCGCCCGCATGTCGCGTTTGGTGATCTGTCCGTCATGCACGAACCAATCATCCGGCAGGCCGGGGGCGCGCGGAACGATACGCGCACCTCGTTCAGCCACCACTTCCAGCGCAATCACATTGAGCGGCGAAATATTCTCACTCATAAACTTGGCCGCAACGCCCGTGGCGCGCCGCTCGTCCGGCCCGCCCATGCTTGACAAAATGGTCAACTTTGAATCGCCCATGTCGCGCGCGCTGAGCAAAGCCGCCAGCTTTTGCGGCGTAGTCTCATCCCAGGACAGCGCCAGAATCCGCGCCCCGGGCTGCAAAAACCGGATTATTCGCTCAAGCGCCCGCCCATGCAGGGAAATTTTGACACAATCCTGTTGCGCCCAACCCATGCGGGCGCTCGCCAGAGCAAAAGCCGAAAGGGCCGGAAAACACTCGATCTCGTCCGCGCCCACCTGCCGGGCCAGAACTTCGCCAATGCCATGAAAAAACGGGTCGCCGCTGGCCAGAACACAAGTCGGATGGCCACGCCGCGCCAATATGTGCGTATAAGCTCCTTCAATCGGCGAGGGCCATGCCAGCACCTGCGCGCTAGTTTCTCCGATCAGCGCCAGATGCCGCGCGCCGCCAACAATAAACGAGGCTTGCGCCAGCCGCGCGCTTGCGGCAGGAGAAAGTCCGGCGAGGCCATCTTCGCCGAGCCCGATAAATGTCAACCAGCGCTGCACCTCGCTCATGCCTGCGCCTCCGGAGTTGGAACATGCACATTCTGATTTTGGGCGGCACCACGGAAGCCAGCCGTATCGCCCGCATTTTGGCTGAGCGTGGCGACAAATTGCTGCTGTCGCTGGCCGGGCGCACGCAAAATCCGGCCCCGCCTGATGTGCCGCAACGCATAGGCGGCTTTGGCGGCAGCGAGGGCCTGTGCGACTTTCTGCGCGCCGGGGCCATCACCCATGTGATCGACGCCACCCACCCCTATGCCGCGCAGATCTCCGCCAATGCGGCCCGCGCATGTGCCAAGTTTCAGGTGCCACTCGTGCAATTGTCCCGCCCCGGTTGGCGGGCGCAAAACGGCGATCTCTGGCGCGAGGTGGCGGACGTGGCGGCGGCCGTCAGCGCTCTGGGCGACGCCCCGCGCCGAGTGTTTTTGAGCCACGGGCGACAGGTCGCGGAATTTGCCGCAGCACAGCAGCATTTTTATCTGGTTCGCACGATTGATCCGCCTGCGGGGCTTGATCTTCTGCCCCGTCATCAGCTCATTTTGCAGCGCGGGCCGTTTGAGCTGGCCGCCGAGCGCGCCTTGTTGCGCGCACACGCCATTGACGTCTTGGTCACTAAAAATTCCGGCGGCACCGCCACTTATCCCAAACTTATGGCTGCGCGCGAACTCGCCATTCCGGTCGTCATGATCGCCCGTCCGCCCGCCGCTGATTGCGCCCAGGCGACGAATGTCGAGGCGGTGTTGGACTGGCTGGAGGCTCATCGCGCCGCCCCGTAAGAGCGCGGCGTCAACACCCACGGTCGCTGGTTTGGGCGCGTGATCAACCGCGTTTCGGACGATCCGATCAGCACCAGAGTGCTCATATCGATACGCGCAATGTCGGCGCTGCTCAAAGTTGTGATGTGCAGGCTTTCATCCGCCCGCCCCACCGCCCGCGCGAAAATCAACGGCGTATCGGGTGATTTATGCGCGTTGAGCAGCGTAAATGCGTCAAAAATCCGCTGCGGACGCGCTTTTGAGGCCGGATTATATAGCGCGATGACAAAATCACCTTGCGCCGCCGCGATCAAACGACGTTCGATAATCTCCCAAGGTTTCAGATTGTCCGAGAGCGATATCGCGCAAAAATCATGCCCCAATGGCGCGCCAACACGAGCCGCCGCCGCCTGCATCGCCGAAATGCCGGGGATGATTTGAATGTCGATGTTGAGCCACGCCTGCGGCCCGGCCTCTACCGCCTCCAGCACCGCCGCCGCCATGGCAAACACGCCAGGATCGCCTCCCGAAACCACCGCCACCTGCTTGCCCGACAGCGCCAGTTCCAGCGCGTATTGGGCGCGGGTAATCTCGACACGGTTGTCGGAGCCGTGCAAAGTCAGGCCTTCACGCGGCGCAATCCGGGCCACATAAGGCTCGTAACCAATCACGTCGCTGACCTGTGCCAATGCTTCAGAAGCTTCCGGCACAACCCAGAAATCCGGCCCCGGCCCAAGGCCGATAATGAACAATTTTCCGCTCATGGCCGCCGCCCATTCCCAGGTATCAAGATAATGGAAAAATACGGGGCAATTTCGTCCGATTTTTCCGCAAGCGGCATGATCTTCTCGTCCTTCATGGCCCCGCGCTCGACATAAATCGCACGTTCCAGATGACCGGCTTCGGCGATGGCGGCGCGAACTTTGGCGAAATTTTTGCCAAGTTTCATGATCACCGCCGCGTCGCAAACCGCCAATCGTGCCTTGAGCGCCGCCGCTGACAAAGTGCCCGGCATCACGCTCAACACATCGTCGCCCCAGGTGATGGGCGCGCCTGCCGCCGTCCAGCAGCCCGACATTCCGGTAATTCCCGGCACAATCGTCACCGCAAAACGCCCGCGCAGCCGCTCATATAAATGCATGAACGAGCCATAAAACAGCGGGTCGCCCTCGCAAATCAACGCCACATCTTCGCCGCGCGCCATGATGTCGGCCAATGTTGCGGAAGATTGCTCATAAAAACCAGAGAGTTGGCCAATATAATCGTCACTTTCAAAATGCACTTCCGTGGTGACAGGATACAGCAGCGGCCATTCGTGCGCCTCAGCCGAAATCAGCCCGTCAACAATGGTGCGGGCATGGCCGCGGCGCCCCGCCTTGGCAAAATAGGCGACATGTTTTACAGCGCCCAATAACCGCGCCGCTTTCAGCGTCAGCAGTTCCGGATCCCCGGGGCCAAGCCCGATGCCATAAAGACGGCCTGTCATATTCATTCCTTGGCACTGGCCAGCGCATTGATGGCGGCGGCGGTCATTGCGCTGCCGCCTTTGCGCCCGCGCACCACGATATAAGGCACCCGCCCGTCCAGCATCAGCGCTTCTTTTGACTCAGCAGCGCCGATAAAACCCACCGGCATGCCAACCACAAGGGCGGGTGGCAAAATACCGGAATCGAGCATTTCAAACAGCCGGTAAAGCGCCGTGGGTGCATTGCCGATCGCCACCACGGAACCGGGGATTTTGTCGCGCCAAAGCTCCATCGCCGCTGCCGTGCGGGTCGTGCCGAGTTTGACCGCCAACTCCGGAACCATCGGAGCGTCCAGCGTGCAGATCACTTCATTCTTGCGCGGTAAACGAGCGCGGGTAACGCCGTTGGCAACCATTTTTGCGTCGCAGAGAATGGGCGCACCAGCCTCAAGCGCCGCTATGCCGACCTTGGCCGCGCCCGCTGAGAACGCAATATCACCCGCCGCTTCCACCATTCCGCAGCTATGGATAATTCGCACCGCGACACGCTCTTCTTCTGGCGCGAAGCGCGCCAGATCCGCCTCTGCGCGGATCATCGCAAAGGAGCGGCGGTAAATTTCCGCACCGTCGCGGATATAGTTATAATGCTGCAAGCTGTGTCCTCGAACGAATGGCGTCGGTGCGCGGGCCAAGCACTTTTGTCAACTCTTGAGGCGTAAGTCCGGAAAGCACTGGGCCGGATTTGGCGTCACCATTGACGATAAGATCATATTTGCCCGCACGGCCCACCAATGTGAACGGGGCTTTCGCCGGATGGGCGCAGCCCTTGGAGCATCCGGAAACATGCAGTATCAACCCGCTTTTACCCTTGAGCAGCGGCGCGAGCGCAAGCGCATCTTTAGCCGCAGCCGTCTCGCCGCTTGAACAATCCGGCGCGCCGGGGCAAGCGGCGATAGAGAGCCGCCCGTCGCTGGCTTCCATGACGAAACGTTCGGCCAGCGCGCCTGCGAGTTTATCCGCCTCTCTCACACCTGTCGCCAACAGACACCGCCACGGCGTTAAACGAAGATCAGTCGCGCAATATTTTTCCGCCGTATTCGCCAGCAATTCCAATGCATCCGCATCAAAAACCCCAAACGGAATGGCCGCGCCGACAAAATTATTTTGAACATTCACCAAATGCGCGAGGTCCGGTGCAGGCAATGCAACGCGCGGCAGGCAAGGAGCCAATTGCTCAGACAGTTTCGCAATGCCCCTCGCCATCACAAGATGTTTCATCCGGCGGATTTTGAGATCCTGCGCCCGCGCAGCCACAAAAAGCCCGGCGATTTTGTCCGCCAATGCCGGAATTTCAGCAGCCGAATGTAGCCCAAACCAGACGCCATCGGCACCTGCCAGCGCCAGCCCGAACCGCACGCCTGAAGCCGTCCGCACGGCCTCAAACCGCACATCGACAGTCACATCGCCCGGCGGCAGCGGCCCGCCATCATCCACTGCCCAACCGAATTTGCCCGGCAATCGCCAGAAGGCCTCATTGCTTTCCAGATTTTGCTCCAGAGCCTGCACAATCGGGCGAATATCGACCAGCCCGGACAAACCCGCCAGCGGTGACGCGATCACATTCCGCACCGCCTCCGATTCCGCACTGCCATCGACCAGCCCCAGCGCCCGCAATTCCTCGATCAGCGGCGGAAAATTCGCCTCGGAAACCCCGCGCATTTGTAAGTTAGAGCGCGCCGAAAGGCCCAAACGGCCGTTGCCAAATTTACGCGCCAGTGCCGCAATCTGCCGGGCGCGCGCAAAACTCAAAATCCCGCACGAAACGCGCAGCCGAACCAGCAAGCCGTCGCCGGTCTGCATCGGGCGCAAGGCCCCCGGGCACCACCCTTTGATCAGGCTCATCGCGCCTCTCCCAGAATTTCAGCGAGCAGCGCCAGCGTCGAATTGCGCCGGTTGGCCCACAACCCGCGCTGCAAAGCCTCATCGAATTTACGTGCCATGGCCGCTTCGGCTTGCGGATTGGCACAGTGCAAAAACGCGCGCACCTCCTCATTGCCCAGCGTCGCGTCAAACATCAGGTTAAATTGCTCGTCGCTGACCACTTCGGCTAATGCGGCATAAGCGAACAGATTGTCGACCGTTTCGGCCATTTCTGCCGCGCCGCGATGGCCGTGGCGCATTTGCCCGGCGATCCAGCGCGGATTGGTCGCCCGCCCGCGCAAAACCCTCGCCACTTGCTGCGCCAGCGGGCGCACTTTGGGCGCGGAACCGGAAGTCTCCGCATGATAAAGCGACGGCTTGGCACCAAGCGCAGCCGCCGCAGCGGCAAATCCGCCCTCGTGCTCGGCAAAGGCATCCGAATCCAGCACGTCCTGCCCTTCCAAATCCTGCACATGCATGAACGCATCGGCCTTTTGCACGCGGGCAGAAAATTCAGCGCTTTTTGTACCGTCATTTTGCGCGCCATAGGCATATTGATTGGCGGCAAGATAGGCAGCGCCAAGTTCGTCGCGCGCGCCCCAGTCACCCGAATTGAGCTTGGCCGACAGCCCTAACCCGTAAGAACCCGGCGCATTGCCAAACACCCGCGGCCCGCGGGTTTCCATCAGCGGGTTGTCCTCAGGCGGTTCATCCAGCCCCGCCACCGCTTGCACCGCATCATCAAACAGCGCGATTTGGCTAGGGAAAATATCGCGGAACAGGCCGGAAATTCGCAAAGTGACGTCCACACGTGCACGGCCCAGTTTGGCGAGGGGCAAAATCTCGAATCCACTGACCCGCGTCGAACTATTATCCCACAGCGGGCGAACGCCGATCAGCGCAAAAGCCTGCGCCAGTTCATCGCCGCCGGTTCGCATCGAGGCGCTGCCCCACAGGTCAAGAATAACGCGTTTAGGCCATTCGCCATGCTCTTGTGCATAGGCATTGAGCATTTCCTGCGCGAGCTTTTGCCCAATCTCCCATGCGGTTCGGGTCGGCACGGCGCGCGGATCAATGGTGAACAGATTGCGCCCGGTGGGCAGAACATCCAGCCGCCCGCTGGCCGGGGCTCCAGCAGGGCCGGGCGGCACGAAACGCCCGTCCAGCGCCGCCAGCAGACCGGACATTTCGGCTCCCGCACAAGCCTCGATTTTAGCGGCTATATCTTGCGGCGCGCCTCTTGTCGCCAACACCGCGCAATGGGCCGCGACCACCTCCGCACCTTGTGAAGCGCCAAATACATGCAGCCCGTCTCCGATCCGCATGTCTTTGATGTCGCACAGCCAGGCGTCAAGGTCGGCCAAAACATCCTGCGTTGTGCCGCTGTTTTTTATGCCGCTGTCCTGAAACAAGCCGGTCTCCCCGGCACGCTGCACAATCACTTCCGCCAGTTGGCGGGCGCGGCGGGGGTCGAGCGTCTCTGCTTGGGCATATTCGTCAAACAGCGCTTCGATTTCTGCCATTGCACCATGCGTTCCGGCACGAACCAGTGGCGGGGTAAGGTGGCCCAATGTCACTGCAGAAAGCCGTCGTTTGGCCTGCGCGGCCTCGCCCGGATTATTGACAATGAACGGATAAATCACCGGCACCGCACCCAACACCTGCTCCGGCGCGCAAACCTCTGAGAGTGCCACCGCTTTGCCGGGCAGCCATTCCAGCGTGCCGTGTGTGCCGCAATGTATCAGCGCGTCGATGCGCCCGCGCAACCACAGATAAAACGCGACATAGCCATGGCTGGGCGGCAGATTGGTGTCGTGATATTCGCTCTTGCGCGCATCGCGGCGGCCGCGATCGGGCTGCACAGCAATGGTCAACTGCCCGCTTTTTACGAACCGGAACGCGAACTGCCGGTCAACAAGCGCGCTATCCTCCTCCGGTGCCCCCCAATGAGTCAGAACAGAAGCGCGAAATTCTGGCGCCATTTCACTAAAACGCGCCTTATAGTCTGGCAGACTCATCACGGCGCACGGCGGTTCTTGCGTCAGAGCCCCCATCAGTGCTTCCGCCTCAACCTCGCCGATCAAATATCCGGCTTCGCGCAAATGGGCGGCGATTACTTCCACCGATTTTGGCGTATCCAGCCCCACTGCATAGCCGGTGCGCCCGCACTTGGCCGGATAATCCGAGAGAAT
>Ga0209067_10001807_pt1 | contig 12987 bp, 11 predicted proteins | sample ColStrG_CSR_2013_FD_187199 | JGI IMG/M metagenome (GOLD analysis project Ga0209067, IMG submission 187199) | Freshwater sediment microbial communities in response to fracking from Pennsylvania, USA - Cold Stream Run_MetaG_CSR_2013 (SPAdes)... | ecosystem: Environmental > Aquatic > Freshwater >... | reverse complement strand
CTTTTGGCGCGTGCTGGCCCAGCACCAGTTTGATGGCTTGGGTTTCGGCAATGTCGCCCAGTTGGGTGGAGGTGGCGTGGGCGTTGATGTAATTGACGCTATCCGCACTCAAGCCCGCATGCTGGAGGGCCAGGTTGATGGAGCGGGCCACGCCTTTGCCGTCGGGGCTCGGGCTGGTCATGTGGTAGGCATCGCCGGAACAGCCGTAGCCGGCGATTTCGCCGTAAATTTTGGCACCCCGTTTGCGGGCGTGTTCCAATTCCTCAAGGATGACAATACCGGCGCCCTCGCTGAGGACGAAGCCATCGCGGTCTTTGTCGAAGGGGCGGGAGGCCCGTTGCGGGTCGTCGTTACGGGTGCTGAGGGCCTTCATGGCGCCGAAGCCACCGAGACCGAGGCCGATGACGGCGGCTTCGCTGCCCCCGGCGATGAAGACGTCGGCTTCGTTGTATTTGATCTGGCGCCAGGCTTCACCGATGGACTGGTTGGAAGTGGCGCAGGCGGTGACGATGGCGAAATTGGGGCCCTGGAAATTGTATTCGATGGAGATCAGCCCGGCTGCGATGTTGCTGATCATCATCGGGATCATGAAGGGGGAAATGCGGGAGGGTCCGCGCTGCACGAGGGTGGCGTGCTGGTCTTCGAGGGTTTTGAGGCCGCCGATGCCGGAGCCGACAATGACCCCGCAGCGTTCGGGGTCGAGCTGGGAGGCCTCGAGGCCGGAATCCTCGTAAGCCTGCTTGCTGGCGGCGATGGCGAGCTGGGTGTAGCGGTCGCAGCGCCGGGCTTCCTTGGGATTTTTGAAGAATTGGGCGGGCTCAAAATCCTTCACCTGACCGGCGAACTTGGTGCTGTAATGGGTCGTGTCGAAGGAAGTGATGGTGTCGATGCCACTTTTGCCTTCCAGAAGGTTGTTCCAGAAGGAGTTAAGATCATTACCCAGCGGGGTGAGGACCCCGATACCGGTTACTACGACGCGACGTTCATTCATGGAAATGACAAGGGCACCCGGGGAAAGGGTGCCCTTTCACCAAAGCTCTGAAAAGACTTATTTGTCCTGCTTTTCTTCGATGTACTTGATGACATCGCCGACGCTGGTGAGCTTTTCAGCATCTTCGTCGGGGACTTCAACGGAAAACTGTTCTTCGAAAGCCATGACCAATTCCACGACGTCGAGCGAATCAGCGCCCAGATCGTCAATGAACTTGGCTTCGGGCGTAACCTGTTCGGGGTTGACGCTGAGCTGTTCGACAATGATTTCTTTTACTTTATCTTCAATGGATTTTTCGGACATCTTCTACTCCTGCCTTAATGGGTTAAAGTTCTTAAGGTGCCCCGTATTTATGGTGGCCGGTCATCTGTTGGCAACTAAAAACTTAACCACGGGTGAATTTATTTTTTGGCCTCCTCTGAAAACTAGATGAACAATCCCCCGTCCACGGTGAAGACCTGACCGGTAATGTAGGCCGAATCCGGTCCGCTGAGGAAGAGGGCCAGCTCGGCTACGTCACGGGCTTCACCGAGCCGTTTGAGGGGAATTTGCTCGAGTAATTTCTGTTTCAACTCCTCCGGGAGTACGTCGGTCATGTCCGTTTGGATGAAGCCGGGACAGATCACATTGCAGGTGATATGACGGGAGGCGAGTTCCTTGGCCACGGACTTGGAAAAGCCGATCAGGCCGGCCTTGGCGGCGGCGTAGTTGGACTGGCCGGCGTTGCCGTGCAGGCCGATGACGGAGCCGACGTTGACCAGGCGGCCCTTGCGCGCCTTCATCATGGGGCGGCAGACGGCGCGGGTCCAGTTGAAGGCGCCCTTGAGATTGGTCTGCAGCACGGCGTCCCAGTCCTCATCGCTCATGCGCATGAGCAGGGTGTCGCGGGTGATGCCGGCGTTGTTGACCAGAATGTCGATCTGGCCAAAATCCTTGATGACCTGGTCCACCGTTTCGTTGACCGAGGCGGAGGAGGAGACGTCGGTGCCGTAGCCGCTGTATTTGACGCCGAGGGCGGTGATTTCCCCGGCGATGGCGTTGGCGCTGGCCTGGCTGCGGGCGATCCCGGCGATGTGGCAGCCTTCGCGCGCGAGGGCGAGGGCGATGGCTTTGCCGATGCCGCGGCTGGCTCCGGTGACGATGGCGACCTGATTACTTAATTTCATGGAGGGCTCCTTTCAAATCTTCGACGTTGCCGATGGAGAGGCAGGGCATTTCCTTGTGGATGCGTTTGCACATGCCGGTCAGCACCTTGCCCGGTCCGATTTCAATGAGCAGGGTGGCGCCGTCGGTGATCAATTCCTCCACGCACTGTTCCCAGCGTACGCTGCCGGTCACCTGACGCAGGAGGGTGTCGCGGATTTCCTCCGGGGCTTTGACCTGTTTGCCGGTGACATTGGCATAAACGGCCACGGAGGAGGTTTGGATGGGGACGGCGTCGATGTGCGGTTTGAGACCGGCCTGGGCGGATTGCATGAGCACGGAATGGTAGGCTCCGGCGACGTTGAGGGGGAGGGCCCGTTTAAGGCCGAGTTCCTTGCCTTTGGCCATGGCCAGGGGGATGAGATCGAGCGGGCCGGAAAGGACGATCTGGCCCGGGCAATTGTAATTGGCGACCTCGAGGCCGACGGCGGCGGCCAGTTCCTGGGCCTGACCGGGGCTGGCGCCGATGAGGGAAATCATGCCGCCCTTGGTTTGGAGGCAGGCTTCCTGCATCAGGCGTCCGCGTTCCGCCACGAGCTTGAGTCCGTCGGTGAAATGAAAATGGCCGGCGGCGGTGTGGGCGGTGAACTCACCGAGGGAGAGGCCGGCACAGGCGTGGAATTGAAACCCGGGCCGTTCTTTTTGGAGGGCGGCCAGCAGGGCCAGGCCATGGGTGAAAAGGGCGGGCTGACAATAGCTGGTGTCGGTTAGGCGCTCGGCCGGGCCGTTGAAACAGACATCGCTGAAACCGTTTTGCAGGACGGCGTCTGCCTGTTGAAAGAGAGCGGCGGTCTCCGGGTAAGCTTCCACCACATCTTTGCCCATGCCCACGTGCTGGGCGCCCTGGCCGGAAAATAAGAGACCGATCTTCAAGCGTTGCTCCTTGTAAGTTTGTATGTCCCAGAGCCTTTTGCGGAGGCAAGGGCAAACGAGCGTTTAACCAGAGTTTGGGGGAATGGACAAACAAATTTTATGGAAGGGGAGGGCGGCTTAACAGGTATCGTTTTGACGTGTCCGGTAAAAAAGGACTGTGTTATAGGTCTCCGATGCCCCGCTCCAGCAAACCGGAAACAGTCGCCAGGCAGTTGGACATTCTGAAACGGACTTATCCGGACGTGCACTGCGAACTGGATTTCCGCACGCCGTTGGAACTGTTGGTGGCGACCGTTTTATCCGCGCAATGCACGGATGTGCGGGTCAATCGCGTGACTCCGGCCCTTTTTGCGCGCTATCCCACGGCGGCGGATTACGCCGGAGCGGAGTTGGCCGAGTTGGAGGGCCTGATCCATTCGACCGGTTTTTACCGCAACAAAGCCAGGGCCATCCGTGAGTGCTGCCGCATTCTTGTGGCGAAACATGCGGGGGAGGTGCCCCGGAGCATGGAGGAACTGTGGGCTTTGCCGGGGGTGGGACGGAAGACGGCCAATGTGGTTTTGAGCAATGCCTACGGATTGAATGAGGGCATTGTCGTGGACACGCACGTCGGCCGGTTGGTGCGCCGCTTGGGCCTGACCTGTGCGCAAGATCCGGTGAAAGTGGAAAAAGCACTGCTGCCGCTGCTGGCACGCGAGGATTGGGGCCTGTTTTCCCACCTGCTGATCTGGCACGGGCGCCGCCGCTGTTTCGCGCGCAAGCCGGACTGTGACCATTGTGAGCTACGGGAGCTTTGCCCCCGGAAGATTTAATGCCGGTTTAAGAGAAAGATCAGGGAGAGAGGGGTAAAGGACGAAATCTGAATTTAGAAATCTGAAAACTCGAGACAAAAAATCTGCTTCGTGCCTCTGAGCCTTCGTGGTTGGTGCAGTTTCAACATTCCGAATTCCAACTTCCGCCTTCTCCCGGTGTTCTTTTTGTAAAAGGAAAATCAGCGTGAATTTGTCCTGCTGATGGCGGGGTTGCGGAACCCTATCAATGCAGGATGGCCTGGGCTTTGCCGGTCCAGGGGGAGGTGGGAAATTTTTCGCTCAGGGTGTCGAAGAGTTTGCGTGCTTCATCCTTGGGAGTGGATTTTGGATTGTTGGTCAGGGTGCTCAGTTTGTTGCTGTAGATATCGATGGCGTTGTAAAGGCCCTCCGGGACGATGGTGGCCTGGTCGGCGTAGAGATAGAATGGTTTGATGCTGTAACTGGCGGCCAGTTCGTAAATGTTCAGGTCCGGCTTGCCGTTCGGCTGTTTGACTTCATCGCTGGGGAGATTTTTATCAGCCATGAGCCGGAGTGTTTTGCCGAATTCCACCATGGTGCGGGCCTTGATTTCATTATTGTTGCGGGGGCTGATCATGATGTCCTTCCAGATTTTGAAGGCACCGGCGTAATCGCCCTTGTCGCGCGCGGCCAGACCGCGGGTGTACTCGGCGTTGAGAATTTTTTCAGACCAGGCGTACTTGTCCTTCAACTCCTTGAAAAAAACCTCGGCCTGGGCGAGATTGCCGTTACCGGCTGCAGCAGCGCCAAGGCCGTATAGTGCGGCGGCTTGGGCGGCGGGAGGCGTGGCGTAATCGCTTTGCAATTTCTGGAAATTGGTCTGGGCGGCTTTCCAGTCCTTGTTTTCCAACAACAGTGAGCCGTAGCGGTCGTAGTCCTGCCACAAAACCTTGTGGGCGTCGGTTATTTTGTCAAAGACCTCCTTGTAGAGGAGCAGGGCCTGGCTGCCGGCTCCGGTTTCATAGACAAAACCGGCGCGGGCCAGCAGGACCTGGGTGGAGGCGGCTTCGTTGGACATGGCTCCGGCCAGTTTGCTGAAGTAGGTGGTGGCTTCCTCGGGATTGCTCAGACCGGCATGCACGCGCAGCAACTGCAACTCGGTCATGCGCTGGAGGGCGAAGGGCAGGGCGCTGCTGTTTCCATAATCCTGCAAAGCCTGGTCGATGACCTGATAGGCGTTTTGCACGGTGTCCTTCCAGGATTGAAGCTGGGGGTCTTTCAGTGCCTTGGGGTTGCCCAGGCGCGCGATCTGGCGGCGATAGATGTCAGAGATGCGCAGCAGCGCGGAACCGGCCAGACCGGCCAGTTTCTTGCCGCTCTCGGAAGTTTGCGCAGCGGGAGGGAGACTTTTGTAAGCCTGGGCCACCGACTGGTAAGTTTTGATGGCTTCGTCGGGTTTTTTTGCCGTTTCATCCAGGTACTTTCCGCGTTCGAAGAGGATGGAAAGTTTGCGGTCGGAATCGGGGAAGGCGGCGATCTGTTCCTCCTGCACTTTCACCATGTTGTCGTAATCCTGCTGGGCCTGGTAGATGTGCCAGATTTTTTCGTAGCAGGCCTGTTTCAAATCCGGGTTGGGATAGTTTTGAATGACGGCGCGGTAGGCGGCGATGGCTTCCGGGATTTTTTTGGCGCCATCCAGGGTGACGGCGATGAAGTAGGCGGCCCGGACGGCGTTGGGGGAGTCGGGGAAGTTTTTGATAAAATCCTGATAGGCGGCCACGGCTTTGTCGTAGTCCTTGCTGCTGAAATACATGTTGCCGATCTGATAGGCGGCGTCCTCACGGACCGAACTGCTCTTGGCTTTTTTGGCAAGAAAATCAAAGGCCTGCAGGGCCTCGGGAATTTTTTGAGCCTGGATGTAGGCGTAGGCGCGGAGCCGCTGGGCATTTTCAATCTCCTCCGGAGCGACCTTGAGTTTGCCGGACTGGGCATCACGGATGAAGTCATCAAAGCTCTTGAGGGCTTCGCTGGTTTTTTTCATGGCCAGATAAGCCTCGGCCTTTTTCTGCGGCACCTGGCTGGCCAGAGGACTGTCCGGGACGTTTTTGAGGAACTCATCAAAGCGCTGGATGGCCTGTTCGTATTGTTTTTGTTGCAGGAAGGCCAGACCGAGGAAGAAGGGCACACTCTTGGCCGCGGGGTCGTTGGGGAATTTCTGTGTGAATTCGCTGAATTGCTGCTCGGCCGCCTGCTGGTTGCCCTGCAGGGCGTAGCTGATGATGATGAAGGTTCGCACCTGCCGTTCCTGTTCGTCCTTGGCAAAGGGCAGCAGGTAGCGGCCCACGATGCGGACTTCGTCGTATTTCTGGATCTGCATGTAGCAGTCAGCGATTTTCATCCAGGCATCGACGGCCTGTTCCGGGTTTTGCTCCACGGAGGCGAGTTTCTGCTCTTCCCGCAAGCGCGCCCGGGTCAGCTTGTCCACCCGCGCCTTGTCGCCCACGGCCTGCCCGATTTTTTGTACAATGGCGGCGATGCGCTGTTTCTGGCTGGCGATGATGCTGACTTTGCTGCGGAGTCCGTGGAAGGATTTGATGGCGTTTTGGAACGCTTCGCTGCGTTTGGCCGGTTCGGTTTCCAATCCGGCCTGTTCCATTTCCAGCGAGGCCAGTTTGAAGTCGGCGTCATTGGCCAGAACCAGGTTCTCGCTGTGGGAGAGCCGTTCATAGGTTTCGCGCGCCCGGGTCAGCACCTCCGCCGCCTCTTCCCGTTTGAATGTTTCCCGGAGGGTCTTGGCGTTTTGTGTCAGGACGTAGCCCAGCAGGTAGTCGATGTCCTCGCCCATGTCTTCCGCACCGGGGCGTTTGTGCAGGGCCTCCAGTTCGGAAGCCGCCTGATCGTAGTCTCCGGTGGCGATGAGCAGGTTGGCCTTGGTCATGACGGCATCGGTGATCAAATCGCTGTTGGGAAATTTTTCGGTGAGTTCCCTGATCTTGGCCAGGCCGTCAGTGGCGGTGCTTTTGGCCCCGGCCGGATTTTTTTCCAGCATCTTGAAGGCTGCATCCATTTTGGCGCGGGCATAATAATATATGGCGAAGGGGATGATCTCCTGATTGTCCGATTTGGCGGCAGTGTCCAGGGGGGTGAAGCATTCGTCGTAATGAGCCAGCGAATAATGGCAGAGTCCGAGGTAATAGGCGGCGATGGGCAGGTTTTTTTTGTCAAAATCCTTGGTGTTGCCGAGCAGGGGAATGGCATCGGCGTATTTGCCGGTGTTGTAATAAACCACTCCGAGAAGATAGCGTGCGTTGCCGGCTTCACGGCTCTCGGGAAACTTTTCCAGCAGGGTCTTGAGGGCTTGCGCGGCATCCTCCAGCTTGTTTTCCTGGTAGGCGGCGGCGGCTGTTTTGGCCAATTCGGCGGAACTGGGATCGGCATGGAGGCTGCATTGGAGCAGTGCCGGAATCAGAAAGAGGAAGGTGACAAGATGGGAAGGGGGCGGGAATCTGAAAATCTTCACAGTGGGCATATTTTACAAAGAATGCGGTTGCTTGAAACACTTTTTACGAAAAAGTTGCATAATTTTGCAACAGGCGTGGCGGTCTTTTCGCGCTGGTCGGATGCGCAGTGGAATGAGATAAGAGCGTCATGAAAGTCTGTTTGATCGGTTACGGCATCATTGGCGCGGCCTGGGCGGTTCATTACCGTCAGGACGGACATGAGCTCGTGGTGTGGAACCGGACACCGCGTCCGGACGTGCCGGGTTTTGTCGCCGATTTGGCCTGTGCCGCGGCAGATGCGGAAGTGTTGCATGTGGTGGTGGCTGATCCGCCCGCCGTGCAGTCGGTTCTGGATGGGATGGACCCGGTGCTGGGACCGGGCCAGTTGCTCCTCCAGTCCAGCACGATTTCTCCCGGTGCTTCGGCTCGGTTTCATGCCCGGGTGGAGTCGCGCGGAGTGGACTATGTGGAGGCGCCGTTTACCGGCAGCAAGCCGGCGGCGGAGCAGCGGCAGAACGTGTTTTTCATCGGCGGGTCGGCTCCCGCCAAGGCGCGGGCGTTGAAAATCCTCCAACCGCTCAGCCGGGCGGTGTTGGATTTTGGCGGTCATTGCCAGGCCTCGGCCATCAAGCTGGCCCTGAATCTGCAGATTGCGGCCATCTCGCAGGGGTTGGCGGAAGGACTGGAATTTTCCCGCCGGGCCGGGATTGATGATGCGCGTTTTTTCGAGGCATTGGACTTGAATGTGGCGCATTCCGGATTGAGCGACCTGAAGAAAGCAAAGCTGATGGCGTCCGATTTCACCCCGCAGTTTTCGGTCAAACACCTGCACAAGGATTTGCGGCTGGCCGTGGAAAGCGCGGCGGAGGGGCAGTTGCCCCTGACGGGGGAACTCTGCACGATCTATCAGCGGGGGTTGGAGGCCGGCTGGGGGGATTTGGATTTTACGGCCCTGATCCGCCTCCTCCAGGCGGGGGAGCAAAAGGGAGAGTCCTGAAAAATTCCTCTTGCGCCGGAAGCAGAATTATCCCATGAATAGTAACCATGACTTTCCGATCTGGTTCGCAGGGCAGCAGCAAGCTGTCTTAATTCCGTAATTATGCCCTCCGTCCGTTTTTGCGATCCAGCCTCCTTCCCCACCGACCACCACGGTCGCAAGGACTGATTTTTTCAACGAACCCCAAAGGAGCACTGCCATTCACCCGTATCAACTCAGAGTCAATAACCGCATCCGCGCCCGTGAAATTTTTGTCATCGGTCCGGACGGCCAGTCCATGGGCATCATGGAAGTCGGTCCCGCCTTGTTGCTGGCCCGCAAGCACAATCTGGATCTGGTGGAGGTCAGTCCCAAGGCCCGTCCCCCCGTCTGCAAAATCCTCGATTACGGAAAATACCGTTACGAAATGTCCAAAAAGGACAAGGAATCGCGCAAGCAGGTCCTGGCCGCCAAGGTCAAGGAGTTGAAATTCCACGTCAATATCGAGGAGCACGACTACATGACCAAGCTGCGCCATGCCGAAACCTTCCTCTTCAAGGGCATGAAAGCGAAGATGGTACTGGCTTTCCGGGGCCGGGAAATGCAGCATCAGGAGCTTGGCAAGCAGCTTGTGGCGCGCATCCGGGAGGATCTGCAGCATGTGAGTGTGGCGGATGCCGAACCGAAATTAATTGGCAGGAACATCAATTTGATGTTAACTCCTCTCCCGCTTAATAAGCGGGTGAGGAAATTCACCAATGAGAACGACGTCGAATTCGTTGATGACGAAGAGAATGACGATTCTGGTGACGAATAAATTTAAAGACAGAGAAAGAGTGTGTCATGCGTAAAGGTAGTTCATCGAAGACAAAAAAAGCAGTAGCCAAGCGGTTTAAAGTCACCGCCTCGGGCAGGCTTAAACACAGCAAAGCGGGACGCCGCCACCTGGCTGGTTCCAAAAACCGCAAGCGCAAGCGCCATCTGGCCGCGCGCAAAATGGTCCACGACTCCGATGTGGCCCGGATGAAAGAGTGCTTGCCATTCGGCTAGGCCTTCCCTTTAATCCTCTGCCTTTCCACCGAAAATAGGAACAACGATATGCCCAGAGCCACCAATTCAGCCGCTTCGCGCGAACGCCGCAAGCGGGTTGTCAAATCAGCCAGCGGATTCCGCGGGCGCCGCAGCAAACTTTTCCGCTACGCCAAGGATGCGACCATGAAGGCCAAGTACTGGTCTTATCGCGATCGCAAAACCCGCAAACGCAATTTCCGCATGCTTTGGAACGTCCGCATCGCCGCGGCCGTCAAGGAAGCGGGCCTGACCTACAGCAAGTTCATGGGCGGCCTCAAGGCAGCCGGCATCGAGATCGACCGCAAGATCCTGGCCGATTTGGCCGTGACGGAGCCGGGGACCTTTCAACAGGTGGTCAAGCTGGTCAAAGCCTGACCCGCATTAGGTTTACGGAAAACGCCGCCCCCACCTGGCGGCGTTTTTTTTGCCGCCATGATGGAATCGCTGGTCATATTAAAGGAAGAGGCCCTGGCCGAACTGGCCGGGGTGGCTGATGCCGCGGCCCTTGAGGCCTGGCGCATCAAATATCTTTCCCGTCAGGGGCTCCTGCCCGCCGCCCTCGAAAAAATCAAGGACTTGCCCAAAGAGCAGCGGCCCGAAGCCGGAAAAATTTCCAACCAGGTCAAACAAGCGGTCCAGGTGGCCTTTGACCTGAAAAAAGAAACCTTTTCCGGCGCAACGACAGGATTGCCGGACGATCCCACCCTGCCGGGCCGGATTTTGCCCCTCGCCTCGCGCCATGTGGTCAGCCGGACCATTGATGATATTGTGGCCATTTTCCGTCGCATGGGTTTTGCCCTGGCCACCGGGCCGGAAATCGAAACCGAATTTTACAATTTCGATGCCCTGAACACGCCGGCTGATCATCCGGCACGCAACGAACAGGACACCTTCTATGTGGATCAGGCGGCTGATCCCCGTCAGGGCCGCCATTTGCTGCGCACCCAGACATCGACCGTGCAGATCCGCACCATGGAGAATCAGAAACCGCCCATCCGCATCCTGGCCCCGGGCCGCTGCTATCGGCGCGATGAGATCGATGCCACGCACGGCGTGTTTTTCAACCAGATTGAAGGCTTGGTGGTGGACGAGGGCATTACGTTGGCCGATCTCAAGGGCACCATGGAATATTTTTTCAAGGAATTCATGGGAGCCGACACGCGGGTGCGTTTTCGTCCGCATTTTTTTCCCTTCACCGAACCGAGCTTTGAAATCGACATGGCGCGGCAGGGGGCGACCGTGAAGGGCCGGGAATGGCTGGAGATTTGCGGATGCGGCATGGTGGATCCGGCGGTGTTTCAGACCGTGGGGGTGGATGCGGAGCGTTACAACGGCTTTGCCTTCGGCATGGGTGTGGAACGCATGGCCATGATACGGCATGGTATTCCGGATCTGCGGCTTTTGTATGAGAACGACATCCGGTTTCTGCGGCAATTTTGAAGCAGCAGCGGCTTCCCGGGGAATGGGTGTTGACGTTGGGCCCGGCGCAACTTAGAATTTTCAGCTCTTTCGGGCGGATACCGAAGTGGCCAAACGGGGCAGACTGTAAATCTGCTGTCTATGACTTCGATGGTTCGAATCCATCTCCGCCCAAACTCACACGGTGAGTATGGCGGCAGGCCTTGGAAACGCGGGAAGCGCATTTTGGATCAGGCGGGGGGCATGGGGCCTACATCCATCTCCGCCCAAACTCACGTTGTGAGTGCGACAAGTGTCATAAACGTGTCCAGGCGAAACAAATAATTCCAGCAATACTTTGATAACATGGCGCGTTTCAACATCATACGGGAATTGGCCAGACCGGCCTGGAATCTCAGAAACAGTCTTTGGGCTCCCGTATGTGATAAAAAACTGGCCTGCGCTTTGGACCGTCTTTTCTCCAGCAGTCTTAGCGAGCTTAGAGATATCGGCTATGTAGAACAAATGATCGGGCAAATTGGATTGGCAAGAGACCGGCGCGGTATTTACGGTAACGATGTCAAATACATGAACCCAGTGGCGCGTGGCCTGTGGCAAATACCAAGACAACTGGCGGAATTCGCCGTTTTCCTGTCGCAATTTAAAATCAACAGCCTGATCGAAATAGGAACCTATACGGGATATACATTCACATTCCTTGCTGCTTACCTGACAAGATTCAACCCTGGACTGGATGCGGTCACGGTTGATGTTACCAATCACAAACCGGTCAGTAACCTGTGGGAAGGACGTTTAAACGCCCGGTTTCACCTGGGCCAAAGTGCGGATTTTTCCAATCAAGCATTCGATTTGTGTCTGATTGATGGCGACCACAGCTTTAATTCCGTTTCCGGTGATTTTGATCAGGTGGGCAAAAAATCAAAAATCTGTTGTTTCCATGATATCAATGACGAGATTGTGGAAAACTCACATATCAATGATGGCGGTGTTCCAAGGTTTCGGAGACAGCTAAAAGCTGAAACAACTACAGATTCAAGGTTTACAGAGTTTCTTTACCATTCGCACGGTCAGCGAGTCATGGGTTGGGGGGTTGTCCAGCGTATTACTTCGGCTTCACCGGATCTGAGCAGGACCCCGGAACCGGTTTAACCCAATCTACCGCACAGGTTCCATGTCCAACTGCGTTGAGGATGCATTGAAGGAAAATTAAAATTCTCATAAGCTGACGACATGAAACGGCTCCTCATCCTTGGTTTCATTTTGGGACGTTGTTCGTGCCTTTTTGCAGGAGAGGCTGGACATTCCACAGGAAAAGCAGATCGAGCCTATCTGGTTGACGTGATGACGCGTATTGCCGCCCCTGTGTTGCAGGCGTTGAGTGAAAATAAACTGAAGGAAAAAATCCCCGTCCGGGATTGGGACAAACATCGGAGGGCCTGCACCTGCACCGAAGCCTTCGCCCGGACCCTGGCGGGCATTGCTCCGTGGATAGAATTGGGGGCAGATTCCACGCCGGAGGGGGAACTCCGGGCGAAATTCGGGCGACTCGCCCGCACCTCGCTCATCAACGCCACCGATCCCGAATCCCCGGACTGCCTTGATTTCGGAGCGCCCCTTCCCAATCGCCAGTCTCTTGTGGAGGCTGCTTATGTCGCACAAGCGCTCTTGCGGGCTCCCAAAACCCTTTGGGAACCTCTCACCCCGGCGCAAAAGCAACATGTGATCGCCTCCTTGAAAAAATCACGAAGCCTGGAACCCTGGCCCAACAACTGGCTTCTGTTCGCCGCGACCGTGGAGGCGGCCCTCTGGCATTTCACCGGGGAGGTTCAGATGGATCGCCTGAAACTGGCGGTTGAAAAACATGAGGAGTGGTACCGGGGTGATGGAACCTACGGGGATGGCCCGGAATTCCACTGGGATTACTACAACAGCTATGTCATTCATCCCATGCTTTTGGAAGTTCTGAAGGTGTGTCGTGAAAAACATGATCCGCTGGGCGGGTTGTACGATGAGGAACTGGTGCGTGCGCAGCGTTACGCAACCATCCAGGAACGACTCATTTCTCCGGAGGGAACTTTTCCTGTAATGGGCCGATCGAGCGCGTATCGATTTGCCGCTTTTCAAACCCTCTCCCAGCTCATTCTATGGAAGCAACTGCCCACCGTCATTGAGCCGGGTGCCGCA
>Ga0209067_10001805_pt1 | contig 12999 bp, 13 predicted proteins | sample ColStrG_CSR_2013_FD_187199 | JGI IMG/M metagenome (GOLD analysis project Ga0209067, IMG submission 187199) | Freshwater sediment microbial communities in response to fracking from Pennsylvania, USA - Cold Stream Run_MetaG_CSR_2013 (SPAdes)... | ecosystem: Environmental > Aquatic > Freshwater >... | reverse complement strand
GGCTGATCTCTCGGAAATCGCTATACAACGCTTGACGTATTGGTACTCCCTGGCCGTCGGAAGAAGAGGATGCCTTCGCCCCAGATGCGGCTGATGGGTAGCCGATGATGGAAGTGAATCAGCGCGGCATTGGCGGCTTTGATTGTGTCTTCGCGCAGGAACCAGCGGTTCACGTGCTGGAGCGTATCCACGGTGACTCCTTCCGCGCTCTGGCCCATAGCGGCGATGCCAGAGTGGTGCGATTCTTTCACACCACCAGCCAGCAGCCTGAAAGTTGCAACACATCCTTCCGTCGAATAACCGCTCACCTATTTGACCCAATAATTTCGTCGCTGAACCCGAGAATGGACATGGGGATCCAAAGCACGTCATCGTGAACACCTGCATAGATAAGAGATATCCGTCCATCCTCGGAAACGACAATCGCTGCGGCGGGTGCGAAACGACTACAGAACTCTACGGCCGAACGGTGCCGGCCCCCGCCCAACTCCTTTGATGGACGCTTTTCGACATTGCTTGCACCGAAAACGCAAGTAACGTCTCTGGGCGAGTCCGGGATGTCGATAAATGCTCCGAAACCCAAGACTCGCAAGTGGGAGTCAAGGAGGACGGCACCATCAACGGCGCTAGATGACCGACTGATTCGAGCCATTTGGAGCGTTGCTCGTGTTGCTCCGGCAACGGACGTTCATCTCGATGGATTGGATGCCCAATCTGAATGCCGTCAAGATTTTCTTGCCCACGCAAGATCCAAACAGCGCCCCCATGACCCTCGCGCGCAATCGCCCGGATTGTGCTGCCGAGAAATACAGGAGCAAAGTTGTCCAATAGCTGGCGCACAACATCGAGGGCACCATGAACGTCCGACAGCCAAGCTTCTGAAAGGCGGTCAACTCGTCCAGCCCGAACAGCGACAAGGCGTAGACACGCCCAACTAATGTCCAGGGCACCGTTGTTCGGTGAAGACGTGACGAAATTGCACGAATCTCCGCCTTGACGTCCCTCAATACCCGTGATTTCTGGCTTCCCGGACACATAATCCCAGGTCAGATACCCAAGCGGCCCCTGAACCGGCGTGAGTTTACGGAGATTGTCTCGATTGAGTGGGACCGTGATCTCAAGCCGGTGCAGTGCCCTACTCACAGCCCCGTGTCTTGGGAAATAGACGAGGCGCGGCCTACAAGGGCGACTTTCTTCTGTAAGTAGCGACGCCCAGAATACCTCTTCAACGACAGACGCGATTGCCTCGCGATCGGGCAGGGGAAATTGTGCAACCTCCCGCGCGAATTTTTCCTCAGGCGTCAGGTCGGGAGCATCCTGGAACGCTGTTCTCTGGGCGAGAAGCCGCGCCTCCTGAAGCAGCACGTCGGCGAGGTACTTGCTATCGATCATGACTCTGAGGTTCTCCACGTTGATTCACGACACGCGCTCTCTACGCAACCGGGAGCAATTCAAAGCGTTCGCCCTCGAAATGGGGGTCCGACCTCGGAACGGAACAAATTGTACGTTAAGAGGAGCCTTGCTGGTGCCAGCCTCTGACAGGCTCCGACTGGGCCACGGATTTGGGTGTTGGGGATCAATGGAACGGAAAACCGGGTTAAGCGGACGCGGTGTTGTGAATTCGGGCATAAAACTCCGTTAGGCGATATCCTCCAGAGCATCGGCCGGATTGCGAAGGGATCGAAGTTGGCCCCGCACGACAGAATCTGGAACCGAGAAAGCATATCGTCCCAGGAGATTGATGTGGTCGAAGACTAGCGGCGAGAGCCGCGCAATGTCCTCAGCCTGGATGGCGTAACCTTCGCTGGCGAGCTGCTCTAACACAGCATTAATATAGAGAGTGTTCCACAGAATAATGATGTTCACGACCAATCCCAGTGCCCCCATTTGATCCTCTTGACCCTCGCGATAACGCTGCCGTAGTTCTCCCCTCTTTCCGTGGAAGACGGCCCGCGCAAGTTTGTGCCGGTCTTCGCCCCGATTTAATTGAGTCAGGATGCGCCGGCGCTTGCTTTCATCCGCGATAAACGTCAAGGCGTGGATCGTTTTATCAATGCGTCCGACTTCCGCCACAGCTTGGGCGAGTTTTGTGGGGCGATCATCAATGCGAAGGGTTTTCATGATCGAGGTTGCCTGTACCGTGCCGAGTTTTAGGGAGCCGGCCAGCCGGAGCATGTCATCCCAATTCTCCTCAATCAGCTTCGTGTTGATCCGATGGCGGGCAACGCCATTCAGCAAGCCATAATCGGCGGTGGGGTCAATTCGCCAATAGCGAGCGCCGCCAATATCGGCGATCGGTGGACAGAACCGATAGCCCAGTGTCGAGCTGCACTTTACGACCGGAATGGACTTGGCCTGCTATCAAGGGTGCCCGGTCAATTAGTACAAAAACGATTGCAGGGACCGTTTCGATGTTGGGGGTGCGAGCGCGCCACGGTCACAATCGAATGGCTCGTGGCTTTGGAGGCTACGACCATGGAGTTCATCGTGTGGGTGGAGACGCGCCTTGCCGGTAAGAGGCTGGAGATTCAGGAGGTCGCGAAGGTGGAGCGCGAAGCGACCGGAATCGGTCCCGAGGAACTGGGTCTTACGCTCGCTGACGGTAAGACCGTGCTGAAGCAGGTTCAGGAACGCATCGTCCAGATCCAGATTGAAGCGATATCGGCTGCGGCGAAGGCGTGTCGGAATTGCGGTCGAAACCAGCGGGTGAAAGACTTACGCAAGCGACAGCTGCGCACGGTCGTTGGCGCGGTGGATGTCGTTTGTCGCCGCTTCGTGCGGTGCACCTGCCGGGGCGGCAAACCGCGGGCTCTGTGGCCCTTTCGTCGGATGGACGTCAAGCGGACGTTACCGGAGCTGAGTTACCTGCTTGCGAAATGGGGTAGCACCATGCCCTATCGACGAGCGGCTCAACTGTTGAGCGAGTTTCTGCCGCTATCCGACCGCAGAATTTCTCCGACGACAGTCTGGCGCCACACCCTTTCGGTCGGCGAGCAACTCGACCGGCGGGCGACGGAGCCAGATGAATACGACTGGCCAGATTCACGCCGACTCCCTGTGCCGCCCGCTGAACATCTGACCGTGGCCATTGATGGAACGTATGTTCGGGCGGATGCGAGTGGTTGGATGCGCCAGCACTACGTGGTTGCGGGTCGAATCGAGCGAGACGGGCGGCTGGGCGGCCATTTTGCGTGGGTGGCCCAAGACCCTACCAGTGCTCGGGAATTCATGAAGGCAGCACTGCAGGATCACGGCTGGACCGAACGATCCCGCGTGACGGTCCTCGCCGACGGAGCCGATGGTCTCAAGAGCGTGGTCCAGGGAGCGGTTCCACAGGCTCCCCGAAATATCCTCGATTGGTTCCATATCAGCATGCGTCTTCGGCCCATTGAGCAAATGGGTCCGAACTTAGCGGACGTTCTGGGAGAAGTGGACGCTGGTACGGCGGCCGCGATTCGCATCAAGCTACCGAGGCTTCGTTATCAGATGTGGCACGGAAAGTGGGCGGGCGCGATCGAGCGCATGCGCGGCCTCTTCCGTGGACCTTGGGCTAGGGCCCACCTTGACGCGCTACAGATGAGCGGATACTATCGGGCCGGAAACTGCAACTAGCGGTTCCGCGGCAGTACCATGGAGCGAGTGGAACGTCTCCGCCGTGAATCTTCCGCCAGCCAGACCCGTAAGCTTGGTTGGCGCATCAGTTTGACCCTTTTTTGTCTCGCCTCGGCCATTCTGGTGGTAACGCTCTTAGCAACCCGGCTCCATAGCATTGACCTCTCCTCTTTGTTGTTGGGCATTGCCCTGGCCACGTTCTGCGTCGTGCTTTTCTTCCTCTCCAAGTCTTTACTGTTGCTTCGCGAACAACAGCGGGAGACCGCCAGCGCCCTCGATTCCACAGAAGCTTCCCTCATAGAGAGTGAAGAACGCTTCCGACAGATGGCCGACAATATCCAGGAAATCTTCTGGATGATCGATGCACAGACCAGGAAGATCCTTTATATAAATCCGGCCTATGAGACCATCACCGGACGCTCCCGGGCAGCACTCATGCTGGACCCGCTCTCCTACGAGGAGATCATCCATCCAGATGACCGCGTTCAAGTGCTCATCAAGCTGGATGAGGCTACGCAGACCGGAGACTTCGACGAACGCTTTAGGATCGTTTCGCCGGATGCTGAATCACGCTGGGTATGGGTACGCGGATTCCCGGTGCGGGATGACAACGGCAGGATCCGCCGGCTCGTCGGAACCGCGCTCGACATTACGACCCAGAAACAGGCACAGGAGGAGGTCGCAAGAAACTTGTCACTGGCCGAATCGGCGTGGTCCGAGGCGGACGCGATGCGCAAGGCCACGCTGGCGCTGACTCAGGACCTCCGAATGGACAACGTTCTGGACACTTTGCTTCAGTCTCTCCTGGAATTAGTTCCGTACGAGTCCGCCCAGATTCTGCTCCTCGAATCGGACACCAGGCTGTTCGTGGCGCGGGAAGCGCCTCGCTCGGACGAATCAAAACCTGCGTTTAAGTACCCGCCTACCCTTGACGCAGTAAACTTTCCGTTCATCCAACGACTCCTGGTGAGCCAGAACGGAATCCTGCTCGCAGATACCCAGCAGGAGCAGGAATGGCGTGCTCTTGAGGGGGCGAACCAGCTGTGTTCGTGGCTGGGGGTTCCTTTGATCGCCTCCCACCAGACCCTGGGTCTGCTTTCGTTGGGCCACTCCGCCCCCGATAGTTTCACTGAAGAACATCTGCGGCTGGCCAAATCACTCGCCATTCCTGCCGCAGCGGCCATCCAGAACGCCCGTCTTTATGAGTGCGCCAAAATCTATGGCTCCGAACTCGAGAAACGCACCTCGGATCTCCAGGACGCACAGAGCGCACTCCAGCGCTTCCAGAGCCCTCGCCCCTCCTAGCAGCCCGTGTCTGAATCCACGATTCTGAACGTTTTTATCGAACGCATCGTGCGCGATGCGGTATCCGGCTCGACAGGCGAGACAGGCACCGAGGCAACGGCGATCACATTGAGAGTCGAGATGCGGCGCATATGGTGGGAAAATAGGTCTATCACCGCGTCCTGAAGAGCCCGAGGCGTACCCGCGCCAATCAGCTTTCGGAGTAGCAGCGCCAGATTGCATGCCGCAGCTTGTAGCAGCAGCCGCTTCTGCACGTTCTGCTTTCCGTGCACGTACAATCGCCGCAGAGATCCGGTCTCGTAGGCGTGTGCGAAAGTCCGCTCGACCAGCTCGCCCCGCCGCCTAAGCAACTGCTTGCCTCGAATGCCACCGATCCACTGCCGATTCGCATAGACCGTCGCCTGCTCTTCGCGTTTGCCTGCCCACCTCCGCCGCCCGCGATCCGGTTCCGCAATGTAGGACCGCACCCCAGATTCCAGCACCGACACCAACACGTCCCCAGAGTGGTAGCCTTTATCCGCAACTAACTCCTCCATGCCCTTCGCGTTCACCCTGAAAATACCGTCCGCCATCGGCTCTGCGATCTGTTCGGCAACCGCTTCTCCCGCCGCCGGGAGTGTCTCGCCGACCGATGTGGTGTCGCCCACCGCTCCGCCGTGCGTGGTCACCGCCACAATCGCGCCGGTGTCCAGGTCCACGGCGTGCTTGGCTTTATAGGCCAGCGCGGTGCGACCATTTTTCAGGTGTGTGATCTCGGCCTCCGAATCATGCGGGTTCACCCACTCGTCATTAGAGCCCTTCTTCTTTCGTCGTCGATCCATGCGCCGCAGTGCCGCTTCATCGGTGGCTTCCAGCCCGGCGGCCTCCGCCAAACGCTTCAGGTACTCGGGGTAACTCTCCTCAGTGTCACGCCGCACAATCGACTTCATGGCCGCATTGGCTTCCAGCGTGGTCGCATCGATGCCGATCGTCTTGCCCCCCAGTAGTCCCGCTCGTGCCACCTGCCGCAGCACCCAGCCGAACACCTCTTGGTGCGTGGCCTCGTCCATCAGCCGCCGGGTCCGCGAAATCGTGACATGATCCGGAGTCCGCTCATCCAATCCAATTAGTAAGAACTGTCGTAAGCACAACGAATCCGCTACCCGCCAGGCGATGCCCCGTTCGCTTTCGATCCCCTCAAAGAAACCGATCAGCATCAACCGGAAGTACATTCCAGGAGGCAGCGACGGGCGACCCAGCTTCTTGTGATAGAAGATCCGGCAGCGCGTTTCGCAGAAGTCGTCGAAACCTGCACGATCCAACACCTCGTCCAGCCGCCGGTAGAAAGGATGGCCAGGAGCTTGGGCCAGATCCCGGCGGTACCAAAGCTCCTCTTGCCGCTGACGTTGCTTCCGTGTTCCCATCGCCATTCTCCAAACTTAACCGGAGACTGTCTCAGCGCAAAGTGATTAAATTGCAGCACAGTCCTGTGCTGCAGTCCCGGAGGCGGAGGATGGAGGAAGAGCGTTCTTTTTCTACTCGCACTTTGAACGTAGCCAGCTTCGGTCTGTTGGCACTTGCCATCACCATTCTCGCCGGCGGCATCTGGAGTGCCCTGCTCGTCACCAATCTTCGTAGCAGCCCTGCCGTACCCTGGTCTGTTCCCGCGATGGCACTTCTCCTGTGGCTGGCGTGGAGCTACCTCGGCGGGAGCGGGTGGCCGCACAGCACTTCTGAAGCACGACGCCGCTACCTGCGAGCCAACAGAAAATCCGGACAGACGTACCTGTGGGCATTGGTCGCGGGTGTTCTATCGGTGGTTGCGCTGGCTGGAACCTGGATCGTGCTGTTCCGATTTGTGAAGATGCCACCCAACGCGCTCTCGGATGTGTCGAGTTATCCGCGAATCACGGTAGCACTCATGATCTTGATGGGGTCGTTGGTTTCTCCTCTCATGGAGGAAGCTGGCTTTCGCGGATATTTTCAGGTCGCCCTCGAACGCGAGGTTCGCGCCCCACTCGCTGTCGTGATCTCATCGGTTGTGTTCGCGCTTGCCCATGGACCGACACAAGGCTTCCTGTGGCCCAAGCTCCTCTTCTACTTTCTCGTTGGTATAGCATTCGGCGCCACGGCCTACCTCACCAATTCGACCCTGCCAGCAATTCCTGTTCACTTTGTGGGTCTACTAGTCTTCTTCACTCTCATCTGGCCGCGTGACGCCGCGCGTCGGTTAGTTTTGCAGAGTGGGATTGACAACTGGTTTTGGATCCACGCGGCACAAGCGATCGTATTTACAGTGCTGGCAGTCTGGGCCTTTCGACGGCTTGCCAAGGTGAGCAGCCGTACTTTAGACACGGGCTGCTAGACGGTTGGCGGAATCACCGCGCACACCACGTTCCCCGCAGCCCGTTGATAAGCGCACGGGCTTCTGTCGCTCCCCTTGAGCCGGGTTCCTGGCCGGAATCACGACCGCCAAAAAGAAAAATGAAAGCAATCATGGTCCGTTGATTCAGGATGTATCTCTTCCTTCTTGTGGGGAAGGTACACAAAACCATGATGTCCAGCCGATGAACATCAGCCGGCATCGACGTCTTTTGGAGGCCCTTGCTATGTCCACCCCCCGACTCATAGCCTGCTCTGCCGAGCATCGCCGGTCTTCCGGCCCTGAACATGCTCATCGTGCGACCGACTCTCATTAGGCTGTTGGTGCCCTATGAGCAGTCCGGAAATTCCGCCATGGTGGGACAAAAACGAAGACCGTGTGGGGAGGCTGATTCGGTCGGACGTACGAGCCGCCGCGCACGCCATCTGGGGTTGCGCCTGCAGGCGAGCCCAGTTCCTCATCTCCGACAGCAGCCAAGCTGCTGAACTGATGGAGAGCACCGTCGCTCAAGTATCACGCTACCTCGATCGCCGCGGTGTCGCGGTGTTCTCGCGCGAGATAAATGGCCTCGTTATGTTCGCGTTCCGCAGAGCCCTCCACCGTCGTGTCGCGAGGCTGAGGCGCCTTGAAAACTTCGGCGGGTCGGGAGAACTATCCAACCGCGCCGTCGATCGCAGGTGGACACACCAAATCCACGCTCACCTGGAGTTGGAACAGATTGTGCGTAGGCTTTGCGAGAGAAGCCGCACGGTTTTGGCCCTGCGCTATGCCGGTTATACCTGGAAGGAGATGGCTCAAATGCTTGGAGCGTCTGTTCCTGCCTTGCGGAGTGCTTTCTGGAGGGACATCGCTCGCGTGAAAAACGAACTAAAGAGCTATCGTCCCGCGGGACCTGAACACCAGGCTCAGCAGAACATACTTTAACCAACGATCTGCGGCGCTACTCAGGCTGAAGCTGCGAGTCCTTCATCGTACGCTTCCTCATCCATGTCTGACCGCACCGACCGGCTCATCTGCTCTTCGTATGCTGCCCTCTCCTTCTTACTGTCCCTCACCGGCAACAACTCTGCGTGACCTGGCGGAAACACGAAGTCTTTCACGAAGTTGAGCCGGTCCATATTCAGCCTTCGGCCCACAACCGCTCTGCCATGTGCCTTGCAGAATTCAGAGAAATCGTCTGCGTCAATGATCTCCCGTTGCAGTTTTCCCGTCTGCACCACGCGACATTTCAACCAGCCGAGCGTAATCCATCGCTGCACTTCCTCAGGCCGAATGTGCAGCGCTTCCGCAAGGGTGTATTTGGTGAACCAGTCCTGACCCATCCTGGCGTTGGCACCGAGCCGGTACAGCATGGAGCGGATCGAACCTGGCACTACTGGCCATGTTTGGTGGCTACCCGCCGCCGGCAGAGGTTGGCGTTGACTACACCAGCATGTTTGGGCAGGCGCTACGGGCTGGGAGCGTGGGAACGGCAATCATGGGCCCGGGAATCGCCACCGCTCTAACGCCCTCCGACATTGCCTCATGGGAACTTGAGCCACTTGATCCCCAAGTTCAATTTGGCGGCCAAACTGGTCTGTACCTGGGTTCGGCCGCGTCGTATGACGATCTCACTGCATTCTGGAACTTGCGGGCGGCTGGGCTTGATCTTCGCTTCGTTGATCGGACACACAACGACAGGCTGAAATGGATCACGGACGAATGGCTGCGACCTCTCATCGAGCGAAGTGCTGCAGGTAAGCGGGACGACGCGATCGGAATATGGTCACGAAGCCAATCAGAGCTCGATGCGAAACCAGATACGGGTGAGAAGTGGACAGGCAGGCTTATCGACGACAACTACTGGAGCCAGTTGCCTGTGCTCCCGCACTATCATTGGAGTGAACAGCGGATATTGGCTTCGCTAGCCATCGATCCCCTTCCGCAATACTCCTTTCAGCTACCTCCGAACCCCATCGGCGGACAGGGAGACGCGCTGCAAACCGTTGGCGTGACCGTCCGTCTGCAGGGGGACCTGGTCGCCTCTGCCAGAGACACGTTCTTTGTGCCTGGAATTTCAGGACTCAACATGCTGTTTAGCGAGAGAATGTATCCGGCCGCACCGTTTTCGGTGCGCGTCAGTCGCGACTATTTCACTCTCTGTGTCTCGTCGGCTAACGATTCCCTGGCCCTTCAGTCAGTCAAGAAGGCGGACCTTGTTTCTGAACTCCTCAAGGTCTTCGGAATACGGGCGGAACTCAGCCAGCCAGGGGTAATCGCATTGCGCTTGATTGACCAGATGAGAGGTCTCGATGGATGCGGGATCTTCAGATTCCCCGGAGTAAGGCAGCTTATCGAACGATACACACCACTTGAACACTTCACGCGTAGCGGTGCGATTGAATGCATCCGAGACCTCGAACCGAGCACCAACCGTTCCCGGTTTGCTGATTATCTTCCAACCGGCGTGAAGTGGACAGCACAGTCCGTCCTGGATCATCTTCTAGAGAGGCGCGTATTTCACGCCGGACTCGAATTCCGGTGTCCCAACTGCAATTTGGAGTTCTGGACTCCAATCGGCTCCGTTGAGACAGAAGTAACCTGCGAACTGTGCGGAGTGAGATTCAACTGCACGCCCCAACTGAGGGATAGGGATTGGAGATTCCGGCGTTCTGGTATTTTTGGCAAAGAGGACCACCAAGAGGGAAGCATTCCCGTGGTATTGACCTTGAGACAGCTGAACACCACCTTGGGACGCTTCGGGATGCAGCAGTTGATATTTACAACGGCCATGAAATTGGCACCAATCTCAGCTTCAATTCCATCTTGTGAGACGGACTTTGTCCTTCTCAATAAAGGCTTTCGCGGTCCGTTGAATTTGGTAATTGGAGAGTGTAAGTCCACATTCGGAGAAATCACTCAAGGGGATCTCGACAACCTCGCATCGGTAGCTTCAGCGATGCCCGGTGATCAGTTGAAGGTCTTTATCCTTCTCGCCAAGACGGGGATATTCACTGCGGACGAAGTGGCCCGCTGCAAGAACACTGCGTCAGCATTACCGGACCGCGTCATCCTGCTCTCGCAGCGAGAATTGCAGCCGCCGTCATTTACTTACGAATGGGCGGCGCGAGATTTCAACGTCAGCGCGACCGCCAACACACTGGAAGACATGGCGCGACAAACCGACGGTATATTCTTCAATCCCCGACCAAAACCATAAGTCGCAATACAAAGGCTTCCGTCTGCCGTGTCTAACCATCGTCAGAAAAACGATCGAGGCCAAGGGGTAGTCTGGACGCAAGATCCTGACACTCCAGCACTTGGAGAGATCTAAAACAACGCATATCCACGCCGAGAACAAGCTGAGAACAACGTGCAAACAAGGCAAAGGTGAGGCAAAGACCAGACAATAGCGAGGGAGATTCGGCCTTCCTTTACTGCAGCACGTCCCAGAACCTGGCCGTAATTCCATCGCGACCCGTCACTACTGTATCCAGCAAATGCCGCTCAAAAGTTGTTGCGCCGGCGAAGGCCAGCCTTTTCCGAACCGACTGGAATTCGTGAACGAGGTGGACTAGAACCTCCATCCCCGAAGTCAAGTAGAGCACGCATTCGATCTGGCGCTCGGCTTCTAGTGCCGTCCGTATGCGCTCGTACTGCTTGAGACTTTTCAATATTCTTTCGTATTCCAGGGCAAATCGAACCTTGCGATCGCCAATCCACACATCCACAATCGCGTCGTAGTCCTTCTGGTAAGGGAACCGCGAGATGGTATTGAAGGATGCAACTTCAAGTTCGGACTGCCAGCCTGCGAGCAGATTCGCGCGCGCCAATGCCAGCTGTACGGCGTTCAATTCCAGGGAGTGGAAGACCTGCGAAAGGTGTGGCAGATGCTCGGTGTTGGAATGCAGGGTGACACGAGTCGAACAACAGCCGCTTGCCGGAGCGAACTCTCCTTTGCCCAGTTCCGGCATGTCGCTGGGCGGACTGCTGGCGCACGAATTTGTCCACTCCTGGAACGGCAAGTTTCGCCGACCCGCGGATCTGACTGTCCCTTACTACGAACAGCCCATGAAGACGGACTTCCTATGGGGCTATGAGGGGCTTACAGACTACCTTGGGCCCATGTTGGCGGCGCGCAGCGGCTTGTGGACGCCCGACCAATACCACGAGCACCTGGCCAGCATCGCGGCCATGCTTGGCCCCGGCCGCCCCGGCCGAACCTGGCGCCCATTGCTCGACACCGCGGTTGGAGAACCCGGGCTTGGCTTCGCCAGAGGCGGCTGGCTGAACTGGCGCCGCAGTACCGATTACTACGACGAGGGCGATCTGCTCTGGCTTGAAGTCGCCACGATCATTCATCGTGAGTCTGGTGGCAAGAAATCGATTGACGATTTCTGCCAAGAATTCCACGGCGGGCCGAATCACGGCCCGGAGGTAAAGACCTATACCTTCGACGAATTGGTGAAGACGCTGAACGCGTTGGCGCCTTTTGATTGGGCCGGATTTTTTCACACCAGGTTGACTTCCACTGCTGCGGAAGCACCCCTGGGGGGCATCGAAAACGGCGGCTGGAAAGTCGAGTTCAACGACAAGCCTTTGAAGTTGGAGGGACGCCGCGGCGATGTTAGCGATGTCTATTCCATCGGCCTCCAGGTCGGCAAGGACGGGGTTGTGACCGACGCGATCGTCGGGAGTCCTGCGTTTGAGGCAGGCATCTCTTCGCAGATGAAAATAATCGGCGTCAATGGCCGCGTCTACACGGAGGAGTTGCTCTCAGACGCGATCAAGTCTGCGAAGGACGCTTCACAACCGATCACACTCCTCGTCGTCGTGGACGATTATTTTCGTACATGTACTATTACTTACCATGACGGCGCACGTTACCCGCACCTGGTGCGTGATGCTGAGCGACCGGACTATCTCGACGAGTTAATCAAGCCTCAGGCCGCGACTCATTAGATGCCGCCAGCCTGATATCTGATCACGTTCCAGTTGTGGTGCTGTAGCCTGCGTCAGCGCACTGGGTAGATGCGACGATCCTGGGTATGTGGTCGGCAAACCGGAAGTTCGCCATAAACGGGCTTGGAGTCCCCAAAGCTGACTTCTGGACAGAGTCCGCCCGAAAGCATGAAAACGTGAGTTCCGATTTGCCGGTCATCCAGGCACAATCCGGAGTCCCAGGCTCATTGCGCTGCTGATACGGCGCAGGTGCTAGTCTGACGTAGGCACCCATGAACAACCGCGACACCCAGGCGGCTTGGAAATATCACGATGGTACGAAACATTCCTACTGGAGCATTCGTAATAATCCTCACTCCCTGGACTGGGCAAATCGGCCCAAGCCTTTCAAAATCTATCCGGAGCCGGAGCCGTTCCCGCTGCCGCGGGACTTACTACAAACGGGGGTGGCCGCGCTCTCCGCGATCTCAGAGGAGGTGTCGTCTTCGCGGGCCGATTCGGTACCTGACCTCCAAGATCTGGCGCGCATCCTCTATTTCTCAGCGGGGATTACCAAACAGCGCAGATCTGCAGGCGGAGAAATCTACTTTCGCGCTGCAGCTTGTACCGGAGCCCTCTACGAGATCGAGCTCTATATCGTGACTGGCGAGCTCGCGGGCGTGGATGCCGGCGTCTACCACTTCAATCCGGCGGATGCGTCGCTACGGCTTCTGCGAAAAGGTGATTTTCGCGGAAACCTGGCTCGGGCGACGGCGCTGGAACCGGCGGTGGTTGGCGCG
>Ga0209067_10001804_pt1 | contig 13001 bp, 13 predicted proteins | sample ColStrG_CSR_2013_FD_187199 | JGI IMG/M metagenome (GOLD analysis project Ga0209067, IMG submission 187199) | Freshwater sediment microbial communities in response to fracking from Pennsylvania, USA - Cold Stream Run_MetaG_CSR_2013 (SPAdes)... | ecosystem: Environmental > Aquatic > Freshwater >... | reverse complement strand
AGCGCGCACGGCGCCGACTTCTACGGCCTGCCACGCAATCCGGGCTCGATCCGGCTCGTGCGCCAGGCGCCGGGCGCGGTCGCGCCCATTTTCGTGCAGGACCGCGAATTCCTGCCCCTGCCCGCAGCAAATTGCCCCTGGTCACTGGCGCCGGGGCAGGATTAATAGTTGTAGTACGCGCGCACCCAGTCCACGAGGCGCGGCAAGCCAATGTCTATGCTCGTGCTGGGCTCCCAGCCCAGCTCGCGGGTGGTCAGCGCAATGTCAGCCGCCGTGGACCGCACGTCCCCGGCCTGCATGGGCAGCAGCACGCGCTGTGCCGGCCGCCCCACGGCCTGCTCGAGTACGTCGATGAAGTGCATCAGTTCCTCGGGGCGGTGGTTGCCCAGGTTGTAGACACGGTGGGGCAGGCTGCCAAAGTGGCTGGTCTCGCGCAGCGCCGCCAGGGTGCCGGCCACGATATCGTCGATATACGTGAAGTCGCGCTGCATCTGTCCCTGACCGTACACCTCGATCGGCCGCCCCTCGAAGAGCGCGCGCGCGAACTTGAGCGGCGCCATGTCGGGCCGACCCCAGGGACCGTAGACCGTGAAGTAACGCAGGCCGGTGAGTCGCAGGCCAAACTGCAGGGCATAGACCCGCGCGATGAGTTCGTTGGCCCGCTTGGTGGCCGCATACAGGCTCACGGGCTGCTCGACCGGGTCTTCCACCGAAAAGGGCTGCTTGGTGTTGGCGCCGTAGACGCTCGAGGACGAGGCGTAGACGAATTGGGAAATTTCCCCCGAGGCGCGCGCGCACTCGAGCAGGTTGACGAAGCCCGCGAGGTTGCTGTCGACGTAGGCGTGGGGATTCTCGAAGGAGTAGCGTACGCCCGCCTGCGCGGCGAGGTGCACGATGCGCGTGGGCCGGCGTTCGCGGAACAGGCGCTCGAGGGCCGCGCGGTCGACGAGGTCCTGATGGTGGAATTGCAGCTGCCCCGGCCCCGCGGCCTCCTGCAGCAGGGCGAGGCGCGCCTGCTTGAGGGCCGGATCGTAATAGGGGTTCAGGCTGTCCAGCCCGACGACGGACTCGCCCTGCGCCAGCAGCGCCCGGCAAAGGCCCTGGCCGATGAAACCGGCGCAGCCCGTGACGAGGATCATGGCGCCGTTCGGCCGTAGGGGCTGCGGGGCGGAGCCGTGCGCACGGGCAGGGTGGCGGCCGGATCAGACGCTGCGGCCGATGCCCTGGTAATGCAGGCCGGCTGCGCGCACCACGCGCGGGTCGTACAGGTTGCGGCCGTCCACCAGGACGCGCGCCCGCAGCAGCCCCGCGAGGGCCGCAAAATCGGGGCTGCGGAACTCCAGCCACTCGGTGACCACGACCAGGGCGTCGGCTCCCGTGCAGGCGCTCTCGGCGCTGTCGCAAAACGTGATCTTGTGCTGCAGGTCGGCCAGCGCGCTCTGGGCCGTGCTGCGCGCCTGCGGGTCATAGGCGCGGATCGTGGCGCCGGCGGCAATTGCATTGCGGATCAGCACCAGACTGGGCGCCTCGCGTACATCGTCGGTATTGGGCTTGAAGGCCAGGCCCCAGACGGCGATGACGCGGTCGCGCAGCTCGCCCCCCAGCGCCTCGCGCAGCTTGGTCGTCAGAACGTGCTTTTGCTCCTCGTTGACTTCGTGCACGGCCGAGAGCACGCGCGCGGAGAGCACGTTCTCGCGCGCCATGGCCAGCAGGGCGCGCACGTCCTTGGGAAAACAGGAACCACCGTAACCGGCGCCCGCGTACAGGAAGCTGGGCCCGATGCGCGGGTCAGCGCCAATAGCGTGGCGCACCTTCTCGATGTCGGCGCCCAGCTTCTCAGCGAGCCGGGACAGCTCGTTCATGAAGGAGATGCGGGTGGCCAGCATGGCATTGGCCGCGTACTTGGCCAGTTCCGAGGAGCGGGCGTCCAGCACGATGAGGCGGTCGCGGTTGCGGTTGAAGGGCGCGTAGAGCGCCGTGAGCGTCTCGATGGCGCTGGCATCATCGGTACCGATGACGATGCGGTCGGGGTGCATGAAATCGGGAACGGCCGCCCCTTCCTTGAGGAATTCCGGGTTCGATGCCACTGCGAACTCGACGTCGACCTTGCGCGCCTGCAACTCCTCGCGCAGGGCATGGGCCACCAGGGCGTGGGTGCCCACCGGCACCGTTGACTTGACCACGACCAGGGTTTTGCGCGTCAGACGCCGCCCGAGTTCACGTGCGGCGCTCTCGACGTGGCGCACGTCGGCCGAGCCATCCTCGTCCGTGGGGGTGCCGACGGCGATGAAAAACAGGTCGCCGTGGGCTACCGCGCGATCGTAGTCGGCCGTGAAGTCCATGCGGCCGGCATGCCGGTTGCGCGCCACGACCTCGTCCAGTCCCGGCTCATGGATGGGCACTTCGCCCGCATTGAGGCGCGCCACCTTGCCCACGTCGATGTCGATGCACAGCACGTGGTTGCCGACGTCGGCGAGGCAGGCGCCGGTTACCAGGCCTACGTAGCCGGTTCCAATTACGGTGAGTTTCATGTCAGGCTTTTCCTGGGTGCGGGCGGGTGCCCGCCGGTTCGTGGCAGGGATTCTATCCTCAGCCCCGGGCCAGGGGTGTCGCGCTCCTGTCGTCTGCGGCTGGCAGGGCTGCCGCGCCGGCCCTAAACGCCTATCATTGCCTGCTTCGATCCCCCTTTCCTACTCTTTGCCTACCGCCGATGACGACCGCTGCAGCTCCTTCCCGTCCGCCGCATCCTGCCCTGGCCGTGCCCGCGGCCGAACCCCAGGTTTCGATCGTCATACCGGTCTATAACGAAGCGGAAAATCTCCAGGAACTGGTGACCCGGGTCGGGGCCGCTCTGGGCCCGTCCGGCCGCAGTTTCGAACTGCTGCTCATCGACGATGGCTCCAGTGACGCCTCGCGCACCCTGCTGCCCGCGCTGGCCGCCGAACATCCCTGGCTGCGCCCCCTGCTGCTGATCCGCAATTACGGCCAGTCCACTGCCCTGCAGGCTGGCTTCGACCATGCCCGCGGCCAGCTTATCGTGACGCTCGACGGCGATCTGCAAAATGATCCCATCGAGATTCCGCGCCTGCTTGACCTGATGGACGCGCGCCCCGAAGTGGACGTGGTGTCGGGCTGGCGCCGGCAGCGCCAGGACAATGCCTGGTCGCGCAAACTGCCTTCCTGGCTGGCCAACCGGCTCATCTCCTCGGTGACCGGGGTACGGCTGCACGACTACGGTTGCGCCCTCAAGGTGTACCGGCGCGTCATCCTGAAGAACCTGCGCCTGTACGGCGAGACGCATCGTTTCATTGCCGCGCTGGCCGTCGAGGCGGGCGCACGTATGGTCGAGGAACCCGTGCTGCACCATGCCCGCCTGCGCGGGCAGTCCAAATACGGCATAGACCGGGTGTTCCGTGTGCTCCTCGACCTGCTGTGGATAAAGTTTTCCATGCGCTTCCTGCACCGGCCGCTGCATGCCTTTGGCGGGGTCGGCTTTACCCTGATCGGGCTGGGGGGCGCGGCGCTGCTGTACCTGGGCACGGAAAAGCTCGTCTTTGGCCACGATATCGGCGGACGCCCGCTGCTGCTGCTGGGCGTCATGCTTACCCTGATCGGCGTGCAACTGCTCGCGACCGGCGTGCTGGGCGAACTGCTCACGCGCATCTACCATGAACCCCAGGGACGTCGCCAGTACGTCCTGCGCCAGCCCGCGACTGCGCCGGCCGTTTCGGGCGGGAGCGCCGACTGAAACCGGGCAGGATCCTGGTGCCGCTGGCGCGTGTGCTCGCGGCCCTTCTGCTCATGGGCGCGGCCCTTGCGCTCATCGGCACCGAGCGTCTGGGCGCGCAACTGCGCAGCGTAGTACCTGTCCTGTTCGCGGCGGCGGTACTGGCGGCAGCACTTGCCCAGGCGCTCTCCGTCTGGCGCTGGTCGCGCATCGCGCGCATTTTCGGTCTGCACGTGCACCTGCCTGCGCTTGCCCTGGGCTATGCCCAGGGCATGACGCTCAATGCCCTGCTGCCGGGCGCCACGCTGAGCGGCGACGCCCTGCGCAGCGTGCGCCTGCAGGCGCTGGGCAACCCTCTGGGGGTATCGGCCCTGACCGTCCTGCTCGACCGTCTCAGCGGCCTGTGGATCCTGTGCGTACTTTCGCTGCTCACGGGCCTGGGGCTGGCGCTGCGCCTGGCGGCTGGCACGCCGCTGCCGCCCAGCCCGGCGCTGGCCGCCGCAGGCCTGGATGTCGAGACGGTGTTCGTGCTCTACCTGCTGGGGCTGGCCCTGCTTTGTGGCCTGCCCTTCGCACCCTTCAGGGCTCAGGAAACCGCCCCCGGCACCGTCGCGCACGCCCCGCGCCCGGCACTGCCGGCGCGCGTCTGGAACCGCATTGCGCAACTCCATGCCCTGACTCTGGCCCAGCGGGTGCCACTCGCCCGCTCGCTGTGGAGTTCCGTGCTGGTGCAGGTGCTCAGCGCCGCCTGCCTGTGGTTTTGCGTGCTCGCTGCCGGAGGGCATGCGGCATACTGGCAGGTTCAGGCAGTGGCCGCGCCGGTCTTCGTGGCCGGTGCCCTGCCGCTGAGCTACGGCGGCTTCGGCGCGCGGGAACTGACCGCCCTGCTGGCCTTTCCGCTGGTGGGCCTGCCGGCCGAACTCGGCCTGGCGGCCGCCGTGCTGTATGGCATCGTGGCCCTGATCCTGGGGGTGCTGGCGGCGCCCAGCTTCGCCCTGCGCACGGCGACGGGCGCCGCGCGCCCGCAGGCCAGCTGAGATGCAGCTGGTCGTCACGGGCGCCTGCACGGCACTGGGACAGGCCGTCCTGCGTGCCATCGCGCGGCGCGGGCAGCTGTGCAATGCACTGGGCGTGCCGGCCCCCGTGCAGCGCATCATCGCGGTCGATCGTGTGCAGCCGGCACAGCTTTTTGTCGATGCCCGCATCGAATACGTGCGAGGCGACTACGAACAGCCCCGCTTCCTGGCCCGCATGATGGGCGTGGTTACCGACAGCGTCTTTCATCTGGCCGCGCTGGGCTGCACGGACGATGCCGCTGTTGATGCTGCGGTAGACGGTGCGGCCAAGCCCGGTTTTGCGGGCGCAGCCATGGACCGGGAAGCGGCCTTCAGCGACCTGGACAACGCCCTGCTGCGCAGCCTGGATACGACACGCGCCCTGCTGGACGCCTGCGGCTTCCAGACGGCGGTGCCGCGCATTGTGTTTGCCAGCACGCAGGCGGTCCGCAGCGAGGCAGGCGCACTGCCTGCCTCAACCCAGGCCGTGTGCGCCGCCCTGTGCGAGCTCGTGCTGGCCGAAAGCGCCCGCCGTGGGCTGGTGGACACGCGCTGCGTGCGCCTGCCCGGCGTCGTAGCGCTGGACGCGGCAGCCGAGGCACTTGTGGAGGCGCATGAACAAGAAGCCCTGCAGCCGCCCGCCGCGCGACTGATCGATTTTTCCGAAAGACACGGCTCCGCGCGCTAGTCCGGCAGCACCTGGCCGGGCGACAGCCAGTGCGGGTCACACACCAGCTCCATCACGACCGGCGCGCGCCGCTGCCGCAGGGCCGCAAGGCACTGCGCCAGGGCCGCAGGAAAATCCGCCGTAGCGCTGACGCGCACGCCGCTGCCGCCATAGGCCTGGGCGAGCTGCACGAAATCCGGATTCTCCAGGTGGGTGCCGGACACACGCCCTGGGAACCGGCGTTCCTGGTGGGAGCGGATCGTGCCGTACATGCTGTTGTTGAAGACCAGGAAGAGCACGCTGGCGCCGAACTGGGCCGCGGTCGCCAGCTCCTGGCCGCTCATCAGGAAATCCCCATCACCGCTCACGCAGACCACGGACTTTTCCGGCGCGCTGAGTTTGGCCGCTACCGCAGCCGGCACGGCGTAGCCCATGCAGCCGCTGGTGGGGGCGAGCTGGGTGCCCGGGCCATAGTAGGGAAAGTAGCGATGCAGCCAGCTCGCGAAATTGCCCGCTCCGTTGCACACGATGGCGTCGCGGGGCAGCGCCGCGCGCAGTGCCAGCAGTACCGCGCGCGGATCCAGGCTGGGCGGCCGGGCGAGCAGTGCTGCCGGGGCCTCCTGCCAGGCCAGGTACGCCGCTCGCGCCTGGGCCGTGTCGTCGGCCCACGCCGGGCTGTCGATGGGCGTCATCATCGAGAGGCGCGCTGCCAGCTGCGGCATGCCGGAATTGATCAGCAGCTCGGCCTGGTAAACGCGCCCCAGTTCGTCGGCGCCCGCATGGGCGTGGACCAGGGCCTGCTGCGCCACCGGCGGAACCAGCAGGGAGTAGCCACTCGTGGTGGCCTCCCCGAGGCGTGCGCCCAGGGCCAGTACCAGATCGGCGTCGCGGATGCGTGCCGCCAGTTGCGGGTTGATGCCGATGCCGGCATCCCCCACGTAGTTGGGGTGGCGGTTGTCGACCAGGTCCTGGTAACGGAAGGCGCTGGCCAGTGGCAGCTGGTTGGCTTCGACGAAACGGCACAGGTTTTCACTGGCGGCGTTGTTCCAGCCCGGGCCTCCCGCGATGACGATCGGCCTCCGGGCGCGCCCCAGCAGCCGGCGCAGCGCGGCAATCTGGGTATCGCTGGGCGCCGCCTGTACCGGCTGGTGACAGCGCGCATCGGCAACGGCCGCTTCTTCGTTCAGCACGTCCTCGGGAACCGCGAGCACGACCGGGCCGGGCCGGCCGCTGGCGGCGGTCTGGAAGGCCCGGGCAATGAATTCGGGCAAGCGCCGGGCATCCTCCACCTGCGCAACCCATTTGCACACCGAGCCGAAGAGCGCGGGGTAATCGGCTTCCTGGAAAGCCTCGCGCCCGAGCACGCTGCGGGGCGCCTGACCCACGAACAGCACCAGGGGCAGGGAATCTTGCTGGGCATGGTGCAGGCCTATGGCGGCGTTGCAGGCGCCCGGTCCGCGCGTGACGTAGGCCACGCCGGGCTGGCCGGTAAGGCGCGCATAGGCGCCGGCCATGAAACTCGCGGCCGATTCATGCCGGTTGACGATGAGGCGCAGGCCCGGGCTGTCGACCAGGGCATCGAGCACGCCCAGGAAGCTTTCGCCGGGCACGCAGAAAAGCTGGTTGACGCCCTGGATGAGCAACTGGTCGACCAGGATACGGGCTCCCGAGCGGGGAGGAGGGAGGTGCGCGTTCATGAGTGGGGCCTCGTGCTGCAGTGGGGGCGTGGGTACCGGTAAAGCCGGACGCGGGGGCCGCAGAGCGTGCGCCGGGCGATTCTAACGCCAGGGCGGGATACGTCTGCGGTGCTTGCGGTTTGCCTAGCCACCTGGCCAGATGGCCAGGGCGCGCTCGAGGGTGGCCCGTATCGGCCCCTCGAGGTGGGGTATGAACAGGACCAGGATGACCATCCCGGCCGACAGGGTGACAGGGAAGCCCACGGCAAAAAGGTTGAGCTGCGGCGATACGCGCGCCATCACGCCCAGCACGATATTGATGAGCAGCATCACCGCAAGGATGGGCAGCGAAATCGACAGCGCGATCGAGAAGACCTGCCCGCCCAGGCCGGCGAGGGCCTCGAAGGGCAGCACGCGGCGCCCGTCGTCCAGAATGGGAAACACATCAAAACTCTGGCGCAGGCCGTAGAGCACCATCAGGTGGCCGTCGATGGACAGGAAGATGAGGAGCACCAGCAGCGAGATGAAGTTGGCCACCGGGTTGTCGGTGTCGGCGGCTTCCGGGTTGAAGAACCCGCCGAAGGACAGGCCGATCTGCAGGCCGATCATCTGCCCGGCCAGTTCGATGCCGGAGAACATCACGCGTATCGCAAAGCCCAGGGACGCGCCGATGAGCACGTTGCGCACCAGGGTGGCGAAGAAGGATGCGTCGATCATCCCGGCCAGCGGCGGAGCCTGTATGGCCGGCGCGATGATGAGCGCGATGGCCACACCCATGGCCACCTTGGCGCGTACGGGTATGGCCCGGTGCGAGAGTACCGGCGCGGTGCCCAGCACCGCCAGGATGCGCACGAGCGGCCAGAAGACCGCTCCGGCCCAGCTCGCGATCTGGGCGCTGGTGACAAGCATGGAGGGGAGGGCGCCCGGCCTGTTAGCCGATGGTGGCCGGTATGGATTCGTACAGGCGGCGCATGAAATCGACGAAGAAGGTGATCATCCAGGGCCCGGCGATAACGAGCGTGGCGATCATGGCCAGCATCTTGGGGATGAACGTGAGCGTCATCTCGTTGATCTGCGTGGCCGCCTGCAGTATCGACACGATAAGGCCCACGACCAGCGACGCCAGCAGCATCGGCGCCGCGAGCAGCATAGCGGTGTAGAGGGCTTGTTGGGCGAGGGTGATGACGCCTTGTGGATCCATGGTTTGCCGCTTTGCGTAGGAGGGTAGGGGGGCCGGCTCAGGGGGCGAAGCTCGCCACGAGCGAGCCAATCAGCAGGTTCCAGCCGTCGGCCAGCACGAAGAGCATCAGCTTGAAGGGCAGGGATACGAGCACCGGCGAGAGCATCATCATGCCCATCGACATCAGCACGCTGGCCACCACCATGTCGATCACCAGGAAGGGTATGAACACCATGAACCCGATCTGGAAGGCCGTCTTGAGTTCGCTGGTGGCAAAGGCCGGTATCACGACCCGTATGGGGATGTCCGCCTTGCTGCCGTCCGCCGGTTTTTCCAGGCGCGCCATGCGGGCAAACAGGTCCAGGTCGTTGGCCCGGGTGTGCTTGAGCATGAACTCCTTCATCGGTACCGCGGCGGTTTCCGCGGCCTGCTCGAAGCTGAGCTTCTGCTGGCTGTAGGGCACGTAGGCCTGCTCGTACATGCGGTCGAACGTGGGCCCCATGATGAAGAAGGTCAGGAACAGCGAGAGCCCGATGATGACCTGGTTGGGGGGCGCGGTCTGCGTGCCCAGCGCCATGCGCAGCAGGGACAGCACGATGACGATGCGCGTGAACGAGGTGGTGAGCAGGAGCAGTGCCGGCAGGAAACCCAGCGCCGTCAGGAACAGCAGGGTCTGGACCGGCACCGAGTACTGCGTGGTGCCGCCGGCGGCGGGCGCGGCCACGACCGTGAGCGGGCTCGTCTGGGCCAGTGCCGGCTCCAGCAGCAGTCCGAGGGCAAGCAGTCCGAGGGCGAGCAGTCCGAAGGCGAGCAGTCCGCCCGGGATGGCAAGGCGGCAGGCGCGTGTCATGCGCCACCGCCGCGCAGGCGTCGGAACAGGGTCTCGAAACTTTGTGCCGGTGCCGCTGTGGCCGGCGCCACCGGCGTGGCGGCCTGCGGGGGCAGGTTTGCCAGGCGCGAGATGCCGGCGGCACTCACCCCCAGCACGAGCCAGCGTTCGCCTGCCTGGACCACCACGACGCGCTCGCGGGGCCCCAGTGCCAGCTGGCCGACCAGGCGCAGGTTGCTGCTGCCCTGGCGCGGGGCAATGCCGGTGCGCCGCAGCACCCACACCGCGGCGCCGAGCAAGGCGAGCACGAACAGCAGGGCCAGGCTCATGGGCACGAAGGAGGGACCTTCGGCAGCGTGCGCTGCCGGGGCGACCTGTGCGCTGGCCTGCGGGCAGACCAGGCTCAGGGCAAGGCCCAGGCCCAGGAACAGGGCGGCGCCCCGCTGCAGGAAGGTGGCGTGCGGTGGGGTCATCTGGCGCCTATTTGTGGATGCGCCGCACCCGTTCGCTGGGCGTAACGATGTCGGTGAGGCGGATGCCGAATTTCTCGTTGACGACCACCACCTCGCCCTGGGCAATCAGGCAGCCGTTCACGAGCACGTCCATGGGTTCGCCCGCCAGCGCGTCGAGTTCGATCACGGAGCCCTGCGCCAGCTGCAGGATGTGCTTGATCGGTATGCGCGTGCGTCCCAGCTCCACCGTCAGGTGCACGGGGATGTCGAGGATGAGATCCAGGTCCTGCGCGCCATCGGCCGGAGCGCCCGGCGAGAGGCGCGGGAAGATGTTGGCCGGCTGGGCGATCGCCTCGATCGCGGCGCCCGACTCTATCGTCGCGCCGCCGGTCGCTGCCTGCTCCTTGAGCGCGCTGGCCCAGTCGTCTTCGGCGTTCGCGGGATTGTTGCCGCCCGGTTCGCTCATGTCTAGTTCTCCTCGATCGAGTAGTTCTCGGTGTAGTGCGAATACTTGAGCATTCGCTCAGCCCGAATGGCGGTGTGGCCGTTGACCGCCCCAAAGCGGCACTCCATGACGGGGACGCCGTCGATCTTGGCCGGAATGATGTCGCGCATCGGCAGGGCGATGAAGTCGCCCACCTGCAGCTTGATGAGCTGACCCACGGTGATGTTGGTCCGCGCGAGCTCAGCCGTCAGTTCGACTTCCGCGGACTGCACCTGCTCGGTGAGCTGGCGTACCCAGCGGCGGTCGGGCTCCTGGCCGTCGGCCTGCAGCGAGGAATACAGGATGTCGCGGATGGGTTCGAGCGAGGCGTAGGGAAAACACAGGTGGATCTCGCCGCCGCTGTCGCCGATCTCGACATTGAAGGTCACCGCCACCACGATCTCCGAGGGCGAGGCCACGTTCGCGAACTGCGTGTGCATCTCGGAGCGCTGGTGCTGGAACTTGAAGCGGAACAGCGCTCCCCAGGCCTTGGTGTACTCGGCGAGCGTGACTTCCATGAGGCGCTGGATGATGCGCTGCTCGGTGGGCGAGAAGTCCCGGCCCTCGATGCGGAAATGCTGCTTGCCCGTGCCCCCGAACAGCGTGTCGATCGCGCAGAACACCAGCTTGGGATCGAATATCACCAGCCCCTGGCCGCGCAGGGGGGCCAGCGAGATGATGTTGATGTTGGTCGGCACGACGATGTCGCGCAGGAAGGCCGAATACTTGATGACCCGGATCGGGCCCACGGAAATCTCGGGGCTGCGGCGCATGAAGTTGAACAGGCCGATGCGCAGGTTGCGCGCAAAGCGCTCGTTGATGATCTCCATCGTCGGCATGCGGCCACGGACGATGCGCTCCTGGCTCGAGATGTCGTAGTTGCGTATGCCCTCTTCCGGCGCATCGTCCTTGTCGAGCTTCTGCGATTCGCCGGTGACGCCTTCCAGGAGGGCGTCTACCTCGTCCTGCGAGAGAAACTGTTCAGCCATGGCGGCGTGCCTCCGGCGTGGATCCGGTGCGGGATGGCATGCGGCGCGCGCGCGCCTGGTGTCCGGCCGGCATCACTGGATGATCATGTGGGTTATGAGCACGGCATCGACGGCATCGTCGACCCCGCGGCCCGCGATGGCCTTGTTGGCCGCTTCCGCGACCGCGGCGCACATCTTGTCCTTGCCCTCGGGCGTCATCAGCTCGGCCGGGTCCATGCCGGCGAGCACCGGAATGACCCCGCTGCGGATAAGGGGCATCATGTCCTTGAGCGTCTCGGCCTCGTCCGCCGTCTTGACCTGGAAGGTGAGCTTGGTCTGGAGGAATTTTTCCGGATCCTTCAAGTTCACCGTGAAGGGCTCGAGGTCCACGAAGAAGGGCTTCTTGACCTCGCCCTTCTTTTCCTTGTCCTTTTCCTTGTCCTTCTCCTTGCCCTTGCCAGCGTCTCCCTTGGCGGCATCGCCCTCGGCCGCGGCTTCGGGCGGCTTTTTCAGGAGCAGGAACGCGGCGGCGCCCCCGCCCACGAGCAGCAGCGCCACGACGCCGATGACCAGCAGCATCTTGGGATTCTTTTTCTTGGCCGCCGGCTTGTCGCCGTCCTTGCCCTCTGCGCCTTCCTTGGCGGGCGCTGCACCCTTGCTGTCGGCCATTGCTTCCCCTGTAACCGCGTTACCCGTGAACCGGCGCGCCTTTCGGCAGCAGACCGGAAATCTTTAGTGATTATTGGGAAAGCCGGCCGGCGGCGATCCGGGGAATATGGCGCCCTTAGCTGGGCTCTTCCGCGCCCGCAAACGCGCCTGCCGGCCACCAGAGGGCCCGTAAACGTGTTATGCCCGACTCCCCCGCATCCGGATCCGGGTGATCCGGGCGAGCCCTAGGCGAAGGTGTCGACGAGCCGCAGGCCGCTGGCGCTGGCTGCCGCCAGCGGAGCGCTCGCAGCCGTCGCCGGCACAGTGCCGGCTGCGCCGCGCCCCGATCCCGTGTAGCCACGGGGGGGCGGCTGCTCCGGATTGCGCGGAGCGCCGTCGCCGACGTGGGCGCCGGTGAGCTGCAGGCCGCTGTTCTGGAACAGCTGGTGCAACTGGGGCAGGGCCTGCTGCAGGGCCGCACGCGTCGCCTCGTGTCCTGCGGATATCAGGAGGCTGGCCTGCATGCCGCTCATCTGGATGCTGACATTGACCGGACCCATGTCCGCCGGGTGCAGGGAAAGCTCCGCGGACTGCTTGCCGTTGCGGGCGAGAACCAGGATCTGCTGGGCGACGTCCTGCCCGAAGCCACTTTGCCCAAAGGGCGTGGCCACCTGCACGCTAGCGTGGCTGGCCCCACCCGCGGACGCTGCGCTGGCGTTGAGGGACTGCAGGGTGCTCGCCAGCGATTGTGCAGGATCCGGCTGGGCAACCGTCGTCACAGCATGTGCGGCCCCGGGTGCGGCCGACGATCCGTCGGCGGTTCCGGCAGGGAACGCGAGCGTAGTGCCGGCCGCGCGGGAGGACAGTCCCAGCGCACCGCCCTGGGCACTGGCAAGCTGGGCATCGAATGCCGCACTGCCCGGCGCCGCTTGCCCGTCCGGTGCGCCGGTATCCAGGGGTCCGCCGCCCCCCTGCTCGGCGGCCGTTGCGTGCCCCGTCGAGCCATGTACGAAGCCCGCTCTTTCCTGGGCCATGCCTGCTGCGGCAACCGACGCCACGCTTGCGCGCGTGCTTTGGGCCAGCGCGGCGGCACCCAGGCTTGCGCTGGTCTGGGCGGTGGAATTTTGCAGGGCTTGCGTCAAGGCCTGCGCCGCGACGGCCTCGGCGGACGCATTGCTACCCGCGCTGCTGCCCCCGGCACCCGCGTCCGGCGCGCCGCTGCGGTCGGTGCCGGCGGTGCTCACCGTGCCGGAATCCTGGCGCGGGGGGGTGCCGCGTTCGCGTTCCAGGGCGGGCTGGGTGTGCAGACTTGCCT
>Ga0209067_10001802_pt1 | contig 13007 bp, 11 predicted proteins | sample ColStrG_CSR_2013_FD_187199 | JGI IMG/M metagenome (GOLD analysis project Ga0209067, IMG submission 187199) | Freshwater sediment microbial communities in response to fracking from Pennsylvania, USA - Cold Stream Run_MetaG_CSR_2013 (SPAdes)... | ecosystem: Environmental > Aquatic > Freshwater >... | reverse complement strand
ATGCGGCAAGCCGCATCTGCATGGAGCGTCTTGCCGGCAATATGCGGGTCCGGCGCGCCGTCACCCAGCAGCGGTGCGCGAAACAGCTGGCGGCCATACACCGGCAGATCGATGCGCGGGACGAACCTGCGATGCGCCGGGCTCCACGAACCTTCCGGCGTATGTGCCGCGCCGGCAGCCGCCACCGGGCCGCTGAAAACCCACTTGGGCAGCGGCGCTTTTGACAGCGCTTCGCCGGCGTCGATATCGGCCTGCACCCATTCGGCCACCTGCTTCCAGCCGGCCGCCTGCCAGCTCTCGAAGGGTCCGCTTTCCCAGCCAAAGCCCCAGCGCAAGGCAAAGTCGATGTCGCGGGCGGTATCGGCGATGGCTTCCAGATGGATGGCCGAGTAATGAAACGCGTCGCGAAAGATGGCCCACAGGAACTTGGCCTGCGGGTGGTCTGTGGAGCGCAGCAAGCCCAGACGTTCGGCCGCGGGCTTCTTGAGGATGCGGGTGATGAGTTCATCGGCCTTGCCACCGCTGTCGACGTAGTCGGCCTTGCGCGGATCCAGAACCTTGATGAGCTTGCCTTCCTTGCGGTAGAAGCCGGCGCCGGACTTTTGCCCCAGCGCGCCTTTTTCCACCAGCGCCTTCAATACCGGCGGCAGGGCAAAGTGCGCCGCGAACGGATCCTGGTCGGGGCTGAGCGTGTCCTGCATGGTCTTGATGACGTGGGCCATGGTGTCCAGGCCCACCACGTCGGCGGTGCGGAAGGTGGCGCTCTTGGCGCGGCCCAGCCGCGTGCCGGTGAGGTCGTCGACCACGTCGAAGGCCAGACCGTATTTCTGCGCCTCGGCCATGGTGGCCAGCATGCCAAAGACGCCCACCCGGTTGGCGATGAAGTTGGGGGTGTCCTTGGCGCGGACCACTCCCTTACCCAGGGTGCTGGTCAGGAAGCCCTCGAGTTGATCGAGCACGGTGGTCTGGGTGTCGGGCGTGGCGATAAGTTCCACCAGATGCATGTAGCGCGGCGGATTGAAGAAATGCACGCCGCAAAACCGCGCCCGCAGCTCCGCGGGCAGCGCCTGGCCCAGCTGGGTGATGGACAGACCGGAGGTATTCGAGGCAAAGATGGCGTCGGGGCGGATATGGGGACCCACCTTGGCGTAGAGATCGCGCTTCCAGTCCATGCGCTCGGCGATGGCCTCGATGATGAGGTCGCATTCCTTGAGAGAATCCAGGTTCTGTTCATAGTTGCCCAGCTCGATATGGCGAGCGTCTTCGGCACGGCCCAGCGGTGCGGGGCTGAGCTTCTTCAGGCCATCGATGGCACGGCGCACGATGCCGTTCTTGTCGGGCGACTTGGTATCGGGCAGGTCGAAGAGCACCACGGGGACGCGAGCGTTGATGCAATGGGCCGCGATCTGCGCACCCATGACACCCGCGCCCAGCACGGCTACCTTCTTGATTATGAAATTCGTCATCATCTTTTCCCAGGGTTTTATTTTTTGATTGCGATCTGTCGACTTCGCGTGCCGTGATCCTTGTGCTGCAAGCGACTGCTAGAACCAGTCGGCCTGGAATTCCATGACATTCCTGGCGCCGGAACGCGCGGCGCGGATGTGGAATGCGGTCTCGGGCAGCAGGCGCTGGAAATAAAAGCGCGCCGTGGCCAGCTTGGCGGTGTAGAACGGGTCGACGCCATCGCCGTCGGCGGCAATGCGGGCCAGCGCCACCTGGGCCATGCGCGCCCAGAAATAGGCGAAGACCAGATGGCCAGCGACGCGCAGGTAGTCCACCGAGGCGGCGCCCGCCTCGTCCTGGTTGGACATGGCCTTCATGCCCACTTCCATGGTGAGCTTCTGGATCTTGTCGCCAAGATCGGCCAGCGGCGTGATGAACTCGCTCATGGCCGCATTCGTCCCGTGCTCCTGGACGAAGTCCTGCACCAGCGCGCCGAACTTGCGCAGCTTGGCGCCGCTGTCCATGAGGATCTTGCGGCCCAGCAGGTCGAGCGACTGTATGGTGTTGGTGCCCTCGTAGATCATGTTGATGCGCGAATCGCGCAGCAATTGCTCCATGCCCCATTCGCGGATGTAGCCATGGCCGCCAAAGACCTGCAGGCATTCGGACGAGCGCAGGAAGCCATTGTCGGTGAGGAAGGCCTTCACGATGGGCGTCATGAGGGCCATCATGTCGCCGCCAAAGGCGCGCTGGTCCTCGTCCGGGTGATGCAGTTGCTGATCCGCCATCAGCGCGATCCAGTACGCGAACGCGCGGCCGCCCTCGGCGTAGGCGCGCGCCGTGAGCAGCATGCGGCGCACGTCGGGGTGGACGATGATGGCGTCGGCGGCCTTGTCGGGCGACTTTGCACCGGTAAGCGAGCGGCCCTGGATGCGGTCCTTGGCGTAGGCAACGGCATTCTGGTAGGCGGCCTCGTTCAGGCCCAGGCCCTGCACGCCGACGCCCAGCCGCGCGCTGTTCATCATGACGAACATGGCCGACAGGCCCTTGTTGGGCTCGCCGATGAGCCAGCCCTGCGCGTCGTCGAAGACCATCTGGCAGGTGGAATTGCCGTGGATGCCCATCTTGTGCTCGATGCCGCCGCAGTAGACGCCATTGCGTTTGCCCACGGTGACTGTGCCGTCAGCGCCCACCGGCAGGAACTTGGGCACGATGAACAGCGAGATGCCGCGGGTTCCGGAAGGTGCATCGGGCAGGCGCGCCAGCACCAGATGGACGATGTTCTCCGCCATGTCGTGCTCGCCGGCGGAAATGAAGATCTTGGAACCCGTGATGCGGTAGGTGCCGTCCGCCTGGGGGACGGCCTTGGTGCGCAGCAGGCCCAGGTCCGTGCCGCAATGGGGTTCCGTGAGGCACATGGTGCCGGTCCACTCGGCCGTTACCATCTTGGGCAGATAGAGTGCCTTTTGCTCCGCGGAACCGTTGTGCGCAATGCACTCGTACGCGCCCAGCGTGAGGCCCGAATACATGGTCCACGCCTGATTGGTTGCGCAGCGCATTTCATCAAAGGCCACCTGCAGCAGCTGCGGCAGCGCCTGGCCACCGTATTCCTCTTCGGCGGTGAGGCCCTGCCAGCCGGCCTCGCGGAAGGTGTCGAAGGCTGCGCCGAAACCGGCCGGGACCTTGACGTCATGCGTGGCCGGGTCGTAGGTGCAGCCTTCCTCGTCGCCGGAACGGTTGATGGGCAGCAGCACCTCCTCGGTGAAACGGCCCGCCTCCTCCACCACCTGATTGACCGTATCGGCATCGAGCTCGGCATACCGTGGCATGGCGCGCAGGTTGTCAACTGCATGCAGCAGTTCATGGATGACAAATTGCTGGTCGCGCAGCGGCGCCTTGTAAACGGGCATGAAGTTCTCCGTGCTGAATATTGAAACGTTAGTGCGGGTTCTTGGTCGAGGCGGCGCGACGCGGGCGCGTGGCCCTTGGCGTTGCCGGGCGGCGGCCGCCCGTTCGGCCGCTGGCTTTATGGACAACGCCTTCATTGTCGCCGGCCTTGATGTCGCCGGTGTTGCTGTTGTTGCTGGCGGCACCGTCGCTGGCGTTGGTTTCAATCAGCCGCTGCAGGCCTTTGCGAGCGCGCAGGATGCTGTCCTTGCCGCGCAACAGGCGCGCGTCCTGGTGCAGCATGAGCATGAGTCCGTAGATCTCGAAGACCATCTGTTCGCAATCGGTGTCGGGCCGCAGATCGCCACACGCGCGCGCCTGATCAAGCGCACGCAGCAGCTCGGACTTCCAGGAAATCACGATGGCGGCAAGTGCGTCGCGCAATGGACCGGGACGATCGTCGTATTCGGAGGCCCCGCCCACCAGGATGCAGCCGGCCTCGATTTCTTCGGCCAGCAACGCCAGCCACTGGTCGACGATGGCCCGCACCCGCGGCAGGCCGCGTTCAGCCCGGATAGCGGGCCTGAGGACGGTCTCTACGAAGCGATTGGCATATTCGCGCAGCACGGCAAGCTGCAGGTCTTCGCGGGACCCAAAATGCGCAAACACCCCGCTTTTGCTCATGCCCATGCGTTCCGACAGCAGTCCGATCGTGAGACCTTCAAGGCCATCGCGCCGCGCTAGCGCCAGGGCGGTATCCAGGATGGCGGCGCGGGTGATCTCACCTTTTCGGCTACGCGCCGGAGTTTCAACCTCGGCCGCCCCCCGGTTGGGACGGCGTTCAGGCTTGGCCGAGCGAGCGGGCATTGGGCTGGTGGAAAGCATGGTTTGGCGGATTTTGCCGCTGTAGTTGACGCGGCATCGGAAAAACCGAACGTTCGTACTTTTTTGTCGCGGTGTCAAGTCCACCTGAAACTCATGTGTGGCTGTAAAAATAGAGATGAAATGGACGCATCCCGCGTCGCAGCAAAGTCCCGGAAACCCCGCTTGCAAGGGGCGATGACCACCGATCGTCTGGACTTGGCGTCGCCGCTGAACCAGGCGAGCCCCAGCTAGCGCAGTAGCCTGCATGGGGGCTATGCCTCGCCCCAATACCCCGAGGCGAAATTGGCTTGTTTACGCGCCACTCAAGGGCCCTGGCGATAGGCAAGGCGGTTACCAGGAAGCGGACCTACCGTACGCGTTCTGTCGACCCACAGCGGGCAAATCGGCCACCGGATACCGACAATCACGTTTTGACAAAAGCTGACATGCGGGCGCGATCGCGCGGCGCCTCGTGACAAAGCTTGCAATTTCGTACTCCTTACATTAACGTAAGGCATTCCACTTCTGAGATGAACCATGGCCACTGCAACGCTGACCAGCAAAGGACAGATCACGATTCCGGCCGAAGTGCGCGCGGCACTGCGTGTCGATGCCGGTGACAGGGTGGAATTCGTCGAGGTGGCTCCTGGTCGCTACGAATTCATTGCCGCGACGCAATCCGTCACTGCACTGAAAGGCATGTTCGGTAAGCCGCGCAAGACGGTTTCCATCGATGACATGAATATAGCCATTGCGCGGCGTGGCGCTGCCGCGAAATGACCGGTCTCGATACCAACGTCCTTGTGCGCTACATCATGCAGGACGATACGAAACAGTCACCGCTGGCGACGCGTCTAATCGAATCGCTGTCCGTGGATGCGCCTGGTTTTGTCCCGCTTGTATCGGTCACTGAACTTGGTTGGGTACTGACCTCGGCGTACGAGCTTGATAGGGGCCAATTGATCGAAGCATTTGAGGCACTACTACGAACGAAGGAGTTGATTGTCGAAAGCGCGGAAGTCGTCTGGAAAGCGTTGCGCTTGGTTCAAAACTCCAACGCGGATTTTGCCGACTGCCTGATCTCATCCTCCGCGGCGGCAGCTGGATGTGCAAAGACGATGACCTTTGATCGCGGTGCAGCCAAAGGCGCCGGCATGACGCTGATCACTTAACCGAAACTGTCGTCTTTTTTCCCGGCCATAAAGACGTCCGGTCAAAGACTCGTCAGCAGTGTCGCTATAGGTCGATCAGCCGACCGAATGGATTCTCCCTTGACCAACTCCATTCGCCGAACGTACTTTGGATGCTGAGAAGGCTAGGCAGCTAGGGACTTGACGATGGCACACCTGATTCCATCCATCGGCTCCGCGCGGTTTGACACCCGCGGCGAACTGCGCCTTGCCGAACGGCTGCAGCAGTTCATGGAGGACAACACCTGGATCTGGCACAACCTTCCGGTTGGCCGCTGGGGGCGCCACCCGGACTTCGTGATCCTCAATCCCAACCAGGGGTTGCTTGTACTGGAGGTCAAGGACTGGCGCCTCGACAACATACTGCGTATCAACAAGATCGACGTCGAGCTCATGACCGACCGCGGTGAGGTACAGCAGAAGAATCCACTCGAGCAGGCGCGGGGCTACATGTTCGATGTCGTCAATGCCATGGAGCGCGACGGCCGCCTCGTCTTTCCGGCAACGCACCCGGTGAAAGGAAAATGCATCGTACCGTTCGGATTCGGCGCCGTTTTTCCCAATATCACGCGGCGCCAGTTCGAGCAGACCGACCTGGGCGACGTGCTGCCGCAAGGTCGCTGCCTGTTCCGCGACGAAATGGCCGAGTCGGTCGATCCGGAGGTCTTCCGCGCAAAGCTCTGGTCCATGGTCGTCAAGCGCGTTGGGCCGGCCCTGACGCTCGACCAATTCGACCGCGTCCGCGCACTGCTGTTCCCGGAGATCCGCGTAAGCCAGATCGCCTTGCCGCTGGAGCCCCCGCCGGAGGAGCCGTCCGACGACCGGGTACTTGCCGTGATGGATCTTGCCCAGGAGCAGCTCGCGCGCAGCATCGGTGATGGTCACCGCGTCGTGCGCGGCGTTGCCGGCTCTGGAAAGACGCTTATCCTGGCCTTTCGCGCCGAGCACCTTAGCCGCGGTGCTACCCGCCCGGTTCTGGTGCTGTGCTACGCAAACGCAATCGCGGCCAGGATCGAGCAGTCGATGCAAGCGCGGGGCATCGAGGATCGCGTGCAGGTATCCACCTTCCACGCCTGGTGCTTCCGAATGCTCACCACCTACGACATCCCCGCACCCGCCCCACGCGATTACCCGGTCTACGAGGAGCGGTTGGGCGCAAGTGTCCGTGCCGTCGTCGAGGCCGTCGAGCGCGGCCTGATTCCCGGCGGGCAGTATGAGGCAGTGCTGATTGACGAGGCCCACGATTTCGAACCGCAGTGGCTTGCGCTGGCGGCGAGGATGGTGCACCCCGACCGCCGGTCACTCATGATCGTGTACGACGACATGCAGGCCATTTTCAAGGGCCGCGCGCGCCCGGTATGGAAGCAGCTGGGGATCGAGGCGCAAGGCCGAACCACGGTGCTCAAGGTCAACTATCGGAATACCGTGGAAATCCTTCGCCTCGCGCGCTCGTTCGCGGCGGACATCATTGCAGCGCCCGGGGTCCCGGCGGACGAGGAAGATGCCGTGCTGCTACCAGAAGACGGCGGGCGGCACGGCCCCGAGCCGGAAGTGCGGCACTGCATAAGCATCGAGGGCGAGGGCCACGCCATCGCGGAATGGCTCAAGGGCCGGCGTGCCGCCGGATACCACTGGGCCGAAATGGCGGTGCTGTATCCCGAGCACTGGATCGGAGAGCGTCTGTTGGCGGCGCTTGCCACGGCGGGCATTCCCGCCGACGTGATCAAGCAACACCGCAACCGCGTCAGCGAGCATATCGACGCCGTCCGGCTCATCTCCATGCACGCAGCCAAAGGGCTGGAATTTCCCTGCGTCGCCGTGACCGGCCTCGGGCAATTGGGTGCGCGCGAATCGTCGTCGCTGGAAGACGATGTGCGACTTGCATACGTTGCCGTAACGCGCGCCACCCATGAAGCAATCGTCACCTACTCCAGATCCTCGCCCCTCGTGCAGCGCCTCATTGCTCCCGGGACTGGCTGAATTCCAGCGCTTGCCGACTGCGCTGCCGCGGCGCGGCCATGCCGCCTACCGCCAAGCGCTGGCTAGCGGAGCAGCGCCGCGATATCGTCGGGCGTCGTCTTCTCGAAGATCCCGGCGGGCGCGCGTGTCAGCACTTGGTGGTCCACGAACTGCAGACTCACCCCGCCGTAGGTGACCATCGTTCCCGTTGCCGGCGGCGTGCCCATGAATTGCGTCCAGCCGTCGCGATTGGCCGTGGCCCAATCCGCCAGGCGCCCATAGGCCGCGTCCCCCGGCCCGAGCGTAAGCAAGGCGTGCGTGGCAATGTTCGAGACGACCATGGCCTGACCATTGGGTGGCGGCAACTGGAAGTTTGCACTGCAGGCGATGATGCCTCCGGCGAGCCCCGCTGCGGCAGCGGTCCGCCAGCATCGGGAGAGTCCCAAACGCACCGCGCTGGTGGCCGCCATGGTGAATCCGATCTTCATGCTGGTAATAGCCTTCCCCGTCATCCGCCGCGCCGTCGCGCCAGCGGATCCGGGAACTAGAAGCCCGCTTGCTGCGGACGGGAAGCGAAAAATGATCGACCCATGGGCGATCGCAACTCTGCGCGCTCCGAGTGCCAAGTAACCGCCTGCAAAATGCTGATAGGTCGTTGACTTGAGGTGGCGATCAAAACTCGGACCAATCGTCAGCACCGCTAGTCGCTGCAACGGACGTGATCTTCGGTGCCGAAGCAACGTGCGCCAAATGACGATCCTGCTGGCCCGCCTTCTTACTGAATTTTGGCGGCACAATGTCTTTGGATCTATTGATACTTGTGCGCTCGCCAAGCTTGGGTGCGCTGCTGGCAGCGCCAAGGTCCACGGCATTACCCAGGCGAAATGCCGCAACTGCCTGAACCAATCGGTCGGCCTGTTCCCTGAGACTTTCAGCCGCAGCTGCACCTTGCTCTACCAGCGCGGAATTTTGCTGCGTCATGTGGTCCATTTGAGAAATCGCCTGATTTATTTGTCCCAAGCCGGCGTTTTGCTGCAACGTCGCGACCGTCATTTCCCCAATAATTGCGGTCACGCTTTGCACCTGCGCCACGATTTCGTTCATCGTTTCACCCGCTTCGGCGACAAGAGCGCTGCCAGAGCGAACCTGGGCAACATTATTGGATATCAAGTCCTTGATTTCCTTGGCAGCCAGCGCGCTTCTTTGGGCCAGATTGCGAACTTCCCCGGCTACGACCGCAAACCCGCGACCCTGATCCCCTGCGCGCGCGGCCTCCACCGCCGCGTTGAGGGCGAGAATATTGGTCTGGAAGGCAATTCCGTCGATGACGGATATTATTTCGGAAATCTTGCTGCTCTGCTTGTTGATCTCGTCCATGGTGCTCACCACCTGCAAGACAACCGCTCCGCCTCTTACGGCAACATCCGAGGCGGTACGCACCAAATCGTTGGCCTCGGTTGCGGATTCCGAGTTCTTCTTGACCGTGCCTGCCATTTCCTGCATCGATGCAGCGGTTTGCTGCAGGCCGCTGGCCTGCTGCTCGGTGCGGGTGCTCAAGTCGGAATTTCCCTGCGCGATCTCACGGGAGGCAACATTGACCGATTCACAACCTTCCCGTACTGAGCTGACGACGGTCAGCAAAGCGACTCGCATCGCCTCCAGGCGTCGCATCATTTCCCCGACTTCGTCTGCTGCGGTGGTATCGATCGCAACCGCGAGATTGCCCGCGGCAATTTCGTCGGCCGCACTGCGGGCCCGCGACATCGACTGAACGAATCCGCGGATTACCAAGAACGAAACGCTTGCAACAAGCACAGCGCAGACGATACCAATCGTCAGCGAAAGAATCGTAAGCACTTGGTTCTTGGCAACGGCTTCTTGGTAGACGGCCTTGGCGGAGGATTCCTGTAATGGGATTAGGGCAATCAGCGGCTTGACATATGACTTGTGAGCGACAGCCCAATCGTCTTCAAGTATTTTTGTGAGCGCGGCGTTATCCGTTGCCTGGTATGCGGCATCCACCTTGTCCAGGGTCGCTTGGACAGCCGGCACGCCATTTATCACGGCCTCGTAAAGCGGCGCCTGCTCAGCGCCTTGAAACTGTTGGCTATTGGCTTTTATTAATGCCCAATCCGCTTCCAGATCTCGGCGTGAATCGCGCAAGTGGTTCAGTGAGCCTTGAACCGGCATGATATCGAGCAGAACGCCGGAGATACGAAAGTGAATCTCGCCCAGTCGATCATTGATCTTTTGTAGCGCCACAAGAGGAACCACCGTGTTTTCGTAGACATTCTTGAGTGCGGCCGAATTGCTTCTTTCCGAAAACAGGTTTACGCCGGTCAACGCTACTGTGCCCACAACGGCCGCAACTGCCACGACCAGGAGCTTTGCACGAATGCTTAAATTTTGCAGCATGACGGGTCCTAGAACATCAAATTCGGTAAACGGGCAGGATTATTGGGTAGGTAAGCCCGCGGCGCTCCACTCCGGGAATCCCCCGCGAAACCAATACACCTGCTTGTAGCCCGCGTCGCGCGCGATTACAGAAGCTTTGTAGCTTTTCCAACATTCTCCCGAATTGCAGAAGAAGACCAGCGGGGCGTTTTTGTCAGCGGGTAATTTGGCTATGTCGAAAGTGTCTTTCTTTCTATCAAAATCCGGGGCCTTTTCGCTCTTTTCCTTATAGGGAACGCTGACGGCGCCCTTGATCGTCTTGTCCGCGTATTCCGCGGCAACTCTTGCATCGATGAGGGGAACGCCTTTGGCCTGAAGTTGTTGAACCTCCGCGGCAGTAACAACCTTTACGCCGGCAAGATTTTGCGGCGTTTGAGTAGCGAGGGCAGCGGAGGAAGCCACCAAAGCGGCAATCGCCAGCCCAAATGAAAGGCAAACGGTTCGAGTCTTCGGATGCATTAAGTAACTCCTTGAGTTGCCCTGCAGACGGGAAAGATGTGATTTGTGATCGACACTTAAAGTCAGCTCGTAATATGCACGCGATTTCTCACTCCTGATGCGCATATTTCGGTGACCCACGCCTGCCAATTTGGCCGATAGACGACGAATTGATTGCCGCCGATGCCGCGCCTTTACACGGTTCCACCCGCCGGACTTTCAAGGCTGAACCACCAACGCCGATAGTTCATCAAATGCGGCGCCTTTCGCGGCGCCGCGCGTCAAGAGTTGCGCCTAGAAAGCCTAGAAAGGTACAGCTTAGAAAAAACTGAAGCGGGTCATTTGACAGGTGTACCGCTTTCGGCAAGCATTTGTAGCATGAACGCAAATTCCACACCCGCTCCGCCTCTTTCGATCGTTGAATATTCCGACGCCCTCGCCCGCACGTTTCACGACATCAACGCCCAGTGGATAGCGTCGATGTACCGGATGGAGGACGTCGACCGCGACGTGCTGCAAAATCCCCGTGAACGCATCATCGAGCCGGGCGGCGTGATCCTGTTCGTGCGGGCCGAGGGCCTGGGAATCGTGGGCACCTGCGCGCTGCGCAAGACCGGCCCGGGCAGCTACGAGCTCACCAAGATGGGCGTACTAGAAAGCGCACGCGGACTCAAGGCCGGCGAATTTCTCCTGGCGGCGGTCATCGAGCGCGCAAAAACACTGGGTGCCGATACGCTTTACCTGCTCAGCAACGCCAAGTCTGCGGCAGCCATCCACCTGTACGAGAAGCTCGGATTCAAGCACGACGCGGGCATCATGCAGGAATACGGCGCCCACTACGAGCGCTGCAACGTGGCCATGCGCTACCAACCTTAGGACGGCGCCTTGGCCGTATTGACGGCCAGCTGGGCGGCAAAAGCCGTCTTGTAGGCCGGCCGGGCTTCGCCGCGCGCGAGGTAGGCGGCGAGGTTGGGATACTCGTTCAGCAGGCCCGACACCTTCAGGCGGAGCAGTACCGACACCATCAGCAGATCACCGGCGCTGAATGCGCCATCGATCCAGTCGGCATCGCCCAGCCGGGCGGACAACTGGCCCAGACGGGCGCGGATGCGGTCCTGCACCAGCGGCAAGCGCTCTACCGTCCAGGGTTTTTCTCTCTCGAAAATCCGGGCGGTGGTCAGTTCCAGGATGGGCGGCTCCATCGTGTTGAGGGCGGCAAACATCCAGCTGATAGCCTGCGCACGGGCATGCTTATCCAGCGGCAGCAGACCCTCGTAGCGCTCGGCGATATGCAGCACTATGGCGCCGGACTCGAAGAGGGCAAGGCCGTCTTCTTCATAAGTGGGGATCTGGCCAAAAGGATTCAGCGCCAGATGCGCCGGCTCCTTCATGGCACGGAAAGAAACCAGGCGAACCTGGTAGGGCTGCCCCACTTCTTCCAGCGCCCAGCGGATACGCGTATCGCGGGCGAGCCCCTTGCCGCCATCGGGCGAGCGCTCAAAGGCGGTTATGGTTATGGGCATTTCGGTGCTCCTCCCCGGGGCGAAATGGCAGGCCGGCTTGCGCCTTTCACAGCGCCTGGCTTGGCGAACTCGCCCGAGCACCTTGGATGCCCGGCACAACGCTCATGAGCGCGCTGAACCACAGGATAGCCCCCGTACCGAGCAGGCCCACGGGATTGAGAGGGCCGGCGGGTGTCACGAACGGATACACCAGCGCGAGGGCAATGAGCGAACCGCCGGTGATGTAGTGCCAGCGATGATGGAACGCCGCGCCCAGCGGCAGGAAGTGGGCGCCGACGATGAAGATGATCGCGACGCGTATCCATTCCGGGTGGCCCGTGTTGACCAGTACCGTTACCGCGATGAAAACGGCGACCCACTGCCCGCCGTTCACCCAGTTGAAGATCTTCCGGCCTCGCTTTGTCTCGGGGCTGTCGGCCACTTTCGCCAGAGCCCAGCGGTACGTGAGCAATTGCCGCAAGGCCAGCAGGAAGATCGCGACAGCACCCACGCCGATGGCCGCTAGCACCGCCGGTGCAACGCCGAAAAATTCCAGGGACCACCAGACCAGCCAGACTGCGCCAAAAAATGCGAACAGCATCGCGCCGATTGCGCGGCCTGCTTTCTCCGCGGCAACGAGTGGGTTCATCGTGCTGCCTTCCATGTGACGAGTGCAATGGGAATGACGTGCCGGGCACCATATTACCGTTGCCCTTGCGCTCCGTGGCAAGCCCCGCCACCGGCCGGATACGCCCGGCTTCCCCGTGACAGAAACCGGTTCCCAGGCTAACCGGGGGTGGGCGCCAACGGCAGCTCGAAGCGGATGATGCCGGGTTCGTCCTGCTCGCGTACCGGGGAATAGCCCCGCGCGACCATCATGCCGCGCATGGAGTCGTTTTCGGCCAATACGTAGCCAAACATCTGCACCACCTGGCGTTCGCGCGCACAGGCCTCCAGCGCTGCCATCAGGGTGTATCCCAGGCCCCTGCCCTGCCAGCTGTCTTCCACGGCAATGCCGAACTCGGCGCGCACGCCATCGGCGTCCCGGTTGTACTGGGCCAGGCCACGAATCTCGTCCTGGCCCTGGCTGGAATCGATGGCCACGAATGCCATTTCGCGGTCGTAGTCGATCTGCGTGAATCGCACCAGCCGGTCCAGGGTGAGTTCGCGCACCGGGGCATGAAACCGCCGGTACAGCGTGAGGTCCGAGAGGCGCGACACAAAGCGCTTTTGCGCCTCGCCATCTTCGGGACGCACTGGCCGCAGC
>Ga0209067_10001800_pt1 | contig 13010 bp, 10 predicted proteins | sample ColStrG_CSR_2013_FD_187199 | JGI IMG/M metagenome (GOLD analysis project Ga0209067, IMG submission 187199) | Freshwater sediment microbial communities in response to fracking from Pennsylvania, USA - Cold Stream Run_MetaG_CSR_2013 (SPAdes)... | ecosystem: Environmental > Aquatic > Freshwater >... | reverse complement strand
TTACGGATAAACTTGCCAAAAGTGAGGTTGGGAAGGAATATTTTAAGGAATTATTGGATTCCTATTTGGACTCCATAAACGAACTCTATGTGGCACTCACCCGGGCCCGGGATTATATTTTCATTTCTCTACCGGCTAAAAAGGAGAGAAAAAATATTGATATAGGCGATTTTATCTACCTGGCCATAAATCAAATGAATCTTACCCAGGAAGTGATTCAGGAAAATCAATATTTTAGCTTAGGCGATTTAGAATTTTTAAAAACGGCTATTCCGATTTCGAGCCCAGCCGAACATTCCTTAATCCTTCAAAATTATCCCTATTCCAACCGATTAGCCACAAGAAAAAACCAGCTCGATACAGGTAATCGTTATAAGGCAGATGAGGCTACCGAATGGGGTACTCTATTGCATGAGGTATTATCCCGAGTTGAGCATATTGATGAATTGGATCCCATTCTTTTGGAATTACGGAATAAGGGCCGTTTTTTGCGTTCTGATATGGAGGGTTTAAGGGAGGAAATTATAGCCATTTTAAGCCATGAGGAATTAAAAGGGCTATATAAGGGGCAAATTGGTCTGTTTAATGAAAGAACCTTATTGGTAAAAGGCGAAAGTGTTTACCGCCCGGATAAAGTGATTTTAAAAAAAGATGAAACCATCATTTTGGACTATAAATTCACGAAGGCGGTTCGCAAGGAACATTCGATGCAGGTTAAAAAATATTCTGATTTATTAACCCAAATGCATTATCCCAATATAAAGGCCTATTTATATTATCATTTTAATCAAAGTTTACTGAAAGTATAATCCCATACTATGAAGTCATTTTTAGAGGAGGTTGCCGAGGATTTGATGAATAAACTGGGAAAGGATCTGGAGCATTCTGCTTTAATTTTTGTGAACAAAAGGCCCCTTGTTTTTATTCAAAAATATCTTTCCGATTTAAAGGATGAACCCTCCTGGGCCCCCTATTTATTTACCATCCAGGAGTTTTTTGATCTCTCGAGTCGTTTAAAAGTGGCCGATGCCTATACCCAATTTTTCTGTTTATGGGAGGCATATAAAGAGATTTTACCTCCCAAGGAAAAGGAATTTATCCGAGTGGATCAATTCTATAGAACCGGACTCAGTCTCCTTGCAGATTTTAATCAATTGGATGAGGAATTGATTCCAGTTTCTGTTTTGTATGAGGATTTACGCGATAGGGCGGAAATTGATAAATTATTTGGGGAATTGGATGAGGAGCAGGTCAAATTCCTGGAAAATTTTTGGTCCAGCTTTTCAAAAGATAAAAAAAGTCAGGTTCAGGAGAATTTTATTAAGATGTGGAACCGTATGCCTTTGCTCTATACCCGGTTTCATGAAAATTTAGAATCCCGAGGGCTTACAACCCAAGGAATGCAATATCGTAAACTCGGTCAGGGTGAGGAAGACCAGCCTGATTTCCTTGAAAAATTTAAAAAGGGCCAATTGATTTTTATAGGATTTAATGCTTTAAGCCGATCGGAATCCACCCTCTTTAAAAAATGGCAAAAGAAAAAAATAGCTCAATTCTATTTTGATATGGATGCCTATTATATTGAGGATGAATTGCAGGAGGCCGGTCGGTTTTTAAGAAGGAATTTAAGAGAAATGGGTTTGGTTAATTCACTCCCTTATCCAAATTCAAGGATTGGTTCCAGTGCCAAGCCGGTTCATCTCTATTCCATTCAAGGGGGAATTGCACAGGCAAAATTTTTGCCTCAAATCATGGATATTCAAGGTTTAGATATTGAAAGCCTTAATAGTCCCAATAAAATGGCTTTGGTTTTGGCCGATGAAAATTTATTGATTCCCGTTTTACAATCCTTGCCATTGAATTTCTCGAATACCGATAAACCCATACCTCTGAATATTACTATGGGGTATTCGTTAAAATCCTCTCCCTTATTTGGACTTTTTGATTTATGGATTTTTATACAGCAGGAAATCAGTCAAAATAAAAAGGAAAAACTTTTTTATAAAGATGTGGAGGCATATTTAAGTCATCCCTTTATTGGAGGGGATTCTGAATCCATTAAGGAATTTAGAAACCGGCTTTTAAATACCCGTCAAACGGAAATTACCTTGACCGAATTATTGGGTCTGGATTCTTTTCAGGGATTGTTTTTTAATAGTCATTCAGAAGGCATTAGGGCTCTTGAAAGCCTTATTCAATTTTTGGATGCTTTATTCTATAATGAATCCATTCAAATTAATGGACTGGACCTTGAATTAATAATTGCCTGTATTCGAGAATTAAGGTTATTGGTCGATTCATTAACCGAATACCAGGAGTCAATTTCCCTCGCTTTGGTTTTTTCTTTTTTAAAGAAAACCTTGAAAACCATTTCCATTCCTTTAGCCGGTGAACCTCTGGAAGGTTTGCAAATTATGGGATTAATGGAAACCAGGACCTTGGATTTTGATCGAATTTATATAATTGGAGCAGGGGAAAGTTTTTTACCCAAACCTGGAAATCGGGAGAGTTTAATACCTGATTCTATTCGAAAAGCCTATGGCCTTTCTGTTGGGGAGGATCAGGATGCCCTCTCAGCCTACGTGTTTTATCGATTATTCCAAAGAAGCCAGGAAATTCATTTACTGTATAATTCGGTTCAGGATGAAAATAATTCGGGTGAGCCCAGCCGATTTATCCGTCAAATCGAGTTTGAGTTACCCTTTCAATTCCATAAATATTCCTATAACCCCAATTTTTCTTTTAGCCCTCGAAAGGAGATCCTGGTTGAAAAAAAAGGGATAGTTCTTGAAAAATTGAATCGATATTTATTGGGGGGAAATTCTGCTCCTAAAATTTCTGCTTCCGGGTTCACTACTTTTCTTGCCTGCCCCTTGCAATTTTATTATAGATATATAGCGGAGATTCAAGAACCCAAGTCAAGACCTGACGATATTGAACCACAGCTTATTGGAAAAGTTTTGCACGCGGTTATGGAAAAATTCTATCAAATTATACTTAAAGGAGGAGATAGGGTTGAAAAGGAATCCATAGGCCTGGTAAGAGGCCAATTAAATCAAATTCTTTTAGATGCCTATAATCAAGTCATATTGGAAGAAAGGGGTATCCTCATAAGCCATTCGGGTAAGGATAAAATTGCCCTGGCGGTCATTGAAGAATTTGCGGAATCCATAATAAAACATGATTTAAAACTAGCCCCATTCAGGATTTTACATTTAGAGAATCAGGAGAAATTTAATATCCCATTCCCTGTTAAAATTGATAATGAAACGAAATTTATTGGATTGAAGGGGATAATCGACCGAATTGACCAAGTGGAGGGTACCTTTAGGATTGTAGATTATAAAACCGGGAAAGATTCTCTTGAATATAAAACGCTTTCAGAAATGTTTGACCCCCATTCCAAGTCAATCAACAAGGCTTTTATTCAAACCCTGTTTTATAGCCTAATAGCCAAAAAAGTGTTATCCATCCATCATTTGGAACCGCATTTATATTTGGTACGGGAACTAAAAGAGGATACGCATTTTATACGAAAAGCCTCTAAAGTTAAAAATGAACCTAAATTGAGCCTTTTAGGCGACGAGCTAAAACAGGAGATGGAAGCATTTGAGGATTTATTAAGAAGAAACCTGGAAAGCTTATTTGATACAAAAATCCCTTTCTATCAAACGGAGAATTTGAAGAATTGTGAATATTGTCCTTATAAAGTTCCCTGCGGCAGGTAAGATCCTAAGGCTTAATTAAATGAAGAAAACGACTAACCTCTTCCTTTAATTTTCTCCGATCGACAATGAAATCAAGAAATCCATGTTCTAAAACCGATTCGGCTCTTTGAAAATCCTTCGGTAATTCCTTTTTTATAAATTCCTTAATTACTCTTGGACCGGCAAATCCAATCATGGCTCCAGGTTCAGAAATATTGATATCCCCTAACATGGCAAAGGAAGCAGTAACCCCACCTGTGGTAGGATCGGTCATTAATGAAATAAAAGGAAGTTTCGCTTCGGCTAATAAGGCTAATTTGGCCGAAGTCTTCGCCATTTGCATTAGGGAAAAGCTGGCTTCCATCATACGGGCCCCACCGGATTTTGAAATGATCAAAAGGGGAAGTTTATGGGCTATACAATAATCAATAGATCTGGAGATTTTTTCTCCCACTACCGAACCCATACTGCCTCCAATAAAAGCAAAGTCCATACAATCAATGACCATATCCAATCCATCTACCTTTCCGGTAGCAGCTCTTAATGCATCCTTTAAACCGGTTTTTTTAATGGTATCGACTAATCTATCCGAATACTTTTTTGAATCTTCAAATTTTAAGGGATCCCCCGATACGAGGTTGGCAAAAAGTTCCTGATATTTCCCTTCATCGAATAATATCTCAAAATATTCCTTGGATCCTATTCGCAAATGGTGATTGCAATAATGGCATACATAGGCATTTTCAGATTGTTCACTGGCATGCAATATTTTAGAACAATTAGGGCATTTTACCCACATCCCATCGGGAGATTCTTTTTTTTGATCGGTGGAGGTTGTTATGCCTTCTGTGGAACGTTTAAACCAACTCATATGAATACGATAGCGAATGCAAGATTAAAACCCTAATAATGAATATTATGGGATTATTCCGGCAGATTTTTACATTTGAGTTCAAAAATAGCCAATTTTTCCCATCAGTAAACAATCATGAAATATTTGATATATAAAATTGAATCTCAGGAAGATTTGGAAACCGCCTTTTCCATTAGAAATCAAGTTTTTGTAATTGAACAAGGGGTGGATGCTCAATTAGAAAGGGATGATCATGATTTGAGATCCGCCCATTTTTTGGCCAAGGATGGGGATAAAATAGGAGGAACTGCCCGTTTTAGGCTTACCGAAAAAGGGCTGAAATTGGAAAGATTTGCCATTTTAGAAGCATTTAGAGGGAAGGGCCTGGGAAAAGCCCTTTGCCAGTTTATTCTGGAATATATTCAAATTCAAAAAATTCAGGATTCTAATCTTGAATTCAAAATACCCAGATTGTATTTAAATGCTCAAATTCAGGTAGTTCCTTTTTATGAAAAACTCCAATTTATTCCAATTGGTCAGCCTTTTCAGGAAGCTGGAATCTGGCATAGAAAAATGGTGAAAGAAGGTTAATTCGGTTTATCTATCCAATATTCCAAGAGCTATAATCAATAATATCGACCGATATAGGGATCCTCCACTATGATTTTCTTTAATTCCTGAGCCTGAACGGGGCCTTGATTGGAATAGACAATTTTGCCACCGGGTTCCACCAATAAGGTATAAGGTAAGGCTCCCGACCATTTGGGGTCGATGGCTTCGATCAGTTTATATTTATTATCCTGGTTGAAAATAAAATTGGTAGTGGAAGCCTGACTTTGTTTTAGGAATTTTAAGGCCTTGCTAAGTTTTGTCGGATCATCGGCACTGATGGTTATAATTTCGAAATCCCTTCTTCGATACATTCGGTTCATCGTTAGAAAATCAGGAAATTCATTCAAGCATGGGCCACACCAAGTGGCCCATACATTGATAAGCCTTAATTTATCGGATGAATTATGGATAATTTCCTTCAGCCGATCCAATCCAATAGTATCTATTTTTACCGGTTCAGCAGCCCAGTCCAGTTCTGCCTTTTCTCTCCAATTTTCCTTTTCCGCCCATTTTACCGAACAGCCAAAAACTTTTGTGGTGGAGGGGTTTGGTTTTTCATTTTTAAGTAAGCTATTTATGGCATTCCGGGTATCCTGCACATTCGGTGTTTTTTTAGGATTTTCTACATCATCTACCCGACCCGAATACACCAATTTTCTATCCTGATCGAAAATGAATACATGGGGGGTGGCCACAGGTCCATAGGCCCTTGATACCGTTTGATGATCTCCATCGTATAAATAAGGGAAATTAAAATGTTTTTCTGAGGCTCGGACCTTCATATCCGCATAGGAATCGCCTAAATCCGTATAGCCTAGTTCATCAAGTCGAATGGCTTTAGGGTCATTGGGCATAATAGCCAGGAAGGAGACTCCTTTATCTGAAAAGTCTTTGGTTAATTGAATAAGCCGATCCTCATAGGCCTGTGCCGTAGGGCAATGATTACAGGTAAATACCACCACCAAAATTTTGGCCGTTTTAAAAGAATTAAGGGTATAGGTTTTACCATCCACGCCCAATAAACTAAAGTCAGGTGCTTTTTCCCCTATGGCCAAGGATTTATGCTCTTCATGAGGAATCACTAGAAAAGAAAAAAACAAAGAGCTTAATAATAGAAATCCATAAATGAAATAATTCTTCACGGTATAATAAAATTAATAAGGTGAAATGAGGTTTAGAGGCCATTAGCCTTAGGTGAATTTACAAAGTAATTTTAAAACCAGGGCCTGGCAAAAAGCAGATTTCCTATAATATTTTTGCCAGGGAAAGCCTTTAAAATGCAGAAGGTTCTATCTATTCTATTCAGGATTTTAGGAGTAATTTCAAATGCTCTAATGAAAATTATGATAAAAGATCAAAATATTAAGGCTAATAGGTATTAATTGTAAAAAAAATAATAAATTCAGGCTTTAACGAGTAATGAATTGCCTCTCATGAATTATCCATTTAAATTGTTTTCGATTTTTTGTCTTTTATTGTTGTTCCAAACGACTTATTCCCAAAATATTAAGGGTATTTCAAAGGATAAGCAAAAATTTATGGCTGATTTAGAAAATCAATATGTAGATTATAAACAAATAGCCCTAAAAATCTGGTCTTATGCTGAAGTAGGTTATAAGGAAACCAAAAGCTCCAATTTATTGCAAGAAAAGTTAAAACAGGAAGGCTTTAATTTGGAATCAGGAGTGGCAGGTATTCCGACTGCCTTTGTAGCTACCTATGGAACCGGTAAGCCGGTGATTGGAATCCTTGCCGAATTTGATGCCTTACCTGGCCTGGCACAGGATTCTGTGACGGAGAGATCGATACCAGCCGGAATGAAAGCCGGACATGGTTGTGGACATCATTTGTTTGGGACGGCTTCAGTTGCCGCCGGGATAGAACTGAAGAAAATAATTTCCGAAAAGCATTTACAGGGAACCATTAAGGTATTTGGAACACCCGCCGAAGAAGGTGGAGGGGGAAAGGTTTATATGGTACGCGCCGGATTATTTAAGGATGTGGATATTGTTTTGCATTGGCATCCGGGGGCTGAAAATGGGGTGGAATACGGTACCACCATGGCCGTAATCGCGGCGAAGTTTCGTTTTCATGGTTTATCAGCCCATGCAGCAGCGGCTCCTGAAAAGGGAAGATCCGCTTTAGATGGGGTAGAATCGATGGATTATATGGTCAATATGATGCGGGAACATATCCCCTCAGATACCCGAATTCATTATATAATAACGGATGGCGGTAAAGCCCCGAACGTGGTTCCTGATTTTTCGGAAGTATATTATATGGTTCGAAATTATAATCGGGATATTGATAAACAGATTTTTGATCGAGTGGTGAATGCAGCAAAAGGAGCAGCTCTGGGAACTGGAACCACGATGGATTATGAAATGATTGATGGAGCCTATGATATTTTACCCAATAAGGTTTTAGCCCAGGATATGCAAAAGAATCTGGATATGGTAGGTGGGGTGGTATATACTCAAAAGGATAAAGAATTCGCAAAAAAGATTCAATCCAGCTTTACCTATAAAGTTCCTCCTATTGAATCCGCTTCCTTGGTAAGCCCCTTACCCGAAAAATTTGGTTATGGGCCAGCCTCCTCAGATGTAGGAGATGTAAGTTGGAATGTACCGACTATTGGTTTAGGTACAGCAACCTGGGTTCCTGGAACCCCTCCTCATAGTTGGCAAGCCACTGCTTGCGGGGGAACGGATATTGGCATAAAGGGTATGATGGTGGCAGCTAAAACACTTGCATTAACCGGCTATGATCTCCTTTTGGACAAGAATTTAATTGAAAAAGCCAAAGCAGAATTTGAAGCGGATAAGGGACCGGATTTTCAATATAAGGCTTTAATAGGGGAGAGGAAGCCCCCATTGGATTATCGGGATACTAAAAACTAAATCCCAATCTGAGTAAGCGGATTCGAATATCTATTTTTAATTATGAATATTGAAGATATTCGGGAATATTGCCTTTCCAAACCGGGTGTTGAAGAAAGTTTTCCATTTGGAGAAACGACCCTGGTTTTTAAAGTTGGGAATAAAATTTTTCTTCTTTTAAGTTTATCCGAAATACCCCAGTTTAACGCCAAGTCGGACCCCGAAAGGGCCATTCAATTAAGAGAGGAATTTGATTCTATCCAACCAGGTTACCATATGAATAAGAAACATTGGATAACCGTACAGGTCGACGGAAGATTAAACCAAAAATTAATCCTGGAAATAATTGATCATTCCTATGAACTAGTTTATCATAGTTTACCCAAAAAAATAAAGGAATAATACCCTTTATCTTTTAAGCATTTTATCTTGAATGACCTCTTTAATTACCTTTTCCCTCAAGGATTGACTAATGGTAATTTTGATATTTCCGAGGTTTATCAGGTTCCCCTCAAGGCTTTTTATTTTGTTCATATTTACCAGAAAGGATTTATGAACTTTGATAAACTGACTTGAAGGCAATTGTTCCTCCAAGGCTTTAATGGTTAAATAAACCATAAGTTTTTTAGTTTCAGTATATAGCATGATATAATTCAGCATGGCCTCTGCATAAATTAAATCATCATACAATACTTTTTCAATTAGATTATTACATTTTACGAAAAAATAGTTTTGAGTTTTTTCGCTTATATGGGTTTGTCTCGATAGGGCCTCTTTATAGTCCTTAACCTTATTACAGGATTTTAAAAATCGTTCAATGGAAATAGGTTTTAGAAGATAATCCATTACATCCAATCCAAATGCCTGAATGGCATATTCGGAATAAGCGGTAGTCATAATAATGGAGGCTTTTATAGGATTAACTTTTAAAAAATCTATTCCATTGATGGATGGCATATTAATGTCTAAAAAGATAATATCCGTTTGGTTTTGGTGAATCATTCCGGAGGCTTTCAATGGATTTTCAAACTCTCCCTGAAACTCTAGAAACTCAATTTCCTCGATATATTCTCGAATAATTTTTCGAGCCACCGGCTCATCATCAATTATTAGGCATTGTAGCTTCATACCATGTTTAATTTAAGTCTTGAAATAAACCAACCATTTTCAAATCCATAATCCAGAGAAAATTGGTCAGGATAAAGAAGCTCCAATCTTCTTTTTAGGTTGGAAATGCCTATACCATTTGGTTTATTATTTGAATACTCAAATCCCAAAGGAAGCGTATTGGAAATTCGGGAGTATAATTGATGATCCCGAATATAGATTTGGATAATAATCTCATTGGTTTTTTCAGACCCATGACCCACAAATTTAAAAGCATTTTCAAGAGGGACCATTAAAAGTAGAGGGGCAATGAAATAGCCGGAGGGAATGGTTTCTATTTCAATTTTCACCAATAAATTTTCTGGTATTCGAATCATTTGAAATCGGATATAATTTCGGATATATTCTATTTCTTTTTGTAAATCGACTTTTTCGGCATTACAATCATATAGTTGATAGCGAAGGAGTTCCGAAAACTGAACCAAGATATTTCGGGCTATTATATTCGTTTTATCAATATATCCATAAATGGTATTGAGTGAATTAAATAAGGAATGTGGATTAATCTGTGCCTTTAAAAAGTCTAATTCTGCTTTAATTTTTTCCTTTTCGATTAAACTAATTTCCTTCTCCCGCCTATTTCGTTCCCATAAAATATTTACCAGGACTAATAGTAAAACCCATAGGGTAATAAAAAGACTAGAATCAACCCAAAGAGTTTTGAAAGGAGGCAGGGTGGTATAATGGAAAAAGGAAGCCATTATATTTTTGGCCAATAAAGCCCGCAAAAAACCAGAAATTCCAATTAGAGCCAAGACCAGTAAAGGAAATAAATTGTGATTTCTACCTTTTAAGAATTGGGGTATCAATAGGTTTACTACGGTATAGTAATCGATAATCACAAAAATCAAATAGCAGAATTCTATACTAAAGGTCTGGCTAAGACGAATAGAGTAGGTTCTAAATAATAGAACCCAGATAATGTATAAAACCATCCAAATTAGAATATGGTATAGCCAGGCTGATTTCTTCAATTCCATTTTTTCTTAAAGGTAAATACCCCGATCAGGCAAAAAAATATTCTTACAGGATCTACCAAAAAATCTTGATGAATGGTAGGATGATCAAGAATATACCCTGTTTCCTGTAAGTTTTTTTTTAAAGCCCTTGTCTAAATGAATTTTTGGGAAACATTTAAAAAAAAAGAAATGAAAAAAATTTTTGATTGGTTTTTAAACCCTCCTGTAACGGGTCAATCCAGTATTTTAATTATTCGACTTATGGCCGGATTAGTATTTTTTTGGGAAGGAATTTTAAAGTTTGTTTATGTAAATCAAGGACTTGGTCGATTTACTAAATTAGGTTTTCCTTTTCCTGGAATAACAGCGCATATTATCGCCAGCGGTGAAATATTAGGCGGATTATTATTAATTCTAGGATTGGGTACCCGATTTGTGGCATTCTATTTTATAGGTCAAATGGTGGTTGCGGTATTAAGCACTAAAATTAGTTTGTATTTAGGAACCAGCCCCCTGCCTTTACCCCCTGCTCCTCCTAAACTGGGAATTTGGGCGGTTTTACATGAAATCCGTTCGGATTTTGCCCAAATTTTATCCTGTTTGTTCTTATTAATAGAAGGGGCCGGAAGGCAATCTTTGGATTTTAGAATATCCGTTTCACAAAAAATCTTTCAAGTGAAAAATGCTCAGGATTAATTATGGTATATGCGGGGAGATTTTATAAGATCCCCGTATTAAAATGTTTTTAGTTAATAAAACCATTATCCTTAAGCCAATCGGCCAATCTTTGAGGCCAGCTATGGATCGATTGTAGCTTGGATCGATAGCCCATATTAAAGGCATGATTACCCTGGGCATAAATATGGGTTTCAACCGAAACCTTTGATTTTCTATAGGCATTTAATAATCTTACAATGGAGGGGGAGCAACAAACATCATCGTTGGCTGCCAGTAAAAAGGCGGATGGAGAATTAGCCGGTATGCTATCCGGTATAAATAAGGGTCCTGGATAAATTTGGATAATGAAATTGGGTCTGGATGAATAATGATTGATAAAATCCTTGGTTTTATTTCCATATTTCCAATTTTCAAAAGCCACCATATCCACCACCTCGCCCCCTGCCGAAAAGCCCATCATGCCTATTCGGTTTGAATCCAGGTTCCATTCCTTTGCCCTGCTTCGAATAAGTCGCATGGCCCTTTCCCCATCTTCACGGGCATGAATTTCTATTTTATAGGGCGAATTAGTATCCCTGGCCAAGCGGTATTTTAATACAAAAACAGTTATGCCTAAACTATTCAGATATTTTGCCGGTTCAATGCCTTCGGAATTAAATACCAATAAACGATGTCCACCCCCCGGACAAATTAAAACCGAAGTTCCATTCGCCTTTTCTTTTGGAGGGAAAAAACAGGTAATACTAGGATTGTTTATATTTTTTACCCAATAGTCCTTGGCTTGTTCGGGAATATCCCGAAGTTTTTCAAAGCCTGGGGCTCCATTTTTCCAAAGGGGAATTACCATTCCCGGGTTTTGAGCCTTTAACCCCCCTAAGTTTGAAAATAGGAGGCAGATAATCATTAAGGTTCGATTCATATCGATTTGAAAATTTAATAAACTAGGATTTTTTAATATAAGGAAAAATTATAGGGTTTCATAAAGCTCTGACTGCCATAATTTTCCTTCAATATACCCTGGAATTAATATTTAACCTCCTGGGTTTAGTGATAAACCTGAAACCAATAAAGTTTCATTTCGTAAAACCCATAGTTTATAAATGGCATATTGAACCTGTATGAATTTAAGTATTTGATTGTCAAATGGTTAAATTTTTTTTGGTTCAGGGTATTTTATAAATCAGTTATTTTTTAATCTATAGGTTTTGAAAAAATTTATACCTGGTGTTTTTAAGCATGGAATCCATTTAGAGGGTTTTCAAATCATGCTCCATAGATTTCTTTCGGATTTCTCAACATTTGTAAGAGAATGGTTTAATTTTTCAATAGCATTAGGTCTAAGTCTCCTTTTATTTTCAAGTACTCAGGGAAAATCCTTTCCATCGGGTAAAAGAGAGGAAAAGCCTAAAGCCATAGTATCGAAAAACAAACCCGTTTTAAGTCCCATTCCCAGATTATCAGGACTTGAATCCTTGATTCCAAAAGTGGATAATATTTCCGCTCCAATATTTGGAAATCCTACAGTCTATAATGTTACCGGTACTGGAACCTATTGCTCAGCCAGTTCGGGAGCCGTAATTTGTGTTTCCGGATCTCAAACCGGTGTAACCTATACATTAGTTCAGCAGGGACTTTGGGCCACTTATTATGGAAATAAATACGAGCAGGGAAGTCCAACGTATACACAGCTTGAAGCTAATATTAATTATCAGAATAATAATGGCGGATTCGGAGCCTATTCATGGGCAGGAGTTAATCAATTGTTTTCTACGGTTTGGACAGGCTATATAATTGCCCCTACTACGGGTACGTATAATTTTCAAACCTATTCCGATGATGGAATTTCAGTATATGTCAATAATACCAACGTTATTAGAGATTCAACTGACCATGGAGGCACCTATGATTATTCTGGTAACGTTAACCTGGTAGCTGGTCAATCTTATCCAATTAAGGTTAACTATTACCAGCAAGGGGGTGCTGCAGATGCCGTTTTATCTTGGCAAATTAACGGAGGAGGTTATAGTGTAATCCCCACCACAGCCTTTTACACCACTACCCAAATTGGCACCGTTACGAGTGCCGGAACAGGAAGTTCTCTTTGTTTTCCTCCTCAAACCATAGCGGGCCCTTATACGGTTATTGCTACCAATAA
>Ga0209067_10001797_pt1 | contig 13018 bp, 8 predicted proteins | sample ColStrG_CSR_2013_FD_187199 | JGI IMG/M metagenome (GOLD analysis project Ga0209067, IMG submission 187199) | Freshwater sediment microbial communities in response to fracking from Pennsylvania, USA - Cold Stream Run_MetaG_CSR_2013 (SPAdes)... | ecosystem: Environmental > Aquatic > Freshwater >... | reverse complement strand
AGAATTTTTCCGAGTACTTTGGAAATGGTCGCCGCCGCATTCCAGCCGGCGGTACCGCCGCCGGCGATGATGACGCGCCGGATTGGCTTGTTGCTGGGTTGGTCTGGCTGCCTGGTCGCTTTCTCCATCATGTCCATCTCCATCGTTTTATCGTTTCATTTTGTTAAGCAGGTTGGCACGCAGAGCGCGCGCCGAATCCGCGGTGAACGGGGCCAGCATGCCGCGTGCGTTTTCCGGTATGTGCCGGGCTTCCGTGCCGTCGCTCTCAAACACGTAATGGCGAAACAGTTCCTGCCAGGCCAGCCGCTGCGCCGGGGGCAGTTCGCGTAGGCTCAGCATGGCATGCATGAGCGTGATCAGCGGCGTATCCATATAGGACGGCGATTGACGCCACCAGTAATTGATCAGTACGTTAAAGCTGTCGAGGGCTTCCACGTTGTGCCACCACATGCTGGGCAAAAACAGCGCGTCGCCGGTTTCCAGTTCGGCCACTTGCGCATGTTCCAGCGCGGTGGCAAAGCGCGGATATTTTTCAAAATCCGGCTGCGCCAAATCGACCAGGCTGATGGCCTGTCCGGCCGGTGTCAGATCGAACGGGCCAATGTAGAGATTGCTGAGCTGGTCCGGCGGGAAGACGGTGAAGCGACGTCGTCCGGCAGCGATACAGGCCAGATTGTCCGGCAGGTCAAAGTGGGCCGGTACGCGGGTGCGATTGCCGATCCAGATATTGACCAGCGGGTCGCGCGCTTTCAGGATGTCGATGTCATTTTCAGCGCGAAAGCCGGGCAGATAGTTGTCGATTGCCGAGGAACCGATGTACATGGCCGGCGGCTTTTCGTCATGCAGGTGCTCGCGCAACGCATCCAGTACCACTTCCAGTCGCACGCGCGAGGAGTTGTAGTTGAAGCCGGTGAACGCTTCGTTATAGAAAAAACGGTCGCCAATCTCCGGTGCGGCATGCATGGCGGTCACCGTGGCGCCCTGATAGAAACGGCGCAGATACTGGTCGGCATCCTGCTGCGATGTCAGTGCTGCACGCACTACAGGCCATTCCGACACCAGTCCGCGCAGAATGACGGGTTCAGTGGCGGTCAGGATGTCATTGGTCAGATGCTCGGGACCAATGCCTTCCAGTTCGCGGACTTTTTTAAGCGTGCCGTGCATGCAGACGATTCTTTCGTTCGATCAGATCGCGGAAATTCACCATCGATGCGATTACCATGTAAATCGGTTGCAGGTAGCCGGCCTGCTGCAATGCTTCCAGAGCCGCGCCGTTCAAGGCATTCAATTTGCCTTCATTGATCGTATGAAAACCTTCCAGACGGTGCTTTGATCCGTCTTCCAGTTCGACATCGACTGCAAACGGTTCAAGCAGCTCGTGCTGCAGCAAAGCGGTAATGAAACCAGGCATGCTGATGACACCCTGATGCATGGCAAGCAGGGTCGAATTGATACGTTCCAGATAGGGGGTTGGGCTGCCATGGGTCAGAAACACTGCTTCGCCCTCTTCAGGATTTTTGCTGATGCGCGGGCTGTCGATAAACACATGCACGGTCAGTTCTTCACCGGCCACGCCGATCAGAAACGGTTGGCGCTGGATTGCCATGGGAACGTAATTGACGTTCCAGCCATCCGGTCCGAGAAACAGGTTTTCACCGGGAACGAAGCCGAGCAGGGCGTAGGCGTCGAAGCCCAGTACCTGCTCCGCTTTGCGAAATACGATCGGGTAGTGGGCCTGCAGGTGAATAAACTCGGCAGGAAAGGTGTTGACGAGGATGACATCGTCGCCAAATTCGGCGCTGCGTTTGGTGATGATACGCAGATCTTTGTGATCGATGTTGTTGAGTAATACTGCTTGCGGCATGGTTGTCACCCTTTTATGTTTGTGTTTCAGTTTTGGTTTTAGTTATTTGAGTCGTCATTTCCGCATCTCACGCGACTGCACAATCTGCCGGATCAAGTCCCGGTTACTCTGCAATCCCGCCAGCATCTTATCCCTCGTCAGTGCCGCATCGCGTATATACCCCGCAGCACGTTGTGAGGTATCTGGCGTGCGCACAGCCGCATTGGTCCTGAAACCCATGCCATACAGTATGTACTGATAACTCTCCGCCGGAAACAGTTCCGCAACCCGCGAAAAATCATGCCGCGACGGATTGTGATGCTGCCACAGTTGCAGCAGTTCGGTCAGTTGCTCCGGTATGGTTTCGGCCAGACAGTTGTCACGCCAGTAAGCGGTGTCGGTGCGTTTGGTCAGCACATAGTGCAGTTTCAGAAAATTGATGACGCTGCTCCAACGGTAAGTGAAGAGGTCGTTGAAGCGCTTTGCCAGTATGTCCATGGCATCGCGCGTGGCCGGCATTTGTTCACTCACTAAAGCAGCCGACAGTTCCACCATCACCAGTGCTGAGGCTTCCAGCGGCTCGATAAAGCCGGCCGACTGGCCAATGGCGACGCAGTTGCGGTGCCAGAATTTTTCCCGGTGCCCGGGTGTGAAGGACAGCTTGCGGGGTTGGGGTATTTCTGTCGGCCCGCCGTTCTTAGCGACGTAGGCGCGCAGCGCTGTTTCGGCCTGTTCGTCGCTGCCGTGCGCGCTGGAATACACGTAACCGGTGCCGCGTCGGGTCGGCAAGCCGATATCCCAAATCCAGCCGTGGTCCTGTGCTGTGGATAAAGTCTGGGAGGCGATCGGGCTGTTTTCATTCGGATACGGAACCTGTACTGCCATTGCCGTATCGTTGAACAGGATGTGTTTTTGCGGGATCAACGCCACGCCAAAGTGCTTGCCCAGCAGCAGGGACTGCATGCCGGTACAGTCGATAAACAGATCGCCGCTGATGGCGCCGTTGTCGCGGGTCTGCAAGGAAGCGATGTCACCGTTTTCATGGGAATTGACTGCCAGAATGTGGTCCGAAACGTGGCGCACGCCCAGTCGTTCGAGGCAGTGCCTGCGCAAAAACAATCCCAATTTGGTCGCATCCAGATGGTAGCCATAGTTGGCCACGGCCGCATATTCCGGTGTCTGGATTTGCTTGGGCGCTTTGCCCTGCAGGCACAGTTCAGGTTGCGGACAGACTACTTCGGCAAACGGACGTTCTGGATACAGGCGCTGCCAGGCAGCAACCATATCGACGTCGCCTTCGCCCTGCGGTGGTGTAAAGGGGTGGAAATAAAAGTCGTTTTCCGCGCCGGTAGTCCAGCCATTGAAACGGGAACCCTGTTTGAAAGATGCATCGCATTCGCGGATGAAATCCGCTTCGGAAACGCCGATGCGGCGCAAGGTAATGCGCATGCTCGGCCACGTGCCTTCGCCCACGCCGATCGGGGCCACATCGGGTGATTCGATCAGTGTTACCTGCAGGCCGGCACTGCCGTTTTGCGCCTGATGTTCTGCTGCGATCAGCGCCGCGCTCAACCATCCCGCGCTGCCACCGCCCGCAATCACGATATGTTGGATCGTGCTGCTGCTCATAAGGTCATCCCTGTTACGTTTCTCGTGCGCAATATTAAAACAGGCCATTGTATCCCAATGACCTGTTTTATTGGTCAGTCAGACTGATGTCTGGCTGACCTTTTCTGACTTTCGTTGTACTGAATATCAGAATTTGTAGCGTGCGCCGATCATGTAACGTGGACCCGTTTGGGTAACAAGTTCAACTTCCTGGTCAGAACGGCCAACCTGTTTCAGGATCGCATTGTTCAAATTGATCCCGTCAAACATGAAGCTCAGGTTTTTGTCGAAGTTATAGCCGACACTGACGTCAACCTGACCGTAGGCATCGGTATAAGTCGGACCGTTGCTGCCGCCAGGTTGAGTTGTCGATGCCAGGAACTTGTCGCGCCAGTTGTAGGCAACCCGCACAGACCATTGGTCATTTTCATAAATACCGACCAGATTGGCTGAATTCGACAGACCTACAATCGCAAACTGGGTTGAAACGTCCAGATTGTTGTTGTCGTATTTCAGTGGTGAATGCACGTAGGTGTAGTTGGCCTGAACACCAAAACCTGTCTGGGCAAACATATGCTGCACGTTAAATTCCAGACCATTCAGACTGGCGGTTTTTTCGTTCACATAGGTGTTGGTTTTGAACATCAGCAGCGGATCAGATGGTAAGCCGGCAATTGTACCGGGCACCACTCCTGACGGGTTTGCTGGTCCGGAAGCATGAACACCTGCCTGTCCATTGTAGTTAGTCAGGATGTAATTACGAATACAATTGGTATCCGACACGCCACAATTTCCTCCGGTGGCTGAAGTCGCAGCGTTGTAGTAAGCGCCGCCGACTGGCGTATGCAAGCCGTACAGGGATTGGTCGATTACAGCCTGCCCAGCATAGTTGTCCAAATCCTTGCGGAAGTAGCCAACCGATACCAGACTGTGCTTGTCGTAGTACCACTCATATGCAAGATCCAAATTTTTGGACTTGACGGGTTTCAGAGCTGGATTGCCAACGCTAGCTGTCCCGTTATAGGTATTGGCTGTGCTACCCAACGACAGACCACCTTGCATCTGGTCGTAACGAGCGCGACCAATGGTTTCACCGAGGCTGGCGCGCAATTTCATGTCAGCACGCAGGTCCCAATCCAGATTGACGTCAGGAAGTACATTGCTGTACGCGGCTGTCGTGTTGGAAAAGTCCTGCCCTCCTAAAGTCAGAGGTAATTCGTTTTGGGATACCCAGGTCACGCCAGTGGCTGGCTGAGCCAGCGCTGTAGCAGTAACGCTTGTATGTTCAAAGCGCAAACCGAATGATGAATGCAGAGGAATCGAGGTATTCCAGTCAGTGCTGTAGGACGCATAGGCGGAACTGGTATTTTCCTTGATTTGACTGTCCTGCGTTGGCGTGCTGCTTGGCAGATATCCACCGCCGGGACTGATGTTATTGGTCGCTGCCATCACCGCTGCTGTTTGTGCACGCAGCGCCGCAAAATTGGCGACGTACAATTGTCCAAAAATGCCAGGCGTGTTGTAGCCTGGAATATTGGAGAAATAATTTGGCAGGCTATATGCCGTGTAGAGGTTGGCAGGGAAAGCACCAGCGCCTAGATTGCAGTTACCCCAGCAGTTATTATTTTGTACCTGCGAGAAGGTATTGTGGTTTTTGTTGTCAGCAATGCCCAGACCAAAATTCAGATTGGATGCTTCCGAAATTTTCATGCTGCCATCGGCTTGAACCTGATCTACTTCAGCTTTTTGCCAACCGTTTTGGAACCAGGAACCAGTAGCCTGAATCGGATGCGCGGCCAGATCTACCGGCATAGACATGACAGGCAATGTGTGGGTGTAATCTACCGTGGTAAAAGCGCGGCTAAAACTAGCATTGCCCAAGTCATTGGCACTACCCCAAGGGCTGTCTGCGCCAGATTCAGCTGTGGAATGATGCGCATCAAAGGTGAATTTGGTGCTTGGCGAATACTTCCAGACTGCGTTGAAGCCAACCGACTCGTTTTTGGTTTTTGTTGCATAGTCAGCGTCCACCGATGAGACGTCCTGCAACGGCATTTTGTTGGCAGTGTAATTTTCAGTGTACGTCAGTGGGGAGACGGCGCTGCCGCTTGGCCAGTTGCTGACTGAAGTCGGCGAAGCGCTGAACCAGGCACTCAATTCATTATGCAGCGTATGAATTTTGTGTTCCGCATAAGTGAAATCCAAAGTTGTCAGCAACTCGTTGCTGGGCTTGAACTGAAATGTTAACTGATCATTGACGCGGGTGCTTTGAACACTGAAAACGTCATAGCCGAAGTTTTGTGGTATCACATAAATCTGACTGCCAGTTGGACCATTTGTTGTGGTGCCTAAAGAATGACCATCTTTTGTGTTGGTAGCATTTGAGGCAGGAAATGGTCCCTGAAACCCATTTGGCGATCCGGCCTGGTTGAATCCTGAATCGCGCTTTTGATAACTGGCGGTAAACGAAACGCCGAATTTGCCATCTTCGCTGGTATTGCTGTAAAGACCGGATAATTCCGGTGTAATTGATCCGAATTGCAGCTGAGACGGCAGGTTTGCCCCCGATTTGTCTTCAACGCCTTTGATGCTGACGCTTGAATGCATGCCTGGATTATCGAACGGACGTGCAGTCATGACGTTGATGGTTGCACCCAGACCACCGGCAGAACTTTCAACGTGACCTGTTTTATACACTTGCAGTTGGGAAATCGAATCAGGAGACAGATTGGAGAAGTCGAATGAACGACCACCGCGGTCACCCAGATTGGTGGTTGGCATCTGACGACCATTGAGCAACACCAGATTGAAATCCGGACCGAGACCGCGCACCGTGACAAACTGACCTTCTCCGTCGCTGCGGTCAATGGACACACCACTGATACGCTGTAACGACTCGGCCAAATTGGTGTCCGGGAACTTACCCATGTCTTCGGCAACGATACCGTCAACGATACCGTCAGAATCGCGTTTCAGATTCAGGGTCGACTGCATACTCGCGCGCAGACCGGTAACAACCACTGCCTGCACTGCATCGGCATCTGGCGCGGCAGCGGCTGCGACTTCCTCAGCGTAAGCCTGACCGACCAGCGCAGCGCAGGCGCTGGCGACGGCCAAACTCATAAGTTTTTTTCTAGTCATTGGATAAGGCATTGTCTTCCTCTTTTCTCGTTTGAATTGTAATTGCTGATCAATATTATTTTGACGGCAGAATTTCTGATGTGGCAGTAATGGTTTTGTTCATCACTTCGAAACAATAAAGTGATGATGAAGGATAGGTAGAATTCCCTATTTAGTCAATTCATCAAACTAATTAAATGCAGCGTTGTTGCTCTGCTGAGACAGCAAATAATTGGTGCGCTGCAAAAAAATATTGCAGCTGTGCATTGCTTCTAAAAGTTCACAGACAGTTTGTCGGGGATTTATTTTTTGGCGTCGTCAATCGACAGCGCAAAGGGTGAGGCAGGCAGGCCTGCGTCGTTGGTTAAATTTGCGCCGGCAGGATTGTCCGACCATGCGTAGCGGACCGTGCGCGGGTCGCTGACCTGGTCATTCCAGACCAGTAAATTGTTTCTGGTCACGCGTGCGCTGGCCCAATAAAAGTGATGGTCGGCACCGGCAATGGCGATCTGATTTAATGCTGCACCGCGGATCAATAACCGGCTGTTGCAATGCGCAAATTTCACCAGCAATCCCGCTGCACTTTTTGATACAGATATAGCCATTGGACCGGATGCAATCAATCCATGTTCACCAAACGACATCTTTCTTGCCAGTAAGGCGAGCCGTTCACCGACCTCCTGTTTGTTCTGTGGATGAATGTCGTTCCATTCGCCCAGATCAATCGTGACGGCCATGCCGGTGTTGCGGACCGTTAAGGCGCTGCGCTGCGCCTGTCTGGTTTGGGCCCAATCACTTTCTGATGGATCGGCTTTTGCTTCCATGAAATTCGCCAGTTGCACATACAGAAAGGGAAAGTCCCCCTGATTAAAGTGCCGGCGCCAGTCATGGATCATTGCCGGGAACAGCGATGCATATTCGCCGGCGTTGCCGGTATTCGATTCACCCTGATACCAGATCACACCACGGATGGCAGTGCGCAAGGTTGGTGCCAGTTTGGCGTTAAACAGGGTGGCAGGTTGATAGTGCAGTGTCGTGGTTACGGGAAACGGGACACCACGCATGCCGACCCGGTAACGCCATTCACCTTCCAGACTGATGCGCTCTGCGCCGAGTTGCAGGACATAGGGCTTGTCGCTGACAAAGCCGGGTTCGGAACTGTAGCTGGTCAGACGGATAACGATGGTGTTGGGTCCGGCATGCAGCACCCCGTCTGGCACCGTGTAGCGGCGGTTCGGGTAGCGGTACGTCGTTTGGCCAACCGGTTGGTCGTTGATGGTGACCTCATCACCATCAACCATGGCACCCAGTAGCAGCGTGGCCGGATTGCGACTCTGTTGCTGCGTCAGATTAACTGTTTTGCGTAACCAGATGATGCCGTTGCTGAAATCGATCTGCTGATCGCTGAATTTGCCCGGCACCGTCAAGGTCTGCCAGTCATCCGTATTCAGGTCGGCGCTGCGCCAGGAATTTTGTCCAACCAGGCCAAGATCATTCTGCGCTGCGGTGGCATACCATGCTGCCACACTGGCCTGATCATCGGCGATGGTTTTTTGCAGGACTGCCCGGTCAGTCAGTTTTTGATACTGCAGAAGGTAATGCGGATAAGCGATCAGCGCCTGTTCACTCATCCAGGCCTGCGCCGGTGAACCACCGACAGCCAGCGAAATGATTCCGATCGGCACATGCGTGGCTTGCTGAAGTTTGCGAGCGAAGAAAAATCCGACGGCAGAAAATCCCTCCAGATTGGCCGGTGTCGCCGTCTTCCATTGGCCGCTCGGGAAATCTTCCTGCGCGCCGTTGAAGGAATGAATCGTCGGGACGGAAAATTCACGAATCGCCGGCAGGTCGGTCGTTGCGATCAGATCCGGGTAGCGCTGTGTGACGGCGCTGAGTTGCATTTCCATATTCGACTGCCCGGCAGCGATCCAGACATCGCCGACCAGCACATCGTGTAACGTCAGTTGGTTCTTGCCCCGGATACTTATCTGGTAAGTCGGACCAGTTTTCAGAGCATGAAAGGTCAATTGCCAGCGACTGTTCCTGGCTTTGGTTGCTAACGTTTGACTGCCAAGCTGCACCGTAACCGGCTCACCCTCATCGGCCCAGCCCCAGATCAGCACGGGTTTGCCGCGTTGCAGCACCATCCCGTCGGAGAAGAGTCGCGGCAATCGGACATCGGCGTGGGCCGTTATCGAACCTGCCGCAACCAATGTCAGACATGCCCTGAACAGCAACCTGGTCAGCGCGTTCATGTGCTAGCGACGTTTGGCACGGGTTGCCACATCCACCCACACGGCCAGCGTCAGAATGCAGCCTTTGATGATCATCTGCCAGTAGGTGTCAACGTCCAGCATCGACATGCCGTTATCGAGGCTGGCCATCACCAGTGCCCCGATCAGTGCGCCATACACGGTACCAGAGCCGCCGCGCATAGACGTTCCGCCGATAAAGCACGCCGCAATCGCATCGAGTTCACCGGAAGTGCCGGCCGAAGGCGAGCCGGCGGCCAGTCGGGCGGTGTTGATCAGTCCGGCCAGTGCACACATCATGCCCATGATGCCGAAGATCCATAATTTCACCTTGCGCACATCGATGCCGGACAAACGGGTTGCTTCCATATTGCTGCCGACTGCATAAATGCGGCGACCAAAAACGGTCTGCGTGGCGATGTAGCTGAAGATGCCCAGCAATACCAGTAACAACAATACCGGCAACGGAATACCTTCGTAATCATTGAAGACGCGGACAAACGCGAACAAAATCGCGCCGATCACCAGTAATCGAATCCCGTCCTTGAGCATGGAAGGGACTGGCAGGCCGTGTTTCTGCAGACTGTTGCGCTGTTGCCAGGTCAAAAATGCCGCCAGCAATAACAGGCCGATACCGAGCAGGACACCAAACTGCGTCGAAATATAACCCTGTCCGAGAAATACCAGCTCCGGTGAGACTGGCGCAATCGTGGCACCGCCGGTAATGCCCAACACCATGCCACGGTAAATCAGCATGCCACCCAGACCGACGATGAAGGAGGGAATCCCGACAAAGGCAGTCAGATAGCCGTTTAAAAAACCCAGCAGCAGACCGCACACCAGTACCAGCGCGATGACGACCGTCAGGGACAGATGATGATTGACGTCGAGCAGCGCTGCAACGCCGCCCAATAAGCCCAGCAGTGAACCGACCGACAGGTCAATTTCGCCGGCGATAATGACGAACGTCATGCCGGAGGCAACGATGCCGGTAATGGCCATCTGGCGCATCAGATTTGACAGGTTGCGCGGGGTAACGAAGCCACCGTCGGTTTGCCAGCTGAAAAACATCCAGATCAGGGCGATGGCGATAATCAAAGCCAGGACTTTGTAGCGGGTGAAGAGGAGTTTCAGGTTGAATTGGTTCATGGGTTTGTTGAATATGTTTTAGATTATTAGAAGAAAAAATTTAATCAGGCAGCCAGTTTGTCCGATCCCGCACCGTCCGCATTCTGATCCAACGCCGCCGCCAGCAACATTTCCTGCGTCAGTTCGTGATTCACAAAATCCCCGCGCAGTTTGCCTTCGCCGATCACCAGCACCCGATCCGAAATACCGAGCACTTCCGGCAATTCGGACGACACCATAATGATCGCCATGCCCTGTTTGGCCAGCTCAAACATCAGCTTGTAAATCTCGTATTTGGCGCCCACATCCACACCGCGCGTCGGTTCATCCAGTATCAGCACTTCCGGTTTGGTCAGCAGCATTTTGGACAGCACGACTTTTTGCTGATTGCCACCCGACAGACTGGTGATCGGTAAAAACGGACTGGCCGTTTTGGTCTGCAGTTTGGCAATCTGGTCGGATACGGTCAGCAATTCTTCCTCGCTGTTGATCCGGGTTTTGTGTGAGAACGCTTCCAGAATCGACAGCGTGATGTTCTGAGCGACATTCAGATCGGCGACGATGCCATGCTGTTTGCGGTCTTCCGGCACCAGAGCCAGTCCGGCGCGGATTGCTTTCAAGGGGCTGGAGGTATCCACTTTTTTACCGTGCAGCCAGACTTCCCCCTCAAAACTGCCCGAATTGCCCAGACAGGCGCCGAACAGGGCCGATACCAGCTCGGTACGGCCGGCGCCAACCAGTCCGGCGATGCCCAGAATTTCACCTTTGCGCAGCGTAAAGGAAACATCGTCCACCCGCTTGCGTTTTGGATTGGTGACATCCATGCAGGTGATGTGTTTCGCTTCCAGAATCACTTCGCCCAGTGCATGGTCCTGCTTGGGGTAGAGCTGATTCATTTCACGTCCGACCATCTGCGCAATAATGCGGCTCACATCAAGCTGCCGCATCGGCGTTGACGCAATATGTTTGCCATCGCGGATCACCACAATGGTGTCGCAGATGGCCGCGACTTCGTCCAGTTTGTGGGAAATATAAACACACGCCACGCCCTTGGCTTTGAGATCGCGGATCAGCTCAAGCAGTACCGCGATTTCGGATTCGGTCAGCGAGGAGGAGGGTTCATCCAGAATCAACAGTTTGGCCTGTTTGTTCAGTGCCTTGGCGATTTCGATCAGCTGCTGGTGACCGCCACCATAATTCATGACCGGTGCCACCACGTTCACGTCGGTCAGTTTCAGTTCTGCCATCAGTTGCTCGGCGCGGCTGTTCATGGCCGGATAGTTCATGCGACCACCCGGCAGTGTCAGCTCATTGCCCAGAAACAGATTTTCGGTCACGGTCAGTTCCGGCACCAGCATCAATTCCTGGTGGATGATGACAATGCCGGCCGCTTCGGTTTCGCGGATCGAGCTGGCGCGCAGCGGCTGACCCTGCCAGAGAATTTCGCCTTCCCAGCTGTCGTGCGGATAGACTGCGGAAAGAATTTTCATGAGCGTCGATTTGCCCGCGCCATTCTCACCGCACAGGCCGATGCATTCACCGGGTTTGATCTGGAGATCAATGCCGTCCAGCGCACGGACACCGTTAAATTGTTTAACGATGCCCTTCATTTCAAGCAGATAGTCTGACATGCGCTGTGTTCCTTATTTGCCGGACAGTTGCGCTGCCGTATAAAAACCGTCAGTGACCAGCAGGTTCACGTTGGCCTTGGTCAGCAGCGTTGGTTTCAACAGCACCGAATCCACTTTTTTCGCACCATTGTCATACTGGGCGTTGAAGGCCGGTTTCTCATTGCGCACCAGTTGTACGGCCAGTTTCGCCGCTTCCGAGGCAATCAGTTTCAATGGTTTGTAGACGGTCATGGTCTGGGTACCGGCGCTGACGCGGCGCACTGCGGCCAAGTCGGCATCCTGTCCCGAGACCGCTACCTGACCGGCCAGTTTCTGGGCTGCCAGTGCCTGAATTGCGCCACCGGCGGTACCGTCATTCGAGGCGACGATGCCATCGATTTTGTTGTTATTGGCAGTCAGGGCATTTTCTACAATGGCCATGGCTTCCGACGCGCTCCATTCCTTGACCCACTGTTTGCCGACAATCTTGATGTCGCCTTTGTCAACCAGCGGCTGCAATACTTTCATCTGTCCTTCGCGCAGCATTTTGGCGTTGTTGTCAGTCGGGGCACCACCCAGCAGGTAGTAATTACCTTTTGGTTTGGCCTGCACCACACCCTGCGCCTGCATTTCACCGACCAGACGGTTATCGAAGGAAATGTAGGCGTCAATATCGGCGTTCAGAATCAGGCGGTCATACGACACTACTTTGATATGGGATTTTTTGGCTTCGCTGATGGCGTTGTTGAGTACAGTGGCGTTGTACGGCACGATGACCAGTACGTCGACGCCGCGTGATATCAGGTTTTCGATCTGGGCGATCTGGCGCTGTTCACTGGCGTCAGCAGACTGGACGTAGACTTTGGCGCCGAGTTGCTCGGCGGCGGCCATAAAATAATCACGGTCGCGGCTCCAGCGTTCGACCCGCAGGTCGTCAATTGAAAAGCCGATTTTCGGATTTTTGGCGTCGGCACTGGCTGATCCGCTGGCCAGCAACATGAGCGCGGCCAATGCTGCAACACCTGCTAATTTTTTCATTTCTGTCTCCCTGATTTTATTGATACTGTTTTAAATGTGTTTGTGTCATTCACGATGTTATACCCAAACGATACACCGTAGTCTGCCGATACGTCTGCCCAGGTCGCAAAATTGTTTGCGCAGCATAGGGCCCGTTAATCTGATCCGGACAGGCATGGGCTTCCAGACAAAACCCGGCATAGCGCCTGTAATGCGACACGCTACGGCCGGCCACACCCTCCAGATAATTGCCGCTGTAAAACTGCAAGCCGGCTTCGGTGGTCGAAATCTGCAACGTTCGTCCTGAGCCGGGATCCACGACCCGCGCCACCTCGTGCAAGGTAGCGCCGTCACCCTGTCCGGGTAACCGGACGCAGAAATAATGATCAAAGCCATGCGCCATCTTGATCTGCTCGTCATCCGAACCCAGTCGTGAGCCG
>Ga0209067_10001795_pt1 | contig 13036 bp, 11 predicted proteins | sample ColStrG_CSR_2013_FD_187199 | JGI IMG/M metagenome (GOLD analysis project Ga0209067, IMG submission 187199) | Freshwater sediment microbial communities in response to fracking from Pennsylvania, USA - Cold Stream Run_MetaG_CSR_2013 (SPAdes)... | ecosystem: Environmental > Aquatic > Freshwater >... | reverse complement strand
CTTCAATCCGCTTGCGAAGTCTTATTCAGCCGCCAGCATGACCGCTTTGGCGCCATGCGCCGCGTCCATATGCGGATTGGCCGAATATTCATCAATCCGGCGCTCGATCTCGGGGCGGAAGTGCGCGATCAGGCCCTGAATGGGCCAAGCCGCCGCATCGCCCAGCGCACAAATCGTGTGGCCTTCGATCTGCTTGGTCACGTCCAGCAGCATATCGATTTCTTTTTTCTGCGCGCGACCTTCAGCCATGCGGGTCATGACGCGCCACATCCAGCCCGTTCCTTCGCGGCACGGCGTGCACTGGCCGCAGCTTTCGTGTTTGTAGAAATACGACAGCCGCGCAATCGCCCGCACAATGTCGGTGCTCTTGTCCATCACGATCACAGCCGCAGTGCCAAGGCCGGAGCGCAACTTGCCGAGCGAGTCAAAATCCATCGGGCAATCAATGATCTGTTCCGCCGGAACCATTCGCACAGAGGAGCCGCCCGGAATGACCGCCAGCAGATTGTCCCAGCCGCCGCGAACGCCGCCGCAATGCCGGTCGATCAACTCACGGAAGGGAATCGACATCGCCTCTTCTACGTTGCACGGCTTGTTCACATGGCCGGAAATGCAGAACAGTTTGGTGCCCGCATTGTTCTTCGCGCCAAAGCTGGAAAACCATGAAGCACCTCGCCGCAAAATGGTGGGGGCAACCGCAATTGACTCGACATTGTTCACCGTCGTCGGGCAGCCGTAGAGGCCCATATTAGCCGGAAACGGCGGCTTCAGGCGCGGCTGGCCCTTCTTGCCTTCCAGACTTTCCAGCATGGCGGTTTCTTCGCCGCAAATATAAGCGCCCGCGCCGTGGTGCATGTAAATATCAAACGGCCAGCCATGGATATTGTCCTTGCCGACCAGCTTGGCCTCATAGGCCTGCTCAATCGCGGCCTCCAAACGCTCGCGCTCCAGAATATATTCGCCGCGAACATAGATGTAGCAAACATGGGCTTCCATAGCGAATGAAGCGATCAGGCAGCCTTCAATCAGGCTGTGCGGATCATTACGCAAAATCTCACGGTCCTTGCAGGTGCCGGGCTCGGATTCGTCGGCATTGACCACCAGATAGGAGGGGCGCGCCGCGTCAGCCTTCGGCATGAACGACCATTTCAGGCCGGTCGGGAACCCCGCCCCGCCGCGCCCGCGCAGCCCTGAGGCCTTCATCTCGCTGATGACCCAGTCCTTACCTTTTTCAATCAGGGCTTTGGTATTGTCCCACAAGCCGCGCGAGCGTGCGCCCGCCAGTCCCCAGTCGCCATAGCCGTAGAGGTTTTTGAAAATGCGGTCAGTATCACTCAGCATCGTCTGTATTCCTTAACCGGGCAGTTTTTCAAATGAACAATTCTTTAAACAGGTTTTCCGGCAGCAGCATGGTTCGACTTGTGGGCGTCCGAGGGCGCAGCGTCCTGAACCGTAGCGGACTGCAACTGCGAATCCCCCGCCCCATTGAAGCCAGCATGAACAACATTATCCAAAGGCCCGTTCGGATAAAACTCCGTCAGCGAGGTCAGCTTCTCAAATTCCGGCTCAGATGTGAGCCTTCCCGTCTGTGAACCCTTTTTGACCGGACGACCGGCGGCCATATCGTCGAGCAACTTGTTCAAGATCTCTGGCGTCAGGTCTTCATAATAATCATTGTTGATCTGAACCATCGGCGCATTGCAGCAGGCACCGAGACACTCGACCTCAGCCCATGAAAACTTGCCGTCAGCGGTAACATGGCCTTGCTCGCCGATACGTTTTTCCAACAAGGCCTTCAATTCGTTAGAGCCGCGCAACATACACGGGGTAGTGCCACACATCTGCACGAAATGCTTGCCGACCGGCGCGAGATTGAACATCGTGTAAAAGGTCGCAACTTCCAGCACGCGAATGTACGGCATACCCAGCATATTGGCGATCAATTCAATCGCCGGCTTCGTCACCCAATAATCATTCTGTTCCTGCGCACGCCACAGCAACGGAATCACCGCCGAAGCCTGGCGTCCTTCCGGATATTTGGCGATCTGCTTGTTAGCCCAAGCCAAGTTCTCCGGGCTGAACGCGAAACTTTCAGGTTGCTGATCGGCAAGGCGACGAACGGACATTTTAGGCCTTCAATTCAACTTATCGCAGGCGGAAACCGCCCCGGAATGACACAAATAGGCAGAAGTCTTGTTTTGCAGCACCAGATAGGCGCTGCCCGAGGCATCCATGAAGCCCGCCTTGACCTCAAAACCCTGCTGCAACAATTGCGTCACCGGCGGCAATTTCGAGCCGGTCAAAATGCCGGAACTTGGTGCTGTCACCGATGTTGTTGCGGGGCCGGTCGTTGTGGTGTTGGTTTGGGCAGCGACCTGGCCCGCGCACAACATCAATGCCGCGATCAAAGTGGAGCGAAAAATCACCGGTCAACCTCCCCGAACACTATGTCTATCGATCCGAGAATAGCGGAAACGTCGGCCAGCATATGTTTGCGGCACAGGAAATCCATGCCCTGCAGATGAGCAAAACCCGGAGCACGAATTTTACACCGATAGGGTCTGTTGGTGCCATCCGACACCAGATAGACGCCAAATTCGCCCTTCGGTGCTTCAATACCGACATAAACCTCGCCGGGGGGCACTTTATAGCCTTCGGTATAGAGCTTGAAGTGATGAATCAGCGCTTCCATCGAACGCTTCATTTCGCCACGCTTTGGCGCAACAATTTTGCCTTCGAGCGAGGATACCGGCCCACTGGCTTCCGTGCTACTCAGACGCTGGCAGCACTGCTTCATGATGCCGACAGACTGGCGCATCTCTTCCATGCGAATGCAATAACGATCATAACAATCGCCGTTTTTGCCAATCGGAATGTTAAATTCCATTTCCTCATAGCACTCATAGGGCTGGCTTTTCCGCAAGTCCCAAGCGGCGCCCGAACCGCGCACCATCACGCCGGAAAAACCCCATTTCCAGCATTCTTCCAGACTGACAACGCCGATATCGACATTGCGCTGTTTGAAAATGCGGTTTCCTGTCAGCAAAGTTTCAATGTCGTCAAGAACCTTCAGAAACGGATCGCAGAAGGCATAAATGTCATCGACCAGCTTTGCCGGAATGTCCTGATGCACACCGCCGGGACGGAAATAATTGGCGTGCATGCGTGCACCGCAGGCCCGCTCATAAAACACCATCATCTTTTCGCGCTCTTCAAACCCCCACAGCAGCGGCGTCAGCGCCCCCACGTCATTGGCCTGTGTGGTAATGTTGAGCATATGCGACAACAAGCGACCAATTTCGCTATAGAGCACGCGAATGAGCTGTCCGCGCTTCGGCACTTCAATGCCGAGCAGCTTTTCCACGGACATTGAAAAAGCATGCTCCTGATTCATCGGCGCAACATAATCGAGCCGGTCAAAATAAGGCACGGCCTGCAAGTAGGTTTTGGATTCGATCAGCTTTTCGGTGCCGCGATGCAGAAGGCCGATATGCGGATCAACCCGCTCGACTACCTCACCGTCAAGTTCCAGCACAAGGCGCAATACGCCATGCGCCGCCGGATGCTGCGGGCCGAAATTGATCGTAAAATTGCGAATATTTTGCTCGCCCATCAACGCGCCCCTTAAACCTTCGCTTTTTCGTCGCCAGGCAGAATGGGATTTGGCAGCACATAATCCGGCCTGCCTTCCCACGGCGACAAAAAGTCAAAATTCCTCATTTCCTGATTGAGCTTCACCGGCTCATACACAACGCGCTTTTCCGCGTCGTCATAACGCACTTCCACATAGCCTGTGGTTGGAAAGTCTTTACGCAAAGGATGACCGTCAAAACCATAGTCGGTCAAGATACGCCGCAAATCCGGGTGTCCGGAGAACAACATTCCGTAGAGATCATAGGCTTCGCGCTCAAACCAATTGGCCGCAGGGAACACCGAAATCACCGAAGGAACCGGCACCTGCTCATCAGCCTGCACCTTCACGCGCACGCGCATGTTATGGACTGGCGACATCAGATGATAAACCACATCAAAGCGCTTCTCGCGGCCCGGATAGTCAACGCCGCAAATATCGATAAAATTGATGAACGCGCAATCGGGGCTGTCGCGCAGAGCGGTCAAAACCTCGACAATGTGCGCGGCATCCGCCTCGAGTGTCAATTCGCCGTAAGCGACCTTGACCCCGGTAACAGCCCCGTTCAGCTCCGTCGAAATTTTTTCCCCAAGCTCTTGCAGCATGATCATGTTCTCAGCGTTCAATGGTGCCTGTGCGGCGGATCTTCTTTTGCAGCATCAACACGCCATACAGCAATGCTTCTGCGGTGGGCGGGCATCCCGGCACATAGATGTCCACTGGAACCACGCGGTCACAGCCGCGCACCACCGAATAGGAATAGTGGTAATAGCCGCCACCATTGGCGCAACTGCCCATCGAAATGACGTAACGCGGCTCCGGCATCTGATCATAGACCTTACGCAATGCAGGAGCCATTTTGTTGGTGAGCGTGCCTGCGACGATCATCACGTCCGACTGGCGCGGCGAACCGCGCGGCGCAAAACCGAAACGTTCGACATCATAGCGCGGCATAATCAACTGCATCATTTCGACGGCGCAGCAGGCCAGGCCAAAAGTCATCCACATCAGCGAACCGGTGCGCGCCCACTGGATGAGTTCGTCAGTCGAGGTGACAATAAAGCCTTTGTCGGCAAGCTGATCATTGATGGTGCCGAAATACGTATCATCGGCACCCAAAGGCTTGCCGGCGGCATCAACCAGCCCCTTCGGCGCTTCGGTCACGGCAGCTTTGGTCGAATCAAGAACTAATCCCATTCGAGGGCTCCCTTTTTCCAGAGATAAACGAAGCCAATGACCAATTCGATGATGAACACCATCATCGACCAGAAACCGACAATGCCCAGATGACGGAACGAGACCGCCCAGGGAAACAGGAAAGCCGTTTCAAGATCAAAAATAATGAACAGCAGCGCCACGAGATAGAACCGCACGTCAAATTTCATACGCGCGTCATCAAAAGCCTTGAAGCCACATTCGTAAGCAGACAATTTTTCTGTGTCCGGTGCTTTGAACGCAACAATGAATGGTGCCACCAGCAGAGCTCCTGCAATTGCTAGCGACAGCACCATGAAAATCGCCAGCGGCAAATAATCCGCAATTAAACTTGGCATATCCCCTGATCCCGTTCTGGTTCATATCAGCATGGCTTCGTCACGATTATCGCAGCGCACACATCGAAGCAAGCCGAAATCCGGCTCACCAACATTCTATGTCAAGATTAACGCGTCATCAGTCCGCGCCTCCACTGTCAGACATAGTGGCGCCGCGCGAGCGGACAAGGGCTATTTGTGCGCCCGCTTGCGCCTGCACTTCCGGCTGAATGAGACCGGCAGACATAATCAGCTTGAACGCATCGTCAGGAGTCATAGGAATTTCAATGATATCACGCACCGGAATGTATATATAAAAGCCGGTTGTCGGGTTAGGCGTGCAGGGAATAAACACCGAAATATACTCTTGACCTTGCGGCAGATGCGCCTTCACCGAGCCTTCGGGCGAAGACGAAATAAAGGCCAGCGACCACATGCCGCGCCCCGGATATTCGACCAGACACACCCGGCGAAACGATGTTCCCGACTGCGAAAACACCGTCTCGAAGATCTGTTTCATGCTTTTGTAAATGCCGCGCACCACTGGCATTGAGTCGAGCAGCCGCTCAGACAGCCGAACCAACGTGTGCCCGACCAAATTCGCGGTTAAGAATCCGAGGCTTGTCAGGGCAACGGCCGCAATGATGACCCCAAGCCCAGGCACATGAAACGGCAGATAGGTATCCGGCCACAAATTGGCGGGAACCAAGGGACGGACCCAATGGTCAACCGTATCTATAAACCACCAGGTGATATAGACGGTGACCGCAAGCGGTCCGACGAGGATCACACCGGTGAGAAAATAATTGGACAATCGCGCACCGGCACTTTTTTGCTGCGGCACTACACGCGGTTCATTCATGGCAAAACCTTAAATTTCATTCGCTTCTTAAGCTGCAAAAGCAACAACAGCAAGAACATTGCAGAAAAGATCGCGCGCGGCGCGACAGACCGGCGTGCCTAAACCTGCACAACATGCACCACGCCGTGCAGCGCTTTGAGCGCGCCCGCCAGTTGCGGCGTCACCGGAATTTTGCCGGGCAACCGCACCTCGACTTCGCTGCGATTTTGCTCGATCATCAACACCAATGAGATCTCGCCGCCGCCACGCCCGCTAATTTCGTTGCTTTGACGAGCCAGCCGCTCGGCAATCGCCGGAAAGGTCTTATCATCTCGCACGAAGATTTTCAGACCCATCTGAACGCGCTTGGCCGCCTGATCAAGCGGCTCGGCTTCCAGAATGCGAGCCCGAACCTCGTCTCCATCCAGACTGCCATGCAAATTCAGCAGCAGAACGGCGCCTTTTTCCAGCATGTCGCGGTAAATGTTCAGCCCTTCCTGAAACAAGATCGCCTCATATTGCCCGCTCATGTCGGACAAGGTGACAATCCCCATTTTGTTGCCGGATTTGGTGCGCTTTTCCTGCCTATCCAGCACAGTCGCCGCAACACGCCCCGCCGAGGCGCCGCCGCGCACCGCACGCTGGAATTCCATCCATGAACTCAGCTTGTAGCGTTTGACCACCCCGGCGTAATCCTCCAGCGGATGGCCGGAAAGGAAAAACCCCACCGCATCGAACTCGCGCCGCAATCGCTCGGTGGGCTCCCATGCCGCGACTTTCGGAATATTCAGCGGCGCGTCCGATTCGACCGCGCCGAACAGCCCGCTTTGCCCCGCCTGACGCTCAGATTCAGTGCGATTGGCCAAGGCCAGAACCTGTTCAATCGCGGCGGAGGCGCGCGCGCGATCCGGCTCTAACTCGTCAAAACCGCCCGCAGCAGCGAGGCTTTCCAGCACCTTCTTGTTGACCTCGCGCGGTGAAATGCGCCTTGCAAAGTCCCCCATATCCTTGAACAAGCGCCCGCCCCGCGCGCCCACCAGCGCGGCCACCTGCGCTTCGCCCGCACCCTTGATGGCGGAGAGCGCATAGCGAATGGCCAGTTTGCCTTTCACCTCGTGCACATCAAAGTCCACGCCGGAATAATTGACCGACGGCGGCTGAACGACAATCTCCAACCGCTTGGCCTCGTTGCGAAATTCCGCCAGTTTGTCGGTGTTGGATTTATCCAGCGTCATTGATGCTGCCAGAAATTCCACCGGAAAATTCGCTTTAAGATAGGCGGTCTGATAAGCAATCAGCGCATAGGCCGCCGCATGGCTTTTATTGAAGCCGTAATCGGCAAATTTCGCAAGCAAATCAAAGATTTCATTGGCTTTGCCCTCTGGAATGTCGCGCTCCACCGCGCCGCTGACAAAGCGCGAACGCTGTGCGTCCATCTCGGCCTTGATCTTTTTACCCATGGCGCGGCGCAACATGTCGGCTTCGCCCAGCGAATAGCCGGACAAATCCCGCGCCACCTGCATCACCTGTTCCTGATAAATGATGACGCCGAATGTCTCTTTGAGTCCCGCCACCATTTTCGGGTGCGGATAATCAGGCTCTTCCTCACCCAGTTTGCGGGCGCAATAGGTTGGAATATTCGCCATTGGGCCGGGGCGATACAGCGCCACCAGCGCGATCAAATCCTCAAACCGGTCGGCGCGCATTTCGATCAGCGCCTTTCGCATGCCGGCGCTTTCCAGTTGGAACACGCCCACCGTCTCGCCGCGCCCCAACATCTCGAATGTTTTCGCATCATTGAGCGCAATCGCCGACATATTGATTTCAATGCCGCGCGCGCGGATGAGCCGCTCGGCTGTCGCCAGAACGGTGAGCGTTTTCAGGCCCAGAAAGTCGAATTTCACCAGTCCCGCCGGTTCCACCCACTTCATATTGAACTGTGTCGCCGGCATGTCGGATTTAGGGTCGCGATAAAGCGGCACCAATTCGTCGAGCGGGCGGTCCCCGATCACGATACCCGCCGCGTGGGTTGAGGCATTGGAATAAAGCCCCTCCAATGTCGCCGCGATTTTCAGCATTTGCTCGACCTTCGGGTCGGTGTCCGCCGCCTCCCGCAGTTTGGGCTCCGAAGAGAGCGCCTGCGCCAAACTCACCGGCGCGGCGGGGTTTTGCGGCACCAGTTTGGCCAGCTTGTCCACCTGCCCCAGCGGCATTTCCAGCACGCGCCCGACATTTCGCATCACGCCGCGCGCCAGAAACGAGCCGAAGGTGATGATCTGCGCGACGCGGTCAACACCATAGCGCGTCCGCACATAGGCAATGACTTCATCGCGGCGGTTTTGGCAAAAGTCGATATCAAAGTCCGGCATCGACACGCGTTCAGGGTTCAGAAAGCGCTCGAAGAGCAAGCCAAAGCGCAAGGGGTCGAGATCAGTAATCGTCAGCGCATAGGCGACCAGCGATCCGGCACCCGAACCACGCCCCGGCCCCACGGGGATTTCATGCGCTTTCGCCCATTTGATAAAATCCGCCACGATCAAAAAATAGCCGGGGAATTGCATCCGCACAATGACGCCCAGCTCAAAAGCCAGCCGCTCGCGGTATTCCTCCGGCGTAATTCCCTCCGCCGTGCCGTGCAGTCGAAGGCGCTCCTCAAGCCCGGCCTCGGCCTGCGCGGTCAGAGCGGCCACTTCGTCCAGCGGCGAACCGTCCTCGCTGGTGAAGCGTGGCAAAATCGGCTTGCGGGTCGTTGGACGTGTCGAACAGCGCCGCGCAATCTCGACGGTGTTGGCGGTCGCTTCCGGCAAATCCGCAAATAAAGCAAGCATTTCGGCGCGTGTTTTGAATCGATGCTGCGGGGAGAGCTGCCGCCGTTCGGACACCGAAACATAGGTGCCGTCCGCAACACACAGCAACGCATCATGAGCTTCATAATCCGATTGGGCGGCAAAATAGGGCTCGTTGGTAGCGACCAGCGGCAGATTATGCGCGTAGGCCAATTCGAGCAGCTCGGCCTCATTGCGGCGCTCGGACTCCAGCCCATGCCGCTGGAGTTCAACATAAAGCCGGTCACCGAATATTTCGGCCAATGCGGCCAGCCGCTTTTGTGCCACGTCAGGGCGCTCGAAATTCAGCGCGCGGTCGACAGGTCCGTTGGGGCCGCCGCTCAGCGCAATCAGCCCTTGATGGTGCTCGGCCAGGCGCGCCAGCGATATATGCGGCAGGTCATTGTCCTGTGGCTCAAGAAACGCCTGCGAGCCGAGCTTCATCAGGTTGTTGTAGCCCTCTTCCTGCGCTGCGAGCAGCACCAAAGAGCCCCGCCCGACGGAATCGCGGTCAAACCGGCGACCAAACACTTCCGAATCGCCAAAATCGACCATCAATTGCACGCCGATGATCGGCTGTATGCCCATTTTGGTCAGTTTTTCAGAAAATTCCAGCGCGCCGAACAGATTATTGGTGTCGGTGATCGCCAGCGCCGGTTGATGGTCCGCCAGCGCCAGCTTCGAGACCTTGTCAATGGTCAGCGCGCCCTCACGCAGGGAATAGGCCGTGTGCACATGCAGATGCACAAAGCCAACTTGCTCGGTTTTTCCACGACTCATGAATGTCTCCGTCGCTCAATCAACAGCTATTTTGGGCGCAACGAAAACCCTTTTATTTTCAAAATCAGCGGTTTTTCTGCTTGTCATACGGATTGGCGTTCTGGCGCACCGTGATACGGATCGGCACACCATAAAGCTCAAAAGTGTCACGCAACCCATTGATTAAAAACCGCTTGTAGGATTCGGGCAGCCCGTCAAGCTGGTTGCCGAACATCACAAAATACGGCGGACGCGCTTTGGGCTGCGTCATATAGCGGATTTTGATGCGCCGCCCCGAGATCGCCGGTGGAGGGGTTGTATCGATCACCGCACCCAGCCAACGGTTGATGCGGCCTGTGGAAATGCGCTTGTTCCACACTTCCTGCACACGCATCACCGCTTCCAGAAGCCTGTCGAGGCCCGCACCGGTCAGACCCGAGGTCGGCACCACCGGCACGCCGCGAATTTGCGGAAACAGCCGATCGGCTTCCTCCTTGAGTTCGGACAATTTAGAGCCCTTGGCCTCGATCAAATCCCATTTATTGACGCCAATGACGATCGCACGCCCCTCGCGAGAGGCCAGATCAACCAGCGACAAATCCTGCTTTTCAAACGGAATGGTCGCATCCAGCAGAATAATCACCACTTCCGCGAATTTAATCGCGCGGATGGTGTCGGCAACAGCGAGTTTTTCCAGCTTTTCCTCGATACGTCCGCGCCGACGCATACCTGCCGTGTCAAAAACCTTCAGTTTGCGATCGCGCCAGACATGATCAATGCCGATTGAGTCGCGGGTAATCCCCGGCTCAGGCCCGGTCAGCAGTCGTTCCTCACCCAGAATGGCGTTGAGCAATGTCGATTTGCCGGCATTCGGACGCCCGATCACCGCAATTCGCAGCGGCTTGGTAATGTCGAGCTCCGTTCCGTCCTCTTCTTCACCAAATTCGAGATGCGGTTGCGAATCCTGCTGCACCTCCTCAACTTCGGCGGTTTGTTCAGGCAAACGCTCCAGCAAGGTGGTGTATAGATCCGAAAAACCGTCGCCATGTTCCGCCGACAGCGGCAACACGTCACCGAGGCCCAGTCCGTAGGCCTCCATCGCGCCAGCCGCACCGGCATGGCCTTCGGCTTTATTGGCGACCAGAATCACCGGCTTGTCGGCCCGTCGCACCAATTGGGCGAAATGCTGGTCGGTGGGCGTTAGCCCGACGCGCGCGTCGATCACAAACAGAATGGCGTCGGCATCGCCGATGGCCGCCTCGGTTTGCGCCCGCATCCGGCCGGACAAACTCGCCTCAGTGCCTTCCTCAAGCCCGGCCGTATCGATGATTTTGAAGCGCAAATCGCCGAGCTTGGCGTCGCCTTCGCGCCGGTCACGCGTGACGCCGGGCTGATCGTCGACCAAAGCCAGCTTCTTGCCGACCAGCCGGTTAAACAGCGTGGACTTGCCGACGTTGGGGCGGCCGATGATGGCGAGGGTAAAGCTCATGCCTAACCGCCCGACTTCTGCGCCGGACGCGCCGATTGCACGAGAGCCAAAAAGGCCTGCGCCCGCGCCCTCAGCCCCTGCGGAGCCGTGGCGTCAGTGACGATCGCATCAAAATAACGTCCGGCGTTGTCAAGGTCATTGGCCTTCAAAGCGCCAAGGCCGAGCAGTTCACGTGCCGAATTCCGGAACGCCCCGGTGCCCTGCACCAACGGTGCCAGCTTGGTTTGCAGTTCTTGCAAAGAAATCACATCCACACTTAACAGGGCCCATTGCAGACGCGCCACATCACGAAATTGCGCCGCTAAACTCACGTCATCTGCCAATGCGTCATAGGCTTTGGCCCCGGCTGTAGCGTCAGCCTTGCCCGCCTGTGCCGCCAGTTGAAACCGCGACAGCACGGCATAGCCCGCCGAACCGGCAGTCTGCAGCTTTTCCAGTGCGGCCCGGCCCTCATCAGCCTTGCCGTCCTTCAATAATTGCACTGCGGCATCATATTGCGCGCCAGCGGCTTCGGCTTGTTTGGTGTGCCAATATTCATAGCCGCGATAACCGGCGGTTGCCAAAACGATCAGCAGCGCCAATCCATAGACAAATATACTGTATTTGTCCCAGAGCTTTGCCGCGTTTTCGCGGCTGAGATCCTCGTCAACTTCCCGAAAAATATCCGACATGCGCGCATTAACCCGTAAATTGGCCGCGCTCTCACGCGAGAGCACGAATAGATCTTGAGCTTAAGCGGTTAGCACGGTTGATCGGCAAAAGCGAGTGTCGCGGGAGTCCCGTTCAGACGGCGGAGTGCTCATACACAATCGTGCCACCCACCATCGTCATCTTGACGATGCCCTGCATCCGCGCCTCATCAAAGGGCGAATTTTTCGAGCGCGAATGCAATTTCAACGCATCGACCACATAGGGTGCGTCGCGGTCAAGCCGGATAAGATCGGCAGGCGCACCAGCGACAAGCCGCCCTTGGCTTAGCCGCAAGATTTTGGCGGGTGACGCGCTCATCGCTTCAAACAGCCGCGCCAGCGAAAGATCGCCCGACTCAACCAGCCGCAAACCGGCGGACAACATGGTTTCCAACCCGATCGCGCCAAAAGCGGCCTCGGCAAACGGCAGGCGCTTGGCCTCAACATCCTGCGGATCATGGTCGGAAACGATCACGTCGATGAGGCCGGTGGCGACTGCCTCCACCAGTTGGCGGCGCACATCCTCGGTCGGCAGTGGCGGATTAACCTTCAAAAAGGTGCGATAACCACCAATGTCATTCTCGTTTAATGTGAGATGGTTGATCGAAACACCGCATGTAACAGGTAAGCCAGCGCTCTTTGCACGGCGGATCACCTCAAGCGACATGGGATTGGTCACGGACATGGCGTGGTAGCGCGCGCCTGTCAAAGCCACCAGACGCATATCGCGCTCCAGAGCGATGGTCTCGGCCTCAAACGGAATGCCGGCCAACCCCAGACGGCTCGCCCATTCACCCTCATTGATGACGCCGCCGCCGCGCAGGCTCGCATCCTGTGCAAAATGCATCACCAGCGCGTCAAAATCGCGCGCATAGGTCATGATGCGGCGCATGATACCGGCCCGCTGCACTGATTGTCCACCATCGGTAAAGGCCACGGCCCCCGCTTGTTGCAGCAAACCGATCTCGGAAATCTCCTGACCCTCAAGTCCTTTGGTCAGGGCTGCGGTGGGCAGAACCCGCACGATCGCCATTTCCCCCGCCCGCCGCAGCAAATAATCCACCACAGCGGGGTCATCAACGACGGGCTGCGTATTCGGCATCGTCACCAGCGAAGTGACGCCGCCAATCGCTGCGGCGCGGCTGGCCGAGGAAAGCGACTCGCGGTAATCCTCGCCCGGCTCGCCGACAAAAACCTGCATGTCAATCAGGCCGGGCGCAATCAGATCACCCGCGACATCAATCACTTGTGCGTTGGAGGGCGGCAAGAC
>Ga0209067_10001790_pt1 | contig 13057 bp, 8 predicted proteins | sample ColStrG_CSR_2013_FD_187199 | JGI IMG/M metagenome (GOLD analysis project Ga0209067, IMG submission 187199) | Freshwater sediment microbial communities in response to fracking from Pennsylvania, USA - Cold Stream Run_MetaG_CSR_2013 (SPAdes)... | ecosystem: Environmental > Aquatic > Freshwater >... | reverse complement strand
GTCGCGCGACTTCATCTTCTCGATGAGCTCGCGCGTCAGCTCGGTATCTTTCGAGAGCAGGCGCTTGTTGGTCTTTTCGTCGTGCAGGTCGGCCAGCAGCTTCTTGCCTTCGAGCAAGCCGCCCAGACGCTTGGCGCGCTCGTCGGTCAGGATGCGGATTTCATCCTGCAGGTTGCGCTGCAAACGCTGGATTTGAGATTCTTCGATGGATTTCGACCGCTCGTCTTTCTCCTGGCCCTTGCGTGAGAAGATCTTGCAGTCGACAATGGTGCCCTCAATGCCGGGCGGGCAGTAGAGCGAAGCGTCCTTCACATCGCCAGCTTTTTCGCCGAAGATGGCGCGCAGCAGTTTTTCTTCGGGGGTGAGCTGGGTTTCGCCCTTTGGCGTGACCTTGCCCACCAGGATGTCGCCCGGCTTCACCGTGGCGCCGATGCGGATGATGCCGCTCTCGTCCAGGTTGCGCAGGAACGAATCGGCGATGTTGGGAATATCCCGGGTGATTTCTTCGGGGCCCAGCTTGGTGTCGCGGGCTTCGATCTCGAACTCCTCGATGTGGATCGAGGTGTAGTAGTCTTCCTTGACCAGCTTTTCGCTGACCAGGATGGCGTCTTCGAAGTTATAGCCGCGCCAGGGCATGAAGGCCACCAGCACGTTGCGCCCTAAAGCCAGTTCGCCGAAATCGGTACAGGGACCGTCGGCCAGCACGGCGCCCTTGGGCAGCCGCTGGCCCACGCGCACGATGGGTTTCTGGTTGATGCAGGTATTCTGGTTGGAACGCTTGAACTTGGTGAGCTGGTAGATGTCCGCGCCGACTTCGCGCGAAAGCTGGCCTTCGTGAGAGGCGCCCTCCACGCGCACGATGATGCGCTCGGAGTCCACCGAGTCCACGATTCCGGGGCGCTTGGACAACACTACGGCGCCCGAATCGCGAGCCGTCACCCTCTCCATGCCGGTGCCCACATACGGAGCGTCGGCGCGCAGCAAGGGCACGGCTTGGCGTTGCATGTTCGATCCCATCAAGGCGCGGTTGGCGTCGTCGTTCTCGAGGAACGGGATCAGGCTGGCGGCCACCGACACGAGTTGCTTCGGGCTGACATCGATGTATTCGATTTCATCCCTCGGCTTGAGCACGAAGTTGCCGGCCTGGCGGGCGTTGGAAAGATCGGGAACGATGCGGCCCTTCTCATCCAGTTCCACGTTGGCCTGGGCGATGGTCCACTTGTCTTCTTCCCAGGCCGAAAGGTACTCGCAGTGGGCTTCGTATTCGGCCGGCTGTTTCTTGGAGCTGAGTTTGCGGTTGGCTTCGTCGATTTCCGAACGCTTCAGGATGTCGCCGACTTTGTAATCCGTATCGCCCGGATTGAGGATCATCACTTCGTCGATCACCACGCCCTTGATGACCTTGCGGTAGGGGCTTTCGATGAAACCGTACTCGTTGATGCGGGCGAAGCAGGAAAGCGACGAAATCAGACCGATGTTCGGGCCTTCCGGCGTCTCAATGGGGCAGATGCGGCCGTAGTGCGTGGGGTGCACGTCGCGCACTTCGAATCCGGCGCGCTCGCGGCTCAAACCGCCGGGTCCCAGAGCCGAAAGACGCCGCTTGTGGGTAATCTCGGAGAGCGGGTTGGTCTGGTCCATGAACTGCGAAAGCTGGCTGGAACCGAAGAATTCGCGAATGGCCGCCATCACCGGCTTGGCGTTCACCAGGTCGTGCGGCATGGCCGTGGACATTTCCTGGTAGACCGACATCTTTTCCTTAATGGCGCGCTCCATGCGGACCAGGCCGATGCGGAACTGGTTCTCAAGCAGTTCGCCCACGGCGCGCACGCGGCGGTTGCCCAAGTGATCGATATCGTCCACCGCGCCGATGCCCTTGCGCAGTTTCAGCAGGTACTTGATGGTGAAGCGGAAATCTTCCGAATCCAGGGTGCGCTTGTCGAGAGCCGTGGCGTCGGACTTCTCGTACAGCTTGATGTTGAACTTCATGCGGCCCACGCGCGAGAAATCGTACTTGCGCGGGTCGAAGAACATGCCCTGGAAAAGCTGGGTGGCGGTGTCGAGCGTGGGCGGGTCGCCGGGGCGCAACTTGCGGTAGATCTCGATGAGGGCGTCGTTTTGCGTCTTGACAGCGTCCTTCCGGATGGTAGCCGCGATCACGGTGCCGCAATCGTCGCGCTCCGGGAAGAAGACTTCGAATTCCTCGATGCCGGATTCGAGCAACTTGGCGAGCGCCGTGGTGGTCAGTTCGCTGTTGGCGTCGATGAGCACTTCGCCGGTGGACATGTCGACCACGTCGGCGACCACGTAGGCCCCTTCCAGATCGTTGGCGGCGACTTCCACCTGCTGGATTTTGAACTTCTGGATTTCCTTGAAGAGCGAAGATGTGATCTTCTTGCCCTGCCCCACTACGGTCTCGCCGCTCTTGGCCGTGATGGCGTAAGAGAGCTTCAAGCCCGTCAGACCTTCATCCACGTTCCACAGCAGCTTTTTGTCTTTGATGTTGATCTTGCTGACGCGGTAGAACGCGCGCAGAATCTGTTCGTCGGTCTTGTAGCCGAGGGCGCGCAGGAAGACCGAGCCGTAAAATTTCCGCTTGCGGTCGATGCGGACGTAGAGGATATTCTTGTTGTCGTACTCGAATTCCACCCAGCTCCCGCGGTAGGGGATAATCTTGCCGAGGAAATAGCCCTGCGCCTGAACGCGTTCGAAGAACACGCCGGGCGAGCGGTGCAACTGGGAGACGATGACGCGTTCGGTGCCATTGATGATGAAGGTACCGTTGTCGGTCATCAGCGGGATTTCCCCGAAGAAGACTTCCTGCTCCTTGATGTCGCGGACGCTCTTTTTCTGCGTCTCCGGATCCTTGGAATACACGGTGAGCCGGATGGTGACCTTGAGCGGCGCGGCGTAGGTCATGCCGCGCTCCTGGCACTCCTGCATGTCGTACTTCAACTGCAGCCCCACTGGATCGCCGCACTTGTTGCAGAACGTAACCACGTTTTTGTTGAAGGTGCCGCAATGGTGGCACAGAATGTCGCCGGCGTGGAACGGGTCGGTGCGGATGGTGGCACCGCAACTACGGCAGGTGGAACGCAAATGGTGCAGCCCTTTCAGATTGCCGCACTTGCACTCCCAGTTGCCTATCGAATAGTCGACGAATTCCAAATCGCTGACGCCGCGGAAATCCGAAATCGGGAAGACCGAGTTGAACACGGTCTGCAGTCCCACGTCCTCGCGCTCATTGGGGAGGAGGTCCATCTGCAAAAACCGCTCGTAAGAATTTCGCTGAACTTCGATCAAGTTAGGAATCGGGATGGAAGTCTTGATCTTGGAAAAATCAACTCGCTCGGGGGCAGCGCCGCTATTTTGAATATCCATTCTTATACTCCTGACGGCCGAACGGCCAAAGCCAAGAAACTGCGCTTAACAGCACAAAGCCAATAGCGCCCCGGGAGGGAATGCCTCCAAGGGCGCCAAAAGATGAAACAGGGGCAGGAAACGAACTGGTGTACTCGCGGTGAGGACGGGACTAGTAGTGCGGGCGCACGAATCCTGTACTCTGTTCTCAGGCGCGCAAAAGCGCAAAGAAACCCTCTCTGCAGTCTCGCCCGAACTGCAATTGAAGTTCCAGGATTCGGAAATCACAGTCACCAATTGGGATCGAATCCGCTGAATCGAAGGCCCAACTACTCATCCTAGCAGGGCTTAGGCCCTACGTCAAATGCCAAAAAAGCCATCCAAGCCAAGAGCATTCAGCCAGCCGCCTCCAGCGCCAAGCTGATGGCCGAATGCCGATAGCCGAGAGCTTATTTCACTTCCACGGTTGCGCCCACGTCGGTGAATTTCTTGGCGATGGCCGCGGCTTCGTCCTTGTTGACACCCTCTTTGACGGGCTTCGGGGCTCCGTCCACCAAGTCCTTGGCTTCCTTCAAGCCGAGGCTGGTGACTTCGCGAACCGCCTTGATGACGTTAATCTTGTTGGCCCCAGCAGCGGTCAGGACCACAGTGAACTCGGTCTTCTCTTCGACCACAGGGGCTGCCGCCGCCGCGCCGCCGCCGGCCGCCGCCGCCGGGGCCGCTGCCGCCGCCGAAACGCCCAACTTCTCTTCCAGCAACTTCACAAGCTGAGACGCTTCGAGAAGCGTCAAGCCTTGAATCGATTCCGCAATTGCGTTAATGTCCGCCATTTCCAACTCCTATGTTTAATAAGCTTTCAGGCATCAGCTTTCAGCCCCAGCCGTCAGCCCGGCTTTCGCCGGTAGGTTGACCACTGGCCGCCGAAGGCTCTATTTGAACTTGTTCTCTTTCACGCCCTGGTCCACCACCACCGCCAGATTGCGGCCAACGGCGTTGAGGGCCGTTACCAACTGCTGTGCCGGACCATTGATCACGTACAGCAACTTGGCGAAGATCTCTTCCTTGGAAGGCATGGTCGCCAGGTCGCCGATCGACTTGACGTCGATAGCGCGGCCTTCCACCAAACCAGCCTTAAACGTAAAGGTGGGGTTGGCCTTGGCATACGCTGTGAGCGCCTTGGGCCAGCGCCACCGGATCGTTCGGGTGTAGGCCACCGAGGTCATGCCTCGCAGGTCCTTCAGCACCTGCTGCGCCGGGGTTCCCTCGGCGGCGATCTCGGCGACGTTGTTCTTTACCACCCGATACTTTGCGCCAGCGCCCCGGATCACTTTGCGCAGTTCGAAATCCTGATCGACGCGCAGCTTCTCATACCCGGTGACGAACAGATTCTTCAGGTTCGCCAGATCCTGGCGCAAAGAATCGATATCTTTCTTCTTGTCTTCCTTCTTTTTCATGGAAACACCTGTGGCAGCTTTATTGGGCCGCCGCTTTCACGCTGAACGGCGTCGTATCGACAGAGACGCCCGGCCCCATGGTGGAGCAGACGGTGGCGCTCTTAACGTACTTGCCCTTGGCCACGGCCGGTTTAGCCTTGATCACGGCCGAAATCAGGCTGGCGGCGTTTTCCACCAGCTTATCGGCGGCGAAGCTGATTTTGCCGACGGGAGCGTGGATGATGCCGGTCTTGTCGACGCGGAATTCCACTTTACCGGCTTTGATTTCCTTGATCGCTTTGGCGACATCCACGGTGACCGTGCCGGTCTTCGGGTTGGGCATGAGCCCGCGCGGGCCAAGCACTTTGCCAAGCTTGCCGACGGAGCGCATCATGTCGGGCGTTGCGATCACGGCGTCGAAGTCGGTCCAGCTCTCAGACTGGATCTTGTTCACCATATCTTCTCCGCCCACGAAATCGGCACCGGCTTCGGAGGCTTCCCGTTGCTTGTCGCCGCTGGCGATCACCAGCACTTTCTTCGACTTGCCCAAGCCATTGGGCATGACCACGGTGCCGCGAACCATCTGGTCGGCGTGCTTGGGATCCACACCGAGTTTCATGTGGACTTCCACGGTCTCGTCGAATTTGGCGAATTTGATCTTTTTGATAAGCGGGATGGCCTCTTCCAACTGGTATTCCTTGGCCTGGACCTGCTTTTTGGCGGATTGGTACTGTTTACCTGGTTTGCGTGCCATGTTTCCTCATTGGTGCAAGCGGTCCGTCCCCAAAAAGGCAAACGAACCTCCCACTGAGCAATCTCAAAGGGGACAGCACGTAGTGTACCAGATGTGACGAACGGATGTCTAGTGGCGGAAATTGTGCGGGGAAATCCAACCTGGTCCGACAGCGAGGCTCGAAGGAATGGCCTGGGATTTCTAGAAAAGGGCTAGGGAACGATAACGGCCGCGCCGTCAATGGCGTCGTGCTTGAGTGCAATCAGGGCTTCGTTGGCGCGCTGCAGCGGGAACGCAGTGACCTTTGGTTGCAGGCGGATCTGGCTGGCAATCAGCAAGAACTCGCGGGCGTCGGATCGGGTCATGTTCGTGACGCTGCGGATCTGCCGTTCACCCCACAGGAGGCGATCATAGTCGAATTCCGGGATTCGGTCGAGGTGAATGGCATTGATCGCAACCACGCCGCCCTTTCGAAGGCTCGCCAGAGCAGCGATCACCACATCTCCGCTAGGGGCGAAAGTGATGGCGCGGTCGAGGGGCACAGGCGGACGTTCCATCTCGTTTCCCACCCACGTGCCTCCAAGAGAAGCTGCCAGGCTCCGGTGCGAAGCGCCCCTGGTTGATACAAATACCTCGCAGCCCCAGGAAAGAAGCACCGGCAGGGCGAGGTGCGCCGAAGCCCCGAAGCCAAAGAGGCCAACCCGTTCCCCCCTCTGAACGCCGGCGACCCGCAGACTCCGGTAGCCGATAATCCCGGCGCATAGCAGAGGCGCGGCATGGAGGTCGTCGAGCGATTCCGGGATAGGGCAGACGAAGTCGCTTCGCGCCAGTGCGTATTCCGCAAAGCCCCCGTCGACCGTGTACCCGGTGAAGGTGGGCGAATCGCAGAGGTTCTCAAGACCACGACGGCAGTATGGACATTGGCCATCGGCGCCGCCCAGCCACGAGACCCCAACCCTCGCGCCGAGCGGCAGGTTCCCGGTAGCGCCTCCGACAACTTCGCCGACAATCTGGTGGCCAGGCACCAGACGGTCCCGAATTGGTGGCAACTCGCCTTCGACCACATGCAGGTCGGTTCGGCAGACGCCGCAGGCGTGGACTTTCAGAAGAACGTATCCGGACTCCAGTCGAGGCTCGCGATATCGGCAATCTCGAGGGGGTAGAGTGCCACGTCTTTCGGAGTGGTCAGTATCGCAGCTTTCATTCACTTTGCCAATGCCGTTGACGCAACAGCGGCCTTCGAACGAAGTTTACCTCGTTGCTGCGGTCATGGCGATTTGGAAGGCCGCAACCGGATGCGTGTCGAACTCTTTCTACTGAAGAGGAGGCGTTCGCCGCCGGGTTCCTACTTCACCGAAAGCGTGACGCCAAGCTGGCTGCGCCGGGCGCTTACGGGTGTTCCAATGGATACCGTCAATGGAATCGACGTGCCGGTGCGCGCGGTGGGAGGCACCACGGCATTGATTTGTACAAGTCCCGCGACCGAGCCTTGGGCCGCGCCGGCGTAACTCGTCACCGCGGGTTGTCCGTCAATATCCACCCGGTACGTGTTGTCGTTCAGGTAAACGGCGCCGAGAGAGACGGCCCCGTCGATCAGGGGGAGAGAGACCTGCATGAGCGGCACTCCGCTCAATACTCCGGTGTTGCGGTCCAGGACCAAGCCAGGTGGCAGTCCGGTTGCAGTCCACTTGTACGGCGGTGTCCCGCCTGTGGCCTGAATGGCAAGCGCCGGTAGAGCCTCGTATTGATACAGAGGCGCTGGTAGAGCCGCTGTCGTGATTTGGATAGCCGCAGCGATCGTAATGGTGATGGTGTAGGTAGCACTCAGCCCGGTACTGTCGGTTACCAAGAACGTCACAACACTCGATCCCGCGGCAGAGGGCTTACCACTCACCACTCCCTTGGCAGCATCCAGGGCCAGGTTGGCTGGCAAGGTCCCGGCCGACACCGACCAGACGAAGGGCGCGGTTCCACCTTGCTGGCCAAGGGTCGCCGTGTAGGCCACGCCGACCATCCCATCCGGCAAGGTCGGGGTGGTGATCGCCATTCCCGGGCTGGCATAAACCGCCATAGTGTAGGTCGGTGTCGCTTGGGTGCCGGTGCTGTCGGTCACTTGAAGCGAGAAGTTGTACAAGGCCGGGGCGGTCGGTTTGCCGGTCAGTTGCCCGGTGGCGCTCAGGCTCAAGCCCGTTGGGAGCGGCGAAGCAGGCGCGACGCTCCACGTGTAAGGCGCTTTGCCCCCCGCCGCTACCAGCGTCGTGGACGTGTATGTGACATTTTGCACACCATCGGGCACCGCGGTAGGCGTAACAGTGATGTTTTCTGGCCCAATGGTCAGGGAGAGCGTGGCAGAAACGGTCTGTTGCGGTGAAGAACTGTCGGTCAGCGTGAAGGTGGGGCTATAGGTGCCGGCCAGGCTCGGCGTGCCCGTTAAGAGTCCGGCAGCATTCATGCTCATGCCGGGCGGGAGCCCCGTCACGGACCACACGTACGGCGGTGTTCCGGCAGTTCCAGTGAGCGTGGCGGGCGTGTAGACGGTGTTTTGTACACCGGCTGGCAAAGGCGACGTGGTCGCGACCGAAGGAGCCGTGGTCGACGTTCGGCTGGGGTTGACGACGATCGGGAATGTCATCGAGGCCGTCTGGGCAGGACTCGATTTGTCGGCCACGGTGACCACCACCCCGCCCATGAGATCGCCCATTCCGGTTGCATACAGACTGATGGTCGATCCTTTCGGCGCAGGGTTCTTGGCAGAGTTAATCGAGTAACCGGCCGTGACGTCAAAATTCAGCACGGCTCCCTGTCCCTGGCCGAGACCGCCAAACGTGAATACACCGGGATCCTCCGGCAGCATTGTAATCGTGAACCAATCCGTGGCGTTGACGTTGCCACTGCCGTCTGTCTCAGCGACCTGGACCCAAGTGAGAAGACCGGTAGCCGGCAGGAAGACTGTGGGTGGCGGTAGAGGGACAATCGCATTGATCTGGTTGCTGGAAACCATGATCAGCGGTGCTGCCACAGGCACCACCGGGGGGCATCCGGGGCCTGCGCACGTAGGGTCCACTCCGAACGAAAAGACTACTTGGTAAGTAGTTGTATTGGGGGCTGTGCCCAAGGTTGTCGACGACGGGTAAAAATTTGGGAAGTTGCCGGTGGTGGCAGGAACTTGGGTAACGGTGGAGGGTCCAAGATTCTGACCGAAAATCGCAATGATTTCGCGAGGCGAGGCTGAGGTGCTGCCCGCGCCGCTGGCCGGCACCGGGTTCGGCGCCGATCCGGTTTGCGTGGCCGTCTGCAAATAGCTCGCCGCGTTCACGATGGCAGTGATCAGGGGCACCGTCGGATCGGCCACCGTGAACGTGATCGAAGCCTCCTGTGGCGTCGGATTGGCCAGGGTTTTGCCATTGGCTACAGTCAGAGTGAATGTGCCCGGCGCGGTGAGGTAACTGGGATTAATCGTAGCTTGCAGAATCTTTCGGCTGAGCAACGTCGTCGTCAGGTTGGGATAGGGAACACCCCCGTCCGGCGTCAGAGTGACCTCCGAGGTCGTGAAGAAGTTGTCGCCGTAGATCGTGACCACGGGAGGCACCCGGCCCGCGGCCGGACCGGCCAGCACGCTGGTCGGGAATATCGTGTTGATCGTGGGAGCACCGGCTGAGATGTTCAGATTGACGTTGATTACCACCGTGGCGCTGGATGCGGTGTTGGTGAAGGTGATGGTCCCGGCATACGAGCCCACGTCCAGACTGGATAGCACTGTGAAGTCGACGGATACGTAGATGGGAACATAGGAACCCAGATTCACAACGCCGCTCGTATGCACATTTGCCATCGCGAGATCCTTCGACGGGCTGACCCGCAGCCATGCCGCCGACTTGCCGGCGGTCGCCGCCGCCACACTGAACGGAATGGTGCCGCCGTTTGAGGCCACGTCCAGTTCTTCAAACGGGAAGTCGGTGCTGATTGTGCCAGTGGTGTAATTGAACGTCAGCGCGGAAGGTGAACCAGGCGTGTAGTAAGTCGGAGGCGGCTGGGGCGGCGCCACAATCAACGCCGGCGGCGGGTTGGAAATGGAGAGACTCACTGGTACCGTTGCGGTAGTCGAGGACGGGTAGGTGCCGAGTGTGATCGTCCCTGTGTAGCTACCTGGATTGAGATTTGTAGGATTCACAGTCACGGTCAGGGCCAGGGGTGAGGCTCCGGAATCCGGCGTCACGGTAAGCCACCCCGTAGTCGTTGAGTTCACGGATGCCGTCAGGATATACCCGCTGCCAAGAGACTTCGGCAAGGTCGCCGTCAGCTTTCCCGCCGGGTAGGGGGTGGTGTTTACCTGGTACGTGAAAGTCAGAGATGTCGGACTCGCGGTTGGCTGGGCGCTGGCCACCAGTGCGCATGCCAGCAGCAGCGCTACCAGAACGATTGTCTTCAGACCGTACTTCGTCATGCCTTGCATATCGGCTGGCCGGGGCAGAATCTTTATAGGTGCTGTCCGAATGCCGCGGCCGGGAGGCGGGCGGGGCGGCGGCCGTTCCACCTGCCCGCGGTGTGCTGCGGAGAGCGTCACGACAACGGCGGGTTCGGCAGAGTGCCCGAATGCGGGTCTCTGCGGCTCCCTGATGGGTCCATTCCGAGCGGTGCCAGCACGACATAGCGCGTGAGCCGGTCCAAGAGCCAAGATCCGGTGGTAATGGCCGCCTGCGACGGTATAGGGCTTGGGCCGCGGCGGAGATCGGCGAGGACAACAGAAGCGCTACAGCGGCAAATCTAAGAAGGCGCGGTTTGGTAAAGGCCGGAGCCTACTTCCGTTGGGACGCGATCTTCTTTTCCAGGGCCTTCATGAGACGCTTTTCAACATCTGCCGGGACCGGATGCGGTTCCATGCCCTTGTAGATGCGAATGGTCTTCTTGGTAGTGTCGGCGATCACCCAACAGTTGGGGCACTCCGTGATGTGCTGCTCCAGTTTGGCGCGAATTTCAGCATCGACGCACTCGTCCAGGTAATCGCTCAGCTCGTTGAGAAAGTCTCTACATGTAAGCAAAGGCGTCGTCTCCCTTGCGTTTGAAGAAGCGCGTGAGCTTCTCCCGCAATTGCAGGCGGGCTCGCAACAGCCTGCTCTTCACCGCCGGCACGGAAAGACCCAAGGCATCGGCCGTTTCCTCGGTCGAAAGCTCCTCGATATCGCGCAGCACGAACACCGAGCGGTACGGCGATTCCAGGCTTTGGATCGCGGTATCCAGAATCCCGCCGAGTTCTTCCCGCGAAAACTGCTGCTCGGGACTCTCGTCCCACGCGGCAATCTCGCGCACCACGCTGTCCTCCCCGGTATCGATCGTCTCGTCGAGCGAAACCGATTTGTCGTTCTTGCGGCGGCGGAGTTTCATCAGCGCCTGATTGACCGCGATGCGAACAATCCAGGTGTAGAACTTCGAGTCACCCTTGAACTGGTCCAGGTGCTCGTAAGCCTTCATGAAGGTCTCTTGCAGCACGTCTTCGGCATCCTCGCGGTTCTGCGTGATGTGCTGCGCCAGGCGGAAAATCTTGCCTTCGTAACGTTTGACTAGCTCCCCGAACGCACGGGTATCGCCCTCGCGCGATTGCGCAACCAGGGTAGTTTCGTCAGTTCCGGTTTGACTGGATACTGCCATGGAGTGTATGTCTCCATGATAACCCAGCCGGGTTGAGCAACAGACCGTCACGGGTGCTCCGACGATTTCAGAAGCAGCAGCCAGCGCAGGCCTGACGGAAGTTCGGCCGCACGCCATTCTCTGGCAGGCGGATTGCCAATCCGCCGCAGATTTAACAATCTGCCCCACGTAGCGCTTTCACCCTACTTCTTTACCTTCTCCAACAACAGGCGCACCGGTCGCGCCGCTGCGTAGCCGACCTCGGCCGCAGGCAGCTGCATACGGGCCAGTTCTTTGGTCTGTTCGGCCACGAAACTGGCGGGAGCAGTCTGGTTCCGCTCGATATAATCCAGAATCCGCAGTCCCGCAGCGCCTAGCGCCGAAAGGTCCTTCGAAAGCGGCTTGACCTCGGCAAGCAAACCGTTATTCTGCAACAGGGGCTCGAGGCGCGCGTCGTTTTGGGCCCATTTCGTGAATTGCCACCGCAGCGCCGCGATGTCCGCGGGGTTCATTCGTTTGGCCGCCAGTTCCAGCCGGCGCACCAATTCGCTTTCGGGACGGACGGCATCCACGAAGCGGTTGAGCGGCACCAGGCTGGTGTAGTTCCGCGCGCGTGCCCTCACCCCGAGCCCCTGGGCCTCGAAGGCATCCGCCAGCACGCGCAACGGCTCTGCCTCGCGTCCGCCGGCAAGACGGTCCAGCATGGGCGCATAGTTGGCCCGGTGGCGCACTCCGCTCCATTCCAGCACGCGGCTGATGGCCTCCATGCGCCCGTACATCGAATCGAGATCGGTTGTGGACTGCCGCGGCGACCAGAACCGCTCCGCGATGGCGGCGGCACGCGGCCAGATGCGCGAGTCCACGGTCTCGGCATTCACGTATTCGGCCCACATGCAAGCCTCGCCACCCAGGATGTTGGCCGCCTGGTCCGCGGTGAGATTCTTGGCGTTATCGTCGCCCAACGGGTCAACGTTGTAATGGAAACTGGTGGGGCTCAGGTGGTCCAGGTAGTAGCCCCAGGACAGGATGCCGCGATAGCCCGCGGCGGCCGCTTCGGCCACCGACTTCTGGCCGCGCCAGGATTGCACCACGATGTTCCGCGGCAGATCGGGGTGCAGAATCTCGTCCCACCCGATCATGATTTTGTGGTTCTTTTCCAACATTTTCTGCAACCGCTGGTTGAAATAGGCCTGCAGCGCATGTTCATCCTTGAGCTGGTGCGCGCGCATGAAAGCCTGGACCGCCGCCGACGCCTGCCACTGGTCGTCCTTCACCTCGTCGCCGCCGATGTGAAAATACGGGTCGGGAAACAGGGGCGCGATTTCCGCGAGTAAGCCATCCAGAAAGGTGTAAAGCTCCTCTTTGGAGGGGTCCATCACCGGGAAGTAGATGCCCCAGGTCCGGCCAATGGTATACGGGCCGGGATTGGTGGCGAGTTCGGGATACCCCGCCAGCCAACTTTGGGTGTGGCCGGGAATGTCGAATTCGGGCACCACCCGGATGCCGCGGTTGCGCGCGTAGGCCACCACGTCCCGGATTTCGTCCTGCTTGTAGTAAAGGCCGTCGGAGCCTTCAAGCTGCAGCTTGGGGAATCGCTTGGACTCGACGCGGAAACCCTGATCGTCGGAAAGATGCCAGTGGAAGACGTTGAGCTTGACATCGGCCATGGCGTCGAGGTTGCGCTTGACCACTTCGACCGGCATCCAGTGGCGAGAGACGTCCAGCATGAGGCCGCGCCATGGGAATCGCGGCCGGTCTTCTATATGGATTGCGGCGGCCTGGAAACCGCCATCGGGGCTGGGGCCCACCAGCTGGGCAAACGTGGCCAGGCCGTGAAGCACGCCGGCCACCGTGGCCGCCTTCAGACGGGCGCCCTCGGGCGCGACATTGAGTGTGTACGACTCGTCCT
>Ga0209067_10001788_pt1 | contig 13057 bp, 11 predicted proteins | sample ColStrG_CSR_2013_FD_187199 | JGI IMG/M metagenome (GOLD analysis project Ga0209067, IMG submission 187199) | Freshwater sediment microbial communities in response to fracking from Pennsylvania, USA - Cold Stream Run_MetaG_CSR_2013 (SPAdes)... | ecosystem: Environmental > Aquatic > Freshwater >... | reverse complement strand
CAATAAAAGGGGAAAGCGATGAACTTTGACGCGGTATTTTTACAGCAACATGCACTGCCGACTATTCCCAAAGTGGTTCAGGAAGTCATTGAAAGCTTCAATGACGAGCACGTATCAGTTGAAGAGATTGCCAAAAAACTGGCGGCCGATCAGGTATTAAGTGCCAAGATTTTGCGACTGGCGAACTCATCCTACTACCATGTCTCGCGCAGCATCGGCACGGTCGATGATGCAGTGTTGATGCTGGGTTTTATGACTGTCCGTACTCTGGTGGTCAGCACCGGTCTGACCGGCAGCTTTAAAAGTGTCGCCGGTTTTGATCTGAAAAAATTCTGGCGCTATAGCCTGCATACCGCCGTGATTGCCAAGTGGTTGGCCAAACAGGCCAAAACCAATTCCGACTTTGCCTTTACCGTCGGGATGATGCACGCGATCGGCCAGCTCGTCATGCATGCTGCCATGCCGGAAAAAATGCTGGAAGTGGACAAGATTGCCGGTGCACTGGATGCACGGCGTTTTGATATTGAGTTCAATTCATTCGGTTACAACTTTGCCGATGTTGGTGCCGAACTGGCGGTACGCTGGAAATTTCCGAACGACTTTGCCACTGCCATCCGTTCATTCCCGCATCCGCTGGCGCATGAAAAAATGGATAAAATGGCAGGCATTATCCATCTGGCTGCCTGGCGCTCACGGGCATTTGAACATGATCTGAATGCAGAGGAGCTGCAGTCCACGTTCCCGGTCGATGTTGCTGCCAAGTTGAATCTGACTGCTGATCTGGTGCTCAATAACATGCCGGGTGTCGATGAGCTTGGAGAGGGGTTGGAGGCCTTAATAAATTAAACATCCTCACAATCCACCCTGCCGATGAACAGGCGCTCACAGATTCCCTGGTTGCAATAATCTGGTTTCGTGGTCGTCCTTCATATTGTTTCTGCAATACTTCCCACCCAATGCTTTGATGTGACCAACCTGATCCGATGACCAGGTTTGTCATTGTTCGCTTAAATATATCCATACTTAACCAATTTAACGACTAACCTCGCGTACAAATTGTTATCAGGCAAAGCGTTTCAATATAAAATGCGCCAACAATGTTGATCATTTCATCAAGGTTTTAAAAGATCAACAAAATTCTATAAATTTACCCCACCTATGAATATTTCATTATCCGAAATCGATGCGCGGCGATTTGGCATTATTACGGCAAAAGCATTTTTAGATCAAAGTGACCAGGTCAATGATGTAATGAATTGGTGTATTGAAAAAAAAGCAGAATTACTGATCGCGCGGACTCCTGTCGAGAATATAACGCTGGCGCAAGACATGGAAGCGGCGGGATCTTCATTGGCAGACACGCTGATCTACTATAAAAATCAGAACTTTCAGGATATGCCATTTGCAGCTGCTGACGGTTACAGTTGGCGTTTCGCGACAGCATCGGATGCAGAAGAGGTTGGGCAGCTCTCAGGAAGAATTTTTAAAAATTATCAAGGTCATTACCATGCTGATCGTCGATTAAATAAGAGCGATTGTGATGAAGTTTACGTTTCGTGGGCGGTGAATTCCTGCCTTGACAAAAATATTGCAGATACCATGTTGGTGATTTCATTCAATCAGAAAATAGCGGGGTTCCTTACATTGAAAACTATCGATCGTGAGACGTGTGAAATTGTGTTAAATGGCGTTGACCCGGATTTTCAAAACCAGGGCATCTATTCATTACTGATTAGACTGGCAAAAAAGTGGGCCACCGAGCATCAATTCAGGCAAATCGTGGTTTCAACGCAATTGAATAATCTGGCCGTTCAAAAAGTGTGGTGTCGTCATGGTTTTGAGCCGCATAAAAGTTTTTATACTTTTCACAAGTGGTTCTCATGATGATTCCTTTTAATAAGCCCTATGTCGGAAGTAATGAGCAAAGCTATATTTCACAGGTATTGGCCGCGAGAAAATTATCGGGCGATGGAGAATTCACAAAAAAATGTCACGAATGGTTTGAAAAACGATACGGATTCAAGAAGGCGCTTCTGACGACGTCGTGCACCGCAGCGTTGGAAATGTGCGCAATTCTGCTCGATATCAAACCCGGTGACGAAGTCATTCTGCCTTCGTACACTTTTGTTTCCACGGCAAACGCCTTTGCCTTGCGTGGCGCCACGCTAAAGTTTGCCGACAGCTTGCCTGACCACCCGAATATTGATCCTGAACAGATTGCCAGTCTGATTTCTTCCCGTACACGCGCGATAGTCGTGGTGCATTATGCCGGGACAGCATGCGATATGGACCGCATCCTATCGTTGGCTGCGCAATTTAATATCCCGGTCGTGGAAGATGCGGCGCAGGCAATTGAAGCGACCTACAAGGGACGTCCACTTGGATCGTTTGGCGCACTGGCTTCATTCTCCTTTCATGAGACAAAAAATATCAGCTGTGGTGAAGGCGGTTTGTTGGCAATCAATGATAAAGCATTGATTGCCCGAGCCGAAATCATCCGTGAAAAAGGCACCAACCGCTCATCGTTCTTTCGTGGAGAAGTGGATAAGTATGGATGGGTCGACATCGGGTCGTCGTATTTGCCCTCGGATATATTGGCAGGTTTTTTGTTTGCCCAGCTTGAAAATATTGAATATATTCAGGGGCAGAGGCAGAGAGTCTGGCAGCGTTACTGGAAAAATTTTACAAATGCAAAGCTGCAGGAGTATGCGCAATTGCCGAATTTCTCGCCCCATGCGACCAATAATGCACACATGTTTTATATGGTTTGCCCTGATCTGGATACGCGATCAGCCGTCATCAGCTCGTTGAAATCACAAAATATTCTCGCCGTATTTCATTATCTGTCGCTGCATGCCAGTCCCTTCTTCACGGGGCAGCACGATGGCCGGGTGTTGGCCAACAGTGATCGATACACTGATTGTTTGGTCCGACTGCCGCTGTTTCCGGAACTTTCAGATTTGGAAGTGGACAGGATTTCCGGGATTGTGATTGAAAACTTTAAACAATCATGAATTTTCTTAAAGTTGGCTTTTTATTTTCGGCCTCCACCGTCAGTAAATTAGTTGCTGGTCTGCTCATAGTAAAAATTATCGCTGTTTCATTAGGTGCTGACGGTTTAGGGCGTTTGGGTCAGTTCATGAGTTTAATTTCGATGGTGACTATTCTGGCCGGCGGTGGGATAACCAGTGGAATAGTCAAATATGTCGCCGAATTCAAAGACAATAAGCAGATTCTGAACGGTTACCTTGGTGCAGCCAGCTTTGTAACACTGTTTGCATCCATTTTGGTTGGTACTGTCCTGTATCTGGCAGCACAGCCTCTTTCCGAATGGTTGTTTAAAACAGATGAATTTTCTGGCGTAGTGCGGATGCTGGCATTGGTTCAGTTTTGCATCGCCATGACAAATTTGTTCATGGGTCTGGTAAACGGCCACCAAAGGGTTTATGCATTTGCATTGATTACCCTGATATCGGTAGCAGTCGGTTCCGCCGGTGTGGCGTTGGCCTGTTTCTATTATGGAATGCCGGGGGCCATGTATGGATTAATGTGGATGTCGGCATGTCCGATCCTGATTTTGATGCCCTGGTATAAATTTGGATTGAAGTTTGAATGGAATCAAATAGTGCCCAAATTTGACAGACAAAAAGTGCAGGACTTCTCGCACTTTTCGCTGATGTTGCTGGTGAGTGTACTTACCATGCAGATGTCACAAATTGTAGTGCGGCATATCATTGAATCAAATAACAGCTGGGTACAGGTAGGATACTGGCAGGCCGTTTCCAAAATTTCAGACGCCTATCTGCAGTTTATAACGGTCGTTTTGGCGAATTATTTTCTACCAAGATTGGCAGAATTGAAGCTGCGCAGTGCAATAAGAAAAGAGGTTGAGCTCGCGTATCGATTTGCGATGCCAGCGCTTATCGTGATGGTGGCGGTGATATTTATTTGCCGGGACTGGATTATTTTCCTGATATTTTCCCGTGATTTTTTGCCAATGAAAGAATTCTTCACCTTTCAATTAATCGGTGACTGCTTCAAAATAGCTGCGTATATCGGTGCCTATGTGGCGGTTGCAAAAGCCAACACCAAGGCCTACATCGTGGGCGAAATACTGCAGTCCAGTATGTTGATTGGTTTGTGTATGTTGTTCGTTGATCAGTTTGGTGCCGTTGGCGCCACTTACGCTTACTGTCTGAATTACATAATTTACTTTTTAATCGTCCATTTTGTATTGCGTGCTTATTTAAACCGGCCCGACGACGCAGCGCCATTGAGTCTGCGCGGTGAATTTTAATGGGTATCTCGATATGATCTATTTGGCGGGCTCGTTGGATCTGAATGGCGGAAGCACTTTTCTATTGCGAGTTGCACGCGAAAACAGCAAAGCTGGAAAAAAAGTCGATATTGTCGTTTTGAGCAGTGTCATTGGGGAGGAAATCAGAGCGGAACTGGCTCAATATGCAACTGTCATTGAATTGGCGCAGCTGGTCGACAAACGGTTTGCCTGGTGTGGCACCAATCAGGTCGCGCTGTTTTTCCCCCTCAATCGATTGAAACTTGAGAAATTGTTGGCCGCCAATGACGGTGTCGTGCATGCGATGGGAATATTCGGACTGATTTATGCGTATCGTCTGGCCAATCAGTTTGGCGGCATCAAAGTCACTGCAGGTGTGTACCAGCAAAATGAATTTCTTTCCAATGCCGCTCTGTTTTTTGTCAGACAGTCCAATAAAATGTTTGCCTCATTGCCAATCGAAAATGTTGTGTTTTTCAATGAATACAATCGAATCAGATACACACAGGTGTTTAAAAAGAGTTACGCCAATTCCCCGCTTTTGCCAATAGGTGTAGTACTTCCGAAAATGGATTCAAAGTGCGACAGACCGGTGCAGTACGGGCGGCTGGTTTCGGTTGGCAATCTGGTAGATTTCAAAACCTACAATGAACATGTCATCAGAACCGTAGCATTGCTGGCTCAAGATTACCCGCAACTGAGATACGATATCTACGGAGAGGGTGACCAGTTCGGTATGTTGACTGAATTGATTGCGGAACTGAAATTGGAGTTGGTTGTCAAGATCCACAAGCGATTTCCATACGCTGAATTCAGGAGTATTGTGGAAGGCGCCATGGGATTTATTGGCAGCGGAACGGCACTGCTTGAAGCCGCGGCGCTTCATGTACCAAGCATAGTTGGAATTGAATCCATCAAGACGCCGGAGACTTACGGTTTCTTGAGCGATGTAAAGGGATTTTCCTATAATGAATTGATTCCGGGTGAAAGACTGGTGTCAATTCAAGAAGTCATACGCAAATTATTAAGGTCGGATTCGGATGAACTTGAACGTATCGGTGCACAATGTGCAAATAAGGCAGCCGAGTTCTCAATTGAAAAGACAATTGACGGATTTAATCAATTGACGAAGACTGCCCGGATTACAGCCATTAAAATGTCCTTTATTTTCAAAATCAGTTTTTTCCTGAGCTTTTTGTGGTTGGCTATATTGGATGGCTTGTATATCAACAGGAAATTCAGGATGCGCCGGGATCAACAGTAACTTGTCCGGTACTCAATAAATAATAAATTTGAAAACATCATGTTCAAAAATAAGACACTATTAATCACCGGCGGAACAGGTTCGTTTGGCAATGCTGTTTTGAATCGTTTTCTATCATCTGATATTCGGGAAATCCGCATTTTCAGTCGCGATGAAAAAAAACAGGATGACATGAGAAAGCTGTATGACAATCCAAAACTGAAATTCTATATTGGTGACGTGCGTGATCTTTCCAGTTTGTTGAATGCGACACGCGGTGTTGATTTTATCTTTCATGCGGCAGCGTTGAAACAGGTTCCATCCTGTGAATTTCACCCAATGGAGGCAGTTAAAACCAATATTATCGGAACGGATAATTTATTGGAGGCGGGCATCCAGAACAGGGTCAGTCGCATCGTGTGTCTGAGTACCGATAAGGCTGCCTACCCGATCAATGCGATGGGAATCTCGAAAGCCATGATGGAAAAAGTCATGGTTGCAAAGTCACGCAACCTGGACGAATCGAAAACAGTGATTTGCGGAACCCGATATGGCAATGTCATGGCTTCGCGGGGCTCTGTTATTCCCTTGTTTATTGATCAGATCAATAAAGGACTTCCCATAACCATTACTGATCCGGAAATGACGCGTTTCATGATGACACTGGAAGACGCTGTTGATCTGGTGCTGTACGCCTTTGAACATGGAGCCAATGGCGATATTTTCGTCCAAAAAGCACCTGCTGCCACTATAGAGACATTGGTCAACGCGTTGCTTGAAATATTGAACAAGCAGGCCTATCCGATAAACATAATCGGTACCCGGCATGGTGAGAAACTGTTTGAAACGTTGTTGAGCAGAGAAGAAATGGCGGCTGCAGAAGATCTTGGCACTTATTACCGAATTCCCCCGGACCTGCGGGACCTGAATTACAGTAAATATGTTGAATTTGGCGAGCAAAAAATAACAAAATGCGAGGATTACAATTCCCATAATACCGAAAGACTGGATGTCGCCGGAATGCGCGGGTTATTGCAGCGGCTGAAATATATCCAGTCAATATTGCACGGCGAAGTCGCCGTTGCGCAAGGTTGAGCATATGCGAATTTTGGTCACTGGGGCCAGTGGATTTATTGCCAAAAATCTGCTGGCCCATCTGAATGAGCACAAGCAGTATCAGTCGCTGACTTTTACGCGGGGCGAATCGGTGAAAGCCCTGGAGGATAAAGTGGCACAGTGTGATTTTATTGTTCATCTGGCCGGTGTTAATCGACCTGCGGATGATAGTGAATTTGCTGTTGCAAATGCCGGTTTGACCAGTCAGTTGTGCAAGGCAGTGCAGCTGGCCGGGCGTCGCATTCCAATTATTTATACATCGTCAATACAGGCTGAAATGGATAACCTGTATGGTCGCAGCAAATTTCAGGGAGAAGAATTTCTCAGGCAGTTCTCCATCCAAGCATCCAACCCGGTCTATATGTATCGTTTGCCGAATGTTTTCGGGAAGTGGTGTCGGCCGAACTATAATTCGGTCGTTGCGACTTTTTGCAATAACATAGTCGAAGATATTCCGATCAACATTCATGACCCGGACGCGGTGCTGAATCTGGTTTACATCGACGATCTCATCAAGGATTTTCTGCAGGTCATTGAAACAAGACCGTCGGATGGCTACCGGAAACTGAATCAGACGTATCAGATTTCTGTGGGTGGATTGGCCGCACAGTTGAGCCAATTCAAAAGCAGCAGAAGTTCTTTGTTGACTGAGCCCGTTGGTACCGGACTGGTGCGCGCTTTGTACGCAACCTATATTTCCTGTTTTAAGCCCGGACAATTTGTGTATCCTTTGGTAAAGAAGGAAGATGCGCGCGGCGCATTTGTGGAAGTCTTGAAAACCAAAGATTCAGGCCAGTTTTCTTTTTTTACAGCCCATCCTGGTGTGACCAGAGGTGGTCACTATCATCACACCAAATCTGAAAAATTCATTGTTGTCAAAGGTACGGCACGATTCGGTTTCAGGCACATTGTGACAGGCGAAGTGGCTGAAATTTTTACCAGCAGTCAACAACCGCAAGTGGTAGAAACAATTCCCGGCTGGGCGCATGATATTACCAACATTGGCCAGGATGAAATGATCGTGATGTTGTGGGCCAATGAAATATTTGATCAATCGCAACCGGATACAAAATCTCATCAGGTTTTCACATGAAAAAATTAAAAGTAATGACCATCGTTGGTACGAGACCGGAAATTATTCGTCTTTCGCGCGTCATCGCCAAACTGGACGAACACTGCGATCATATTCTGGTTCATACCGGTCAGAATTACGACTTTGAGCTCAGTGAAATATTTTTTCAGGATTTATCGGTGCGTCAACCGGATTATTTTCTGAATGCTGCAGGGGAAAATGCAGCCCAAACCATTGGTAATGTCATTATCGAGATTGACAAGGTTTTGGAAAAGGAAACACCGGAAAGCGTATTGATATTGGGTGATACGAACAGCTGTGTAGCGTCGATCGCTGCCAAACGTCGCAAAATTCCGATTTTCCACATGGAAGCCGGTAACCGCTGCTTTGATTTCCGCGTTCCTGAAGAAATAAATCGTCGTATCGTCGATCATGTGGCGGATATCAACCTGACCTACAGCACGATCGCGCGCGATTATTTGTTGCGTGAAGGATTGGCGCCGGACCGGGTAATCAAAACCGGCAGCCCCATGTTCGAAGTATTGAATCATTATCGCGAAGGCATTGATTCCTCATCCATACTGGATCGCTTGCAACTGGATGAGGGCAAATTTTTCGTTGTCAGTGCACATCGGGAAGAAAATGTCGATGCGCCGCAGAATTTGGTCAAACTGACAGGCGTATTGAATCGCCTTGCCGAAACCTTCCAGGAGCCGGTCATCGTTTCCACGCATCCCCGCACGCAGAAACGGCTCGATGCGGCCGGATTAAATTTTCATCCACTGGTCAGATTGTTAAAGCCATTGGGGTTTAATGACTACAACAAGTTGCAGTTGTCTGCGCGCGCGGTTTTATCCGACAGTGGAACCATTTCGGAGGAATCATCGATTCTGAACTTCCCTGCGATCAATTTGCGTGAGGCACATGAGCGCCCTGAAGGATTTGAAGAAGCAGCAGTGATGATGACCGGATTCGATGAAAACCGCATTTTTCAGGCTTTGGAGATACTTGCGTCGCAGGGCAGGGGCGTGGATCGCACATTGCGTCTGGTTGCTGATTACGCCATGCCCAATGTTTCCGATAAGGTGCTGCGTATCATGTTGAGTTATACCGATTATGTGAATCGGGTCGTCTGGAAAAAAACCGTCTGATGAATCATCCGGACCAGCCTCAAAAAAAGTTGCGGATATTAATCGTATCCCAGTATTTTTGGCCGGAAAATTTCCGCATCAATGATCTGGCTGCAAGTTTCATTGGCAAGGGCCATGAAGTAACAGTATTGACCGGATTGCCCAATTATCCGGACGGGAAGTTGTTGCCGCAGTTTCGTGAGAATCCAACGGAATTTAATAACTACCATGGCATGACAATTCACCGTGTTGCACATGTGTTGCGTGGCAGTAGCAAGTTGCGCCTGATGCTCAATTATCTGACGTTTATGCTCAATGGTTGCATCGCGGGGCCATGGAAATTGAGAAAAAACGCGGTTGACGTCATTTTTGTTTTTGCTGTATCACCGATAACAATGGCAATTCCGGCAATCATGCTGGGCAAAATAAAACGCGCCCCGGTATTCCTCTGGGTACAGGACCTGTGGCCGGAAACGCTTTCCGCCGTGGGCGTGGTCAAGTCACCCATTCTGCTCGGTCTGGTTGGTGCCATGGTGCGTTGGATCTATGCAAAGTGCGACCATATCCTGATCCAATCCCGTGCATTTTTACCATCGATAAAGCGCTATTGCCCAACGGCTGACGAGCCGGGCAAGGTACACTACTTTCCTAATTGGGCCGAACAGGTTTTCAGTCAATCAGAACCGCATTCGCAGGACGCTCTGGTTCGCGATGATCGTTTTTTCACGATTCTATTTGCCGGCAATGTCGGTGATGCCCAGGATTTCCCCTCTGTTTTGGACGCTGCTGAAAAACTGAAGCCGGAATCACAAATCCGATGGGTGATCGTTGGTGACGGCAGGGCGCATGCCAGCGTTGTTGCTGAAGTGGCCCGACGTGGATTGACTGGTACAGTACAACTTTTGGGGCGATTTCCTCTGGAGGCGATGCCCAGTTTTTTTGAGGCTGCCGACGTCATGTTGGTGACCCTGAAGTCGGATGAAATTTTTTCACGAACCATTCCGGCAAAAATTCAATCGTATATGGCAGCCGGGAAGCCGATTTTGTGCATGCTCGACGGTGAGGCCCGTTTGCTCATCGAAGAAACCGGGTCGGGAATGGCATGCGGTGCCGGTGAAGCAGAGCGATTGGCTGAGCTGGCGCTGGCAATGTCTCGTTTAAGCGAGAAAGAATTGGCCGCGATGGGAGAAAATGGACGACAATACTATTCACGACATTTTGAACGAGAATTATTGATGAACAGGCTTGAAGAAAATTTTTTCAACGCCGTTGCAGGTCGTCCTGCCGTCAGTAATATTGAAGCCGAATAAGACTGTTTCCATGACTCAAAAATTTAAAGCCAAAATTTTGTTAACTGGCGCAAGTGGATTTGTGGGCCGCGGACTCGCCGTTTCATTGATGGAGCAGGGGCATCCGGTCAGAATCGCAATCCGCTCTCCGGTTGAATTGGCAGGCGCGGAAAAGGCCCTCATCACCGAGATTGATAACCACACTGCGTGGGGCAGGCATTTGAAGGGGATTGATACGGTGATACATTGTGCCGGTCGGGCCCACGTGATGAACGACCTGTTTGCCGACCCTTTGCCGGAATATCGTCGTATCAACGTGGGTGGCACCGTTAATCTGGCACGTCAGGCGGCAAAGGCCGGCGCAAGAAGGTTTATTTTTATCAGTACCGTCAAGGTCAACGGTGAACAAACCTTGCCTGGCCAGCCCTATTCGGAACGGGATGCACCCTTCCCGCAAAATCCTTATGCCATTTCCAAGTATGAAGCGGAACAGGCATTACTGGATCTGGCCAAAGAAACCGGGTTGGAGGTGGTCATTATCCGTCCTGCCCTGGTGTATGGATCTGGGGTGAAAGCCAATTTTTTCACGATGCTTCGGATGGTCAGGCTGGGTGTGCCGTTGCCGTTTGGTTCAATCGAAAACAAGAGAAGTTTTATCTATCTGGAAAATCTGCAAAGCTTGATCATTCGCTGTATAGCACATCCAAAGGCCGTTAATCAGGTGTTTCTGGCCTCTGACGGGAATGACCTCTCTACGACCGAGTTGTTGCGTTATTGTGCCAGCGCGATGGGGGTCAGTATTTTTCTGTTGCCGATCCCGGAAAGTTGGTGCGTTCTGGGCGCTTCGATGCTGGGGCAGGGCGATGCAATCCAACGCCTTTGCGGCACCTTGCAGGTTGACATCAGCAAAGCCAGGAAATTATTGGGATGGGAACCGCCGGTGTCGGTGCAGGCGGGCTTGCAGAAAACCGTTCAAAATCTGCAGTAGCGGCGACGAAATTACGATAACTGAAATGAATGATGAAGCGATTTTTTGACCTTTGCCTGGCGCTGTGCGCTTTGATCTTGTTATTGCTGCCAATATTGATTGTGGCACTCATGATCAAGTTGACTTCCAAGGGCCCCGTTGTTTACTGGTCCGACCGGGTAGGGCGTAACAATCTGCTATTCCGTATGCCCAAATTCAGAACCATGCAGGTCAATACACCGGCGCTCGCGACCCATCTGCTGAACAATCCTGACCAGTATTTAACACCGATCGGTTCGTTTCTGCGCAAGTCCAGCCTGGATGAATTGCCGCAACTTTGGAGCATTTTGCGTGGCGATATGAGTTTTGTCGGCCCCCGTCCTGCCCTGTTTAATCAGGATGACCTGATCAGTCTGCGCACCAGCCGGCAAGTGCATAGCCTGCTGCCGGGACTGACCGGCTGGGCGCAGGTCAATGGCCGGGATGAAATTCCCATTCCGCACAAGGTTGAGCTGGATACTTATTATCTGCAGCACCGCAGTTTTTTTCTGGACTGCCGCATTCTTCTGTTAACTTTTTTAAAAGTTGTTCGGCGCGATAACGTGTCGCATTAATTGGGCGTTTGATAAGGGATACGATCTAAAAAATTGTTGTTCCCGTTACATTGACGCAAGGGAAAGCCGCTTTTTAGGTTAGAATCACGGCCATGTCATATCAAGTCCTCGCCCGCAAATACCGCCCCAAAAGTTTTCAGACTTTAGTAGGCCAAGAGCACGTCGTGCGCGCACTGACGCATGCGTTGGAACAGCAGCGTTTGCACCATGCCTATTTGTTTACCGGAACCCGGGGTGTAGGTAAAACGACACTGTCGCGAATACTGGCCAAATCGCTCAACTGTGAACAGGGTATTACTGCCAATCCGTGCGGAACCTGTGATGCGTGTACCGCAATCGATGCTGGCAGATTTGTCGATTACATTGAGATGGATGCCGCTTCGAACCGGGGTGTGGATGAAATGGCGCAATTGCTGGAACAGGCCGTTTATGCGCCCAGCAACGCCCGATTCAAGGTTTACATGATTGATGAGGTGCATATGCTCACCAACCATGCATTCAACTCCATGCTGAAGACGCTGGAAGAGCCGCCCGCACACGTCAAATTTATTCTGGCCACCACCGATCCGCAAAAAATTCCTGTCACCGTGCTGTCACGCTGTCTGCAGTTCAATCTGAAGCAAATGCCGCTGCCTGCCATTGTCGGGCATCTGGAAAATATCCTCGGTCAGGAACAGATCAGCTACGAATTGCCGGCACTGCGCCTGTTGGCTCAGGGCGCGCAAGGTTCCATGCGCGACGCGCTGTCGCTTACCGATCAGGCAATTGCCTATGCGGCTGGCCAGGTTACGCTGGATGCAGTACAGGGCATGCTGGGTGCGTTGGATCAGACTTATCTGATCAAGATTTTGGATGCCCTTGCCGCGCAGGATGGCGTTGGGTTGTTGGAAGTCGCCGATCAGATGCAGAGCCGCAGTCTTTCGTATAAAGCCGCGCTGCAAGATCTGGCCACGATGCTTCATCAACTCAGCATTGCCCAGCTGGTTCCGGATGCGATTGCCTCCGATATCCCCGAGCGCAGCGAATTGATGCGGCTTGCGCAATTGTTCGATGCGGAACAGATTCAGCTGTTTTATCAGATTGCCGTGCATGGCCGCAACGAATTGGGGCTGGCCCCCGATGAATATGCCGGTTTCAGCATGACGCTGTTGCGTATGCTGGCTTTCAGACCGGTAACGGCAGAAAACACCCCGATGCTCAACGCAGTGCCGGCAAAAACCGCCATGCGCGAAAGGCCTGCCATGCCCGTGCCTGCGGCCCGACCTGCTGCCGCAACTGCTGCCACAACTGCTGCGCCGGCGACGGTCGCAGCGCCGATTGCACCGCCAC
>Ga0209067_10001786_pt1 | contig 13059 bp, 14 predicted proteins | sample ColStrG_CSR_2013_FD_187199 | JGI IMG/M metagenome (GOLD analysis project Ga0209067, IMG submission 187199) | Freshwater sediment microbial communities in response to fracking from Pennsylvania, USA - Cold Stream Run_MetaG_CSR_2013 (SPAdes)... | ecosystem: Environmental > Aquatic > Freshwater >... | reverse complement strand
GATCGCTCTCGAGGTTGGCCGCCGTCCACGAGTACGTCGGGTCCCACGCCTGTCCGGACGGGGCGGTGTGCGCGGCGGCCACGCCGTCGTTGGTGATCAGGGTGGTGTTCGTCCCGCTCGGCACGCACGCCAACAATCCTTTACAATGGCATTGGCCATGTCGGCGCGGCTCCGCTCTACATCGGGCTCTTTTTGGGGGTACTGGGTTTGACGTGGGGCTACCGCTTCAACTCCAGTGCGGCTGCGACGATTGGCGGGGAGTTCAATATCCGCCAACTCGACGACAACCACCCTTTGACGCAACGAGTGCACCACTTCGCCAAGAAGCTTGATTTGCCTTTGCCAACCGTGGCCGTCACCGACGTTGTAAACGCCTTTGCGGTCGGCTCCAGCATGAACAAGGCCATGGTCGTGCTGGGCGTGCCGTTGGCGCGTCACCTCTCCCCTGAGGAGCTGGACGCGGTGATTGGCCATGAGCTGGGACACATTGTCTCTGGTGATATGCGCCAGATGCAATTTGCCGAAGGCTACCAACGCATGTTTGGCGAAGTCTTCCATTTTACGGGGCGTCTGGTTGGTCAAATGGGGGCTTCAATGGCCAGTTCGCGCAGCTCGGCCGCGTTGGGGCAGATGATGGGCAATACGGTGGCGTTCCTTGGCCGCGCCCTTCTCAACCTCGGCGGCGAAGTGATGGTCAAAGGCTTGTCGCGGTCGCGGGAATATTATGCGGATGCCATTGGTGCATCCCTCACCTCGCCAGCCGCTATGGCAGGCGCGTTGGATAAACTGAGCACGCTTTCAGCTGACGAAACTCCGGCGGAGAGTGAGTATTCTTATATGATGTTTCGCGGCGGGAGCTTGCGTTGGATATTTTCAACTCATCCCGCCATGGAAAAGCGCAAGGCTGCTTTGGAAAAACGGACGCACCTCCGTTTGATGCCAATGCAGAAAAAAAAGGCTTAATACTTCAGGTCGCCTGTGCGCCAATTTTAGAGGCTTTTGGTTGAATTATGAAGGATGGCTAGCAACTCAAAGAAAACGTCTTCTGGTTGAGTTATGGGGCGGTTCTGTATGGAGTCCCACCTAATCAGCGTGGAAGGTTTTCTTCTTTTTTCTTTTTCAAAATATCCAAATAATTTTTGGCGGCCGAAGGACGCGTTTTAAGTAGTTTTAAATGTTTTAATAAGTTTTAGGGCAAAAAACGGGTCTTTTCCTTTTTAGTATCAATGCCTTGCGAACACCCCCTGTCGGCGATGTACGGAAAAATGTCGGCGATGTACGGAAGTCTGTCGGTGATGTACGGAATTGTGTCGGTGATGTACGGAAACCGACAAAAATCTGCAAAGTTATCCACAGGCGCACTTTTGGAGCAAAATCAGGCTGCGAATCATTTTTGTCGTCGGCGATGTACGGAAGTGGACAAAAGGTGCGACAAAAATATCGCACCTCCTTTTTGTCGTCGGTGATGTACGGTCTTGCGACAAAATCAAGCAATGGTGCGGGTTGGGTTTTTGTCGTCCGCGTCTGTCCGTCGTTTCATCGACAAAATCTGCCCGTCCTGCCCGTCTTCTAACGCAAGGTCATAGTCGGGCATGGGGAAAGCCTTGGTGCGGTTGACGAAGTTGCGTAGGTCATAGCTGAACTTGCGTAGCTCCTGCTCTGAGCCTGAGCGCTTGTGCACCTCTCGCACCGAATAGCGCGCTTCGGTCTTCCCTGCTGCTTTGCGGGCGAGGCGGTAAATAAAGCGCCCAATGCCTGAGGTTATCAGGAAGTAGTCTTCGTGAAGGGTGAGGAGCGGCAAGGATTTATCCGCTTTGACCACGCTGCTATAAACCCAATCTGGGATGGTGATTTCAATCTCGTCAATTTTGCTGGTGCCTGTGCGGCTCACAACGCGATAGCCACCAATCAACGGGCGGCTATCCACTTCACGGCGCTTGCCATTGGCGAGGTTGGCCACTTTGACTGTAGTCTGGTTCAGGCGGTCAAGGGCGGCCTCTAGGTCGTCGTAGGCCTTGCCACCATCTGACCGACGGCAAAACTTGAGGATTTGTGCGGAGCTTGGACGGTAAACCTTCGGGGGGAGATTTGGCCGTAGGCCGCGCTCTTCTTCGGCGCGGTAGCGGCGGACTTCCTCGGCGAGGTAGCTCATCATGTTGACGAAAATATCGTAGTCGAAAATGGTGGCTATACCGCTTTCAGCACCGCCTTCAATCGTAATAAGGCTGTCTTTGAGCTGGTAGCGGATGACGCCGTTGCGGACGTTTTTGCTCAAAGAAAATGGCGCAACGTCCATCAAGTTCACATCATCTTTGATGGGGGCATCATAGATGGTGGGTACAAAGAACATAAGCTGGGCATCGTCTGGAGGCGGCGCGCGCAACACGCGCTTCGGGGGTAGCTCCTGCATGAGCGCGCCCACTATGTCGGCCTGCACGTCGCCCAGGCGAATGGCCTCTCCAAGGCGGGACAAAGCCACCTGTAGGGGGTCTTCTGAGCCTTCCTTTGGCAGTTTCAGGTCTGCCCAAACCCGCCGAAGGTAATAGCGCCGGAGGCGGCTGAGCGCGTCCTTGTCCAACTCGACGTAGGTACGCTCTTGCTCTTCGGCAAAGGATTGGGCGAGCTCCTGCAAAAACACGTTCTTGTCATGCAAAGTGAGCGCGGCAAACTCCTCGCGGGGCAGCAATTTAAGGCGTCGGCGTTGGTTCATAGGGGTTCAGAAAGCCACATAGTCGTAAAATCGTAAAGACGCTTTTCAGCAAAAGTGCTTTTACGTCCCCTGCCCTGCTGGAAACTCTTTTTCCAACAACTCGCGGATAACGTCGGCCATTTTGACGCCACGCAAAGCACACTGTGCCTTGATGCGCTTATGCAAGGTTTCGGTTACGTCGATGGTAAAGCGCTTCATGGCTTCGGATGGCTGGGGCAAAACTGCAATCGTCGCTGTCGGCTGTTCGGGCGCGTTGCCAGCGTCGCGGTTCTTTACCCAATCCTCTGCAGGGTCGGTCGCCTGAGGTTGCATTTTGAAGGCTACGGTCTTGCGGCTCATGCGGCTTTCCTTTCTTTGGTTGGTACGATGCTGCGCATCAATGCAGCCACTTCGCGGGCGGCCTCGCTGTTAGGTTCCATCTCCACAACGGCGAGCCCTTGGCCTGCGCTCTCGGCATAAATCACGCGTTGGTTGAGGCCAGTGCTCAATACAGGCACGTCTTTGAAATGCGCCAAGGCTGCGGCCACATCGCGGCCAATCGCCGTTTTTGCGATTTTACGATTAACCACAAATACGGCTTTCAGGCTCGGCTTGAATTGCTGGGCTTCTCGAATGAGCTGCACGGTTTCGGTTGCTGCCCACACATCATAGGGGGATGGCTGCACGGGGATAATGATAATGTCGCTGGCCATGATGGCGGCGCGGCCAAGGTCATTGACGCGCGGTGCGCCGTCAATAACCACCATGTCATAGTCCTTGGCAATTTCCGGCAGGTCACGGTGCAGGGATGGCTTGGCCATGCCTATGACGGGGAAGAGGGGGTCTGCTTCTCTGGCGTTTGACCACGCAAGGGAGCTGCCTTGTGGGTCGGCGTCAACAAGTATGGTGCGATGCCCTGCTTTTGCGAGCGCCGCTGCGATGTTGACGGCAATCGTGGTTTTACCCACGCCACCTTTTTGGTTGAGCACACCAATAATCATAAAGGTCGCCTTTCTGTATTTGTGCGTTATCGTAAATACGATTTCACGGTTTAACGATTTTGCCCATGGGATGGTTAAGACTCTCTTAACAGACTGTCGCCCAAAGGCCACATTTCTGCAATCACGCTTTTACAGAAATACGATTTTAAGCCTAAAAAATGGACAGGGTCAGCAAGGCAATTTCCATATAAGATTTCTAGAAATTAGAATTTGGATTAGTTTCTGATTGACCGCGGTAGGATAGAGTTTAATACATTGAAATGTTAGTTAAGTTTGAAATATGTGGAGGAAGTTATGCTGCCTACAGATATTACAGGAACCTATACTTATCGCAGTTTTCTGAATGAGCCAAACCTCGTCGGGGACTTTAATAAGCTTCAATTTGCTGAAGCTGAACTAACACTTATATCCACGCTTGAAGGTAAGATATCAGGGCTTTTGTCTTGGCCTGTAGCAGACGACGATTCTGTCCGAGAAGTGATGACAGTTGAGGGGGAGTTAGTTTCTCGCGAGCCGTCATTGATCCGATTGCGTGGCACGGGTGCCAAAGGATCGAGTATTGAAGCATTTGAGTATGTTTACGAAGTCACACTTGCCAAACATTGGCCAGAATCAACGCATCCTCGTAACTGTCTTGTTGGTTCAGTCATGCGTTCAAAGGATCACGGCGGCGCGAAAGCGGGAATGACCGCAAGTGTTATCGCCGTTCAGAGAGAGTTTAAGGAACCACGTGACATTGATGGTGTTACGTTGTTGCCGTCCGTAATTGAGATGCTGGCAAGCAAGTGGCATCGGTTATGGCATGCGACTTGGCATACAGTTAGAGGGCAGTGGCAATCCTTTAAAAGTGAAGAGACAAGAAGTGAGATAACTAAACTAGGTTGGGGAGTTGTGCGGCCTCCACGCAGAAAGCGTGAAGATGGCGGCTCATTGATTCTAGACAATGGTGCAGGAGAAGACTTCTTATTCATGCACCGACTGATGATTAAGATGGTACGAGATGAATATTTACGCCACGGACTTACGCCGCCTTCGGCTTGGAAAAAGTTACCAGCCCCAGACGTTGCACAGGTCGTATATACGCCTGTCAAAGACGCCAATGGGGTAATTACCTTTCAAAGGGATGCATCAGTCTCGGGTAATATGGTTCCGTCAACAGGGGACTGGGTCAAAACGCCCGATTACTTTAATTCAGTAATGCGTCAGTGGGAGGCCAATTACTCAAGCCCATCGATACTATCTGGAATGAGCCTTGGTGCGTTAGGTAATTTGTTAGAATTTACGATTCACAATGCCATGCATAATCGCTGGATGTCTCCAGCGCGAGATCCTGATACAGGCGAAATTATAACCGACCCTGAAACTGGTGACCCAGCAGAGCGGCCAACTTTCGATTTTTCTGACAAGTGGAGCTCCTCAAAATATGACTATCTCGGCGAGTTCTATTCGTCTCACGTGAACCCCATTTTCTGGCGGCTCCATGGCTGGGTAGATGATCGGGTTGAAGAGTGGTTCAAAGCGCAACAGACATCGAGGCCAGGTCAAATAAGGCGACGAGAACTACACGGTGCTAATTGGTTCGAAGTAGCTTCTCCTTGGGTGGAAGTTGATGAACCCTTTGTAGGTGTTTCACAAGGAGATCACGACCACGGCAATATGCATGGTGACAGCGGTCATCACCATAGCGGGGTTGATCATCAAGCCATGGAAATTGAGGTTATGTTGAAGGTGATGGCTGCCATCGAAAATGATGATAAGCCGTCCACAATCATGTCCCTTGATGACTTGAAAAGCGGACGAGCGCACCGCGCACGTATTAGCATGCGGTTTGAAGAACCTGGTCAGATTTAGTCTTAAGTTTTCAAATGTTAAAGTCTAACCGTAAATGGGCGTTTGTTATCAACGCGTGACATATTTTGGTTTTGGAGGAGATGCAGATGGTTGCTATACGTGGAAGCATTAAGAAAATCGAATTTACCGTGTCATACCCAGACGGCACAGAAAAGGTTTCCATTATGGAGAACTGTGAAGGTGTTGACGGCATTTTATTCTCAGAGCTTCTTATGACAGATGATATGCGTGCTCAGTTTACAGTCTCTAATGATTGGTGCGATAACCCTGCGATGCAGATTGTGCGGGGACAAGAAATTCAAAACGTATGCAAAATAGCACAGTGTAAGATTAACAAGTGATGGTTTTCATGGTGGGATTCTCCCTTTGATTGCTCTTGACCCTGTCGGGCGCACACAAAGGGGCAGAACCTGAGGGGCTCCGTCCTGTCCCCAACACGGGAAGCCCAAGCGGTTGCGTCTGGGCGAGTGGAGCGGGCAGGGGCATGGACGGGGGGAGAGGTTTCTGCCACCACGCGCCTCCTTGCAGACAGGGTGGCACTCAAAGGGCAAAGCCTGCCAAGGCACCTCAAGCCTACGCGGGGAGCTGGTAAAGGGGAAAGACGGCGGATAGATGCCACACACCTAAGCAGTTTCAACGGTCAACTGGCAAAACCCGCAACAACAATGGCTTTATGGAAGTGTGTTCTCCTTATCCGCCATAGCGGATGAGGCGGCTGGTCTAGCTGCCGTCCTGTGTAAGCCGAACATACCCGCGCCGCACCTTGGCCTTGTGTTGAGTTTCAACCGCACCCAAGGCGTCTGACTCGGTGGAGCAAAACACCTGCCGCACCTGACCACCTCGGCCAATTCTCCCCCATTCCTTCGTCACGTTAAACCCGCCGAATAGGTCGGGCTGCATGTCCAGCCGATAGTAACGCGCCATGTTCTTGGCGGGGTCTATGCGGTGAAGGACAACGGCGCTCATGCCTTCAACCTTGATATGGTGGCTTGAGACACATTGAACCTGCGGGCAAGGTCGGCTTGGGTGGCGGTGCCGTCGGTCAGCTCCTGCAAGGCTTCTTGCATCTGGTGACGGGTAAGGGCAGGGGGTCTGCCCATGTGCTTGCCGCGCGCTTTGGCGCGGGCGCGCCCTTCCCCTGTGCGGGTGCGGATAAGCTCCCGCTCAAACTCGGCCAAGCCACCCAACACCGTTAACATTAAGCGGCCATGGGGCGTGGTGGTGTCCACCCATGCGTCACCAATCGAACGAAAACCCGCACCTGCTTTGGTGACACTGTCGAGAATATTGAGGAGGTCGCGGGTTGAACGCGCCAAGCGGTCAAGGCGCGTCACCACCAGCACGTCGCCGTTGCCCAGTGCCTTCAAGGCACGGGCAAGCTCTTTACGGTCGGATTTGGCACCGCTAGCGGTTTCCTGAAAGACCTTCTCAACCCCAGCCGCCACAAGCGCCTCTCGTTGCGCTTCAAGGGTCTGGCCGTCTGTTGAGACGCGGGCGTATCCGAAAGTGGTCATAAAAAGAGTCTACGCGGGCGCGTTACTTTTGCAAGTAACTTTTGCATAGTTCAAGCCCTTGATAGGGCAGGGGTGTTTTATTTATGCAAAAGTTTTGAATTTTGCATAACAATCGGGGATTGTTGACAGTAAGTGAATTACGGTGTAATACACTTACGCATAGGAGTAGATTTATGACGGACAACACAGTTTCCAATCGCATGCGGCGTCAACGTGGGTTGCGCCTTACAGAGGGTTGGCAGGAAGTTAAGGTCTGGGTTCCGACTAAAATGGATGCAGATGACGTGCGAGAGCTTGCTGCGGCGCGGAGGGCAAATGCCGAAGCTCTCCAAGGTCTAAGCAAAGAGGTGGGAAGAGTGAACGACGAAACTGAGAAACGGATAGCGAGAGCTATCGCAGAATTTGGTTCTGCCGCATATATTACACCATCTGGGGCTGTTCTTGATCTTATGACGCAACTGTCAGAAGAGGATGATCTAGAAAGCTTTTCACGCGCATTTGTGATAATCGCTCGCGCTAAGCCTATCAACGCTGGCTTTATAGAGAACTGCGTTCCCGCTAAAATCCATAACTTTTTTATCAAGCATCGCGGCGTTGAACTGAAGGCGCTGTTAAAGTGGACGTCTGCCAATCCGCAATGGGCTGACGAGCTCAAAGCTGCGGTAAGGAATCCTGTCCAATTCAAGAAGACGGTCAATGCTATGGCCGCTGAAATCAAGAGCGGTGGAAAATCTTAATTTATGTGCCTTTAAATGTAGCTGGCAAATTGAAAACGTCTCCGGAGAGTACTCAGAACGCCGTCAAAAGTGAGGCATGTCATCCGGAACGCGCCAAGGTGAATGTTATTTGCCCGCCAGCGAAGTCTTGCTAAATCATCATCATTGAGATCAGAATCTCGCCCAGCAATCAATAAGAAGTGAATTGTTGCATCGTTGTGTTCAAAAATTCTACGGTAAGCGTGCGACGTGTTTTCATTACTCAATCTCCACGCCCAATCTATGAGTTGAGAAAAGCCGTGCTCGAATCGCGGCGACCACCGTTTTACGGTTTTACCGCCCTGTAACTTGCTCAGGACACTAAATTCGGTCGCGTCTTCGAATTCGATCAAAGTATAAGCTTTTAGTGAGCTATCCCCAGCCGCAGCATCACATACAAAGTCCCCGAACAGGTCTAATTCCGATGCAACTAGATCCGTCATTGCAACAGCACTGTTCATTAATCCCAGAGCCGCGCATAAATTTTTTCGCGCTTTAAAAAAAGGAGCTATTTCACTACGCTCCTTCAAAGCTGTGGTCGAATCTAATAATTTTTGTAAATCATCTAATTCCGCAAAGAGAGTGGCAATATCTATTGTTATTGATTCAAATTTCTTCATTGAGCCAAAAACCTCAGGCTCTCTTTTGAATTGAATTAATGTTTTGTAGTTGTTGTGTTGGAACTATATCTAGTATAGTTATAGAATTTTGTGACTTTTCAAAAACAATTGTTAAACCGTTACTCATTTTAAAGGAGAGCAATCCATCTTTTAATATTTTATATTCCTTAATATCTGCCATCTCTGATAGAAGACGCGCTCTTTTAAATCGTTTTTGTGGTGCGGTTTTCGGCGAAAATCTGGTGCCCCGTTGTAAATCTGACAACGCTCTTGGAAATTTGAAGACAGCTTTTGCCACAGCAGTTTGCTTGTCAGAAGGAAGCTGATCGAGAAATGTTTGAGCAATATGGCTCATTTTTATATCCATCGCGTGTTCCTCAACGAAAGCGCTCTAAAATACAAATGGAGGACGACCCAAAATTCGCTCTCAAAAGCTGCATGTTTATTATAGCTGAACCCTCAAAATATAGAAATAGAAACCTAAACAGTTGGGAAGCGTGAATGGCTATTCGGGTTGTTGATCAATTAGGTTCATATAAATTATTCAGTCGGTTGAGCGCTCCTGAAGTCTCCATCTTCTTACGACCTCGCTCACGAAGTCCCCATCCTGCGTGTCATCTCGCCAAAGTGCCGCAAATGGCACGTCCGAACTATGAGGCCTATCTTCAGGTGCAAGATCGTTGAACCTTAGCCTGACGGGCACGGCGGTTCCTTCACCGACGATTAAAGCCTCTTGAGAACGTAATGTTGGTAATACGTCAACCAAGCTGCGGGCTCCATCGGGGAGCGCCCGTTTTACAAAATTCTGGTCTTGTTCATTGCTCATGCGCAGGGCAATCAATGTATTGCATTGAGATAGGATAGTTTCTGCTAGCTCTGATGGGCGTTGCGAGATTAGCCCCAACGAAACTCCGTATTTTCGGCCTTCTTTAGCAATGCGAGAAAGTGCCAGCTTTGCAGGTTGGAAAGCTGCAGCGTCTCCGCGCGGTGCGTAACGATGGGATTCTTCACAAACGAGCAGGATTGGTACTTTGACGGGTCGTGGGCTCCAAACCGCGAAATCGAATACCATTCTACAGAGGACTGAAACGACGACGTCGACGACATCCGAAGGCACTCCGGACAAGTCGATGATTGAAATTGGCTTTCCCGCCGATGGAATGCGAAGATATAGCGACATAATAGACGCCAAACTGTCGGAAACATCGGCATCAGGTCGCATCATAAAGGAAAAGCGTCTGTCCGCTTGAAGAGCTTCAACCTTGTTTATAATTTTGGCATGAGAGGCGCTCTGGGTGGGCGTCATACTGGCGCATTGCCTGCGAATATCTGCCAGCAAATGTGAGAGTCTATAAGGTATAGGGGTATCTACGGTTATTTCAGCACTGGGTATGCCTGTCACTGCAAAATTACGTCGCGCGGCTAGGATGGCGTCCTTCAATATATTTGTTTGACTCGTTGCAGCATGCTCTGTTTTCCCGACAAATAACTCGATACTCTCCTCAAAGTTTAAAAGCCAATGGGGCAGGTTTAGGCTGGTCGGGTCAATTGGCTCGGCCGTCTGACCGAATGCGGCTCTATATTCATTATGCGGGTCTAACAAAATGACGTGTCCGCTAGGGGCTGTTTTCAAAATTGCTTTTAATAACACTGTGACCGAGCAAGATTTTCCTGAACCTGTCGTTCCTAGAACCGCAAAGTGTTTTCCGAGAAGCTCGTCAGTTAATAGATAAATAGGCAATGACGATGCTTGGGAAAGCGTTCCCACTTCAATCGAGGGGCGGTCGGGACGGTGGTAAATTCTTGCGAGTTCTTCCGTTGTAGCAACAAAAATTGGTTGTCCAGGGAGTGGATAAGTTACAATACCGCGTTGAAATATAAACTCTGCCGCTTCTAGACCTACCCGCGTACCTTCGCCAAAGAGCTCAATTTCTAGCCATTTTGTGTCGCCGGGGGCAGCGGATGCTTTAGTTCCGCTACTTTCCGACAATGATAGTTCTGTCATTCTGAGTGCGGTGACCACCCCGAAAACGAGCTTATCTCCTGCTTCGATTCTAACAATAGACCCGACCTGACCGACTGTATAACGTCGACTACGGTATGTTCGGTATAAGTCTTCAACGGAAGATTCGAGTTCTCCAATTACTTTTGACCCCGAAACTTCAATCACGCGCCCGATTCTGAGAATGTTATTCACGAGCCTGCTCCTGCAACGAAGTCGACCATCTGTTCAAATTTCCAAAGCTCCAAGCTCAGAAGTTCTTTTGCATCTTCTTCAGCCAGCGCTGAACCGACATAAAAACTATTTCCCACAAATGCATTGAAACGCCTGTCGCATCTGCGTTCAATTGCTTCGAGGCGAGCCTTTTGAGCCGTAACATTAGTCTCAGCTCCAACGAAGGCAATCACCGTTAAATTGCTTCTGTCTGCGCAGATGGAGTCAATAATCGCTTCATTGATATGGTCATCGTTGAAGCTGTAACCAGCTGTCACCAAGCGGTCGTTGACTCCGCTGCTTCTCAACCGATTTCTGAACCGTCCTAGAAGGGTTTCGTAAACACCATACTGAGTTTGGACATACTTTTGCTCTGAAGGATACACGACAACAGGTTGGTCTTTTAGGTCATCTGTGCTTCTAATATTCGCGCGACGTACATGTCCGCTAGGGTCTCTAATCCAGTTGATTGAACCGTGAAGCTTGTAAAGCCGAACAATAGGGCTACGTTCTTGAGCTTCATCGAATAGTGCAGGGTCAAACCACGCTTTATTGGTTCCTCTAAAACCGTCGATATATCCAGTTCGCATCTCATCCAGAGAAGCCTCAATTATCGTGTCATAATTGAGTGTGAATATATCCAAAGGTTTGCGGTGGCTGGCAATGCGTTGGAAGAACCGCCTATGGACGTCGCTGGATACCCAGTCGTCGACAATTGCTCCGACGATTTCCTTTTTAATTGCTGTAAGCGAGCTTTCTATCCAGTTTGGGTTTAATTTATGCTCCGTTGGATTCGTAACGGTGGCCAGTATTGCCTGATAACGCACTAAATAATTGATTAGGTCTTCGATAGTTGAACTTCTATCGCCTGCGGGTTTGAGGCCTCCAAATTCTGCTTTAATTGAAGGGTCGACTTTATCTAAAACCTGTGATGTGAGCTGGCCTATTAAAGGCTTCCCTGCACAAAAACTACAACCTGCACCAATGAGAAAGCAGGAATCGGCACTGGTTAGCCATTCGGTAACGCGGTCTCTAACCTCAGATGCCATATTCTTTTTTCCTACCGTTATTATTTGCGTTCAAGAAAGCTGCATTTAATAGCGTGAGTGGTCAATCGTGCCACTTTTTGTGCGCCGTCAAATGATCTGGCCATTACTTTTCATCCCATGGCAGGCTGCGATAAAAATCTCGAACACTGTCATAGGTTGTATTGAAGTCGGGCAAGTCACCGATTTCAAGCGCCATGGTGTGCCAGTCGGCTCCGGCGCGTTCGCGTGTTTCAGGGTCATCGAATGAGTCTTGGGTTGTGACAAGCTCGCGGGCGTCTGACTTTTTGAGGAAGGATGAGAGGATGCTTTTGCGCGCATCCGCATCAATAGACACGTTTTGGGTGAGCCAAAAAATGTCGTAAATATCCTGACGGCGGCGGCGGTTGCGCATTTTCTGCTGAACGAGCGCACGCAGCTTTTCCGCAATCAGGTCTTCGATACTGTAGGCAAAAACGGAATGTTCTTGGTCTTGGATATTGAGCACCTGCACGTTGATGATGGGCTCTTTGAAAGAAATATCGACGCCAAGAACCTCAATCGCCTGTCCCCGCTCTAGTGATTTGGCCGCATTAGTGGCGCGAAGCGCAATCCCAATCGTCATTTTGATTGCGGGACTGGTCGCTTCTTCAAAAGTGGCTGGTCGTGGGTTCTTTTCGAAGCGCTGCACCTTCAACCGAAGGTCTACATAGCCAAGGTCGGCCGCTGCCGATGTAAGGGCTGCGTCCAGCGTTTCACGCAACGCTGAGGTAAAAGGCTCTGGGTTAGCACTGGCCGAAAAGTCCACGTCGCCAGTTTGGCGGATGCTGTTGTAGGCGGCCGACATAAGGATGCCGCCTTTGAGGCAAAGTGCATCACGCAAAACAGGCGTGCGCGCCACGGCGTGCAAAAGAACATGCGTCACCTGCCGCTGGCGGTGGCGGACTGGGTCGGAGGCGGCGCTATCTACCCAAGCATCAAGATTTAGGATTTGGGGGGAGGTATTCTGACTCGGCATTGAGGGAGAGCATCCACTTTTCCGAGTACGTTGACAAGTAAGGCTGCGCGGGGTCGAGCTTTCGGGAGCTGCCGCGTTGGGCAAATTTCTGCAAGTCGGCAATGCGGGGGTCTTTTACGGAATAAAGCGTTTCCAGCAGGTAGCCTGCTCGCACTTTAACAATGCCTGACTGGGCTTCGCGGCCTGCGGCCTTAAGAATATCCTCGATGTAAGGGCGGGCTTCATTTGCCCAAACCTCAAGAACGTGGGTCATGCCCCCACAAGCATCGGGGCTGTCCAGCATCTGCATAAACACATCACCCACGGCGGCTACCCGCGCGAAAGAGCCGCGAATGGGGCGGGTTTCGACAGGATACTTAGTGGTATGGCCA
>Ga0209067_10001783_pt1 | contig 13069 bp, 9 predicted proteins | sample ColStrG_CSR_2013_FD_187199 | JGI IMG/M metagenome (GOLD analysis project Ga0209067, IMG submission 187199) | Freshwater sediment microbial communities in response to fracking from Pennsylvania, USA - Cold Stream Run_MetaG_CSR_2013 (SPAdes)... | ecosystem: Environmental > Aquatic > Freshwater >... | reverse complement strand
ATAGTGCCGCTTCGTTGCGGCCCCGTATTCACGGCCACGATATAGCGGAGGGTTGCAGGACCAATGGATTGATAACAGGAGCACTCGACGTCGGTAATCCAAGGGACGTCGCTTTGAAATCCCCACGCCAAGTCTGGTGCGCTGGTGGCGACCGAGATTTCCCCCGTGCCGCCCGTAGCCGGGAATGACCCTGTTTGCGGGCTGATGGTCATCCACCCGGATGCGCCCGCCTGGGTGACGATCTCGAATGCATCGCCGACCGTGACCTTGCCCCATCGCGGCGATACGTTGACGTTTTCCGCGACCGTGAAGCTCAAACTGCCATTGCCCGTTTGCGAGCTGGTCGATCCCAGGTGGATCCAGGAAACGGAGGCGGCGCCACTCCAGGAGCACGCTCCCGATGCGGTGACCTGGATCTTGCCAGTTCCGCCGGCGGCGTCAAACGACTGTGAGCCGCCCACTGAACTCGGGCAAACCGGTGCGGGCGCGTACGAAACGCTCACGTTCAACCCGCCTGCCGTCGCTGAGTTTACTGAAAGGATAAGGTTGCCATAGGGATCCTTCCAGGTCTCCCCGGCGTGCAGGACAGGGTCGCTTGAGAAACTGGCCGCAGGGTGAAAATTCACCAAATTGGTGTAGGTCGCCAGGTCCACGCCGCTCAGCGTTGCTGTCAGAGCAGGGTCCTCATAGTGCGCCAGCGCCCCGGCGAACGCCGCCGCCGGAAGCGTAGCATCGAAAGCCCCCAGTGGCTGCCGGAATTCCAGCCAGAGCCAGGCATCGGCGCCCGTGCCCCGGCGAATCCGGATCGCCTGCCCGCTACCCGGTAGCTCGTATGGCGACAGGTTGAAATTGCCGCCAGTGGTTACTTCTTGAAAACTGCTGCCGGCCTGCAGCCAGCCCAGCAACGCCTTGTGCTGCGCCGCCCACTGGCCGGACTGCCTTCCCATATTCGAGAAGGAGTCCCCATACTCGTGGAGCTGATCCCAAGGCGCGGCCGTTTGCCCCACTGGGCCCAGAGGCTCCGACCCATAATCGGCGGCCCGCGCGTGCTCCAAGCCGAAGCCGTGGCCGAGTTCGTGTGAAGCGGTATCGACAATCTCGTCGTGAGCTACCAAGCTCTCCGCCCCGAGCCAAATCGACGATGCGTACAGGGCGCCTTGCGGTGACGGAATCGGCCCGCAGCCGAGCAGTGCCATGCCGCCGGAGTCCATGCCAATCTGACCTTGAGGCGCCACCACGAAGATGCGACTGTACTGGCTCAGATCGGTGGCCGGCGCGGCAGCCCGCAGGGCCGCATCTCGCGCTGCCAGCGGCTGATCGAAGTAGTCGGCGTCGAGCACGAATGGGCCCAACACATCTCCCGTTGCCCAGGTCTGGCCGAAAGAGGATTCACGCAGAAAGGTGTCCACCGACCGCCCAGTGCCGAAAAAGCTGTCGCGAATCAAAGCGGGAGTCACCGATGAGAGCAACGCTTTGCTGGGAAATGATACCAGGATAACGGCCGCCTTCTGCTCGCCAATAGCCGTGCACGTTCCCGCTCCAGCCTCGGAAAGAGGCGCGTTCACCTGGGACACAACCAGCCGTTTTCCGGAAGCCCGGCCAGTGATTTCGACCAGTTGGCCGGCCCGCAAACCCTCGCTTCCGGCCCCCTCCAACTCCAGGGTCTCCTGGGAAGTCCGCAGGTAGAGTCGCCTCCGGCTGGTTCCGGCCAGAAAATTGTCCACAATGAGGGCCTCGATTCGCCCCCGCCACGTGCCGGTGACTTCAGCCTGAGCCCCAGATTTCCAATCCAGACTTTGCGACTGTTCCAACGGAACCGGTGGGTCCGTGTGTCCTGAGGAGTTCACCGTCAGTACGAGACCGGCATACAATACCGTCAATGCGCGAGTTCCGATCATGCCATGACTCCTAGTTGACGACTCGATGGGTGGCTGGATGTTTCGCGCGGTGACCCGGACATGGGACATGCGGATCTCATCGGCAATTCTGGCGAAGTTCTTAGTCAATATGAGAGCATCCACAACTCCGCGAAGTTGGCATAATTCTCAAAAACGGACACTCACGCGGTCCGCGGCCCTTGCGGCAGTCAATCGTTTCAGTCACTTGCCCAGTCGTTCGAACGGACCTTCGCCTGCCTCGGTCAGGCAAATGCTCACTCTCCCAAGAGAGTTGCTCACCTCTTTGCGCACTCTGCGCAGAATGCCCGGCTTCAGCATCGTGGCCTTGCTGGTCCTGGCGCTCGGCATCGGAGCCAACACCGCGATCTTCAGCGTCGTCAATTCGGTGGTGCTGCGTCCGTTGCCATTTCCGGGCGCCGACCGCCTGGCGCTGATCTGGGAAACGGATTTGAAGGATGGTATCCAGCGCGAAGGGCCGTCCGGGCCGAATTTCCTGGACTGGCAGGAGCAGAGCCGATCCTTCGAGGAGATGGCGCTACTCGAGGTCGGCACGGGAACCGTGACCGGCGAGGCCGAGCCCGAGCAGGTCGTCGGCCTGCGCGTGACCACAAATCTCCTGTCCATGTTCGGCGCTCGAACCGTTCTCGGACGTACCTTTACGGCCGCTGAGGGCGAAGGCAAAGCGCGGTTCCCGGTTGCTGTGCTCACCAATGGGTATTGGAAGCGCCGCTTCGGTGCGGACCCGGGCGTCATCGGAAAAGCCTTCACCATGAATAGCGAGCCGTACACCGTGATCGGCGTGCTGGCTTCGGATTTCTGGCAGCCGCTGCCCAGCGACTTGTATGTGCCATGGCCGAACGCGCAACTGCGCGCCAAGAGCCGGTTGGACCACGACTTCGGCGTCATCGCCCGCCTGAAGCCGGGCGTCACCATCGCGCAGGCGCAGCTCGAGTTGAGCGCGATCGCGCGCCGCATTAATGCCCAGACACCCCGGCTGGCGGGCTGGGACGTGGCCGTGGTCGGAATGAAACAGGCGCTCTTCGAATACATCCGGCCCGCGTTGCTTTTGCTCCTGGGGGCGGTGGGACTTCTGCTGCTGCTGGCATGCGTGAACGTGGCGAGCCTGTCGCTGGCGCGCGTCACGGGCCGGCGCAAGGAGATGGCGATTCGCGCGGCATTGGGCGCCCGGCGCGGCCGCCTGATAGCCCAAATTCTGACCGAGAGCCTGCTGCTGAGCCTGATTGGAGGCGCACTCGGAGTCTTCATCGCCGTCTGGGTGGCGACCTGCTGAGCGCGGTCCTCCCAGGCACGCTTCCCATGGCGGAAGCCGGTGCCGAGATCGTGCGGCCGGCTATCGGTGTGGATGCCCGCGCGCTCGCCTTCGCGCTGGCGATCTCAACCGGGGCTGCTGTGATTTTCGGATTGATTCCCGCGTTGTTTGTCGCCGGCAACGGCTTAAACGACGCGTTGAAGGCAGGCGGACGCACGTCTTCCCCGTCGCCCGGCCGGACGGGTGTGTGGAGTTTCCTCGTGGCTGGAGAGGTCGCTTTGGCCAGCATGCTGCTGATCGGCGCCGGACTCGCCATGAAGAGCTTCGTGAATTTGCAGCACGTGAATCCAGGCATACGGCCCGAGCATGTCCTGACATTTCGCATGCGCCTGCCTACGGACAATCTCTACCAAAGTGATCGCGAACAGGCTGATTTCTACCGGCGGGTGCTGGACAAAGTGGAACAGATACCAGGCATTCAATCCGCCGGTCTGACGGATGTGCTGCCGCTCGGACAGCAAAACGACCGGGAGTACTTCACGATCGAAAATCGCCCGATGCCGCCGGGGCAGTCGCTGGTCGCCGACTTTCGGCGCGTCAGCCCGCGGTATTTCCACACGATGGGAATCGCGCTGCTGCAGGGAAGACTGCTGTCCGACCGGGATGTTCGCGGCGCCCCACTGGTGATCCTGATCGATGAAACCCTGGCGCGCCAGTATTGGCCCGACGAAAATCCCATCGGCCGGCGCATGCGGTTGTGGGGCGAATTCCGGGAAGTCGCCGGCATCGTGAGCCAGGTGCATCATTATGGATTGGAAAAACAGCCGGAGCCGACCATCTACGCGCCCTTTGAGCAGATGCCGAACAAGGCAATGGCGCTGGCGGTGCGCACGACCATGGAGACGCAGGCCGTGGTGAAAGCCGTGAAACAGGCTGTATGGTCGGTCGATCGGGGCCAACCGGTGTTTCAGATCCGCAGCATGGACGACTATCTCTCCCTGGCCGGCACCGCGTCTCGGATTTCGACGGTCCTGCTGTTGGTTTTCGCGGGCATCTCGATGCTGTTAGCCGCGCTCGGGATTCATGGGGTTGTCTCCTACGGAGTCGCCCAGCGGACCCGCGAATTCGGGCTTCGCATGGCACTTGGCTCTACCCCCGGGCAACTTAAGGCGCTGGTCATCCGGAACGGGATCAAGACCGCCCTGATCGGTCTCTCGGCCGGGATGGCCGGCGCCGCCGCGCTGGCTTTGGCCCTGCGCGCACTGCTCTATGGCGTGGCGCCACTCGATCCGGCCGTGATGGCTGGAGTCGCGGCGTTGCTGCTAACAGTGGCGTTCATCGCCAACTACCTTCCGGCGCGGCGCGCAACGCGGATCGATCCGATGGAGGCGTTGCACCATGAGTAGACACCCCAATATGACTACTAACCAGTGGCTTTGAGCAACGTATCAGGTAAAGGAGCGGGCAATGAGACTGGTGTTGACAGTGGTGTTTTTGGCGGCGTCCGCATGGCCGGACCAGTCCGCGAGGGTCTTGGAATGGCAGGATTGGTCGCAACCGGACCGCGAGCAGGCGCAGCGGGACCAGGAGCAAGCCATCCGTGATCGGGAACAGGCGATGCGAGACCAGGAACAGGCGCTACGGGACCAGGAGCAAGCCATGCGGGATAGCGAGCAGGCTTTTCGCGATCTGGAACAGGCGGAGCGCGACCAAGAGCAGGCCATCCGGGACCAGGAGCAGGCTTTTCGTGACCAGGAGCAGGTCATCCTGGATCAGGAGCAAGCTTTTCGAGACCAGGAGCAGGCAGTACGTGACCAGGAGCAGGCCCAACGGGATCAGGAGCAGGTTCTTCGCCAGCAAGAGCAAGAGAAACGCGATGTGGATAAGGCCCCGCGGATCGCAATGAGTGCTGAACTGGCGGCTTCACCAGGCCACCGACACGCGAACTCCGCAATCACCTCGTCCGCGCACCAATTGCGACCGCGATAGCCACCTAGGAGATAATCGGGTACTAGACGTGCCATGTGGTTCAATTTACTAGTTCAGGGCTCCTTAATCCGAATTTGGGTTTACACTCTCTTCATGAGACGTTTCGCACTGCTCGTAATGCTCATCGCCTCCGCATGCACCGCAGCGTCATGGGATGGGACAAGGGGTCCGTTTACTGTAGTCACGTTCACTTTTTCGTCTGGGACCGGAAGCAACACTCCTGGCGTTCCGATAGTGTCTGGTCCACTGATGTTGCACACCACCATCTTCATCAAGTGTTCCGATCCAACCGTGACCGCCGCTCGGGTGCGGATTTCCTATCGCGATGAATCCGGCGAGCATACCGTGTCATTGCTGGCAGATTTTGCCAGTGGATACGGCGGGGTGACGCTACCCATACGGCAAGAGCAGATCACGGAGGCCCCGCGTTTTACGGAACTGCGCGATGGTGCGACCTACTGAACGTAGACAGCGGAAATCTATCCCTTAACGAACCGGCGCGTACGGGAGGAAACGTCCCAGCCGCTGCCGCGCAGGCCGTTTTACGCTACCGCCGCCGGAAAATCTCGGACTCCAGCCTTCGCGGCGTGGCGAATGTGCGCGAGATGTGGTCTTGCCAAGCCAGGCATTCCTCGTCGGCCAGCGACCACAACAGCCCGAGCAGGGTGCAGCGGCTCAGGCATGCCGCGGCAAAACGCACTACACGGCATCGGTTCTCTGGCGCGAAGCCATCAAATGTCGTCAGGCGCAGTTGGGTCCAGTGCATCCCGGCGGTTTCCGACCCGGCCAAGGCGAAAAGCAGACCATAGGCGAACCCGATCAGCAGGAACATTCCCCCAAAGACCATCAGGTTGGATTTGGTCAGCAGAAACTCGCCGCCCAGCAACCGGAACGCCAGCAGGAACAGTCCGAAACCGATTAGTACCATGCTCCAGTCCAGCGCCGATGCCACTGCCCGGTGCAGCGGGGTGGCCACCGGCAGTTCGCAGTAGATGACGGCGTCAACCGAGGTGTTCAGGGTACGCGGCTTCGCCGGCAGGGGTGGGAGAAAATCCAGTTGCGCCTGGGCCTCCACCACTGGTTTGCGCCGCCTTTCCGTCTTCACTGCAGGCTTGGTTGCCACCTCCGCTTTGACGCGGGGCCGGGGCGTTTCCACCAAGCCGGGAGCATACGACACGATGGGGATCACCTTCGATGCCGGGGCCTCGTGGAACAGCGTTCCTTGCACCGCGAGGCTACGCTTGGCAGACGGGCGCACTGGCATTGGGCCCGGGGCTCGCCTGGGGGCCGCCTGCAACTGAAGCCGCGGAGCGGGACGTGCGGTGGTCGACCGGGTTGCCGGCTGCATCTGCGCAGCCAGCGCGCCCCTGCTGTGCGGCGGAACCAGCTCGCCCGTCAGGCTATCGCCCGGCCTCCGGCCACACCGGCGGCAGCGGTGTTCACCTTCCCCATTGCGTGTCCCACAATACCTGCAAGTCATGTCGTCTAACTTCCTAAAGACACCTATCGTCCAAACTGGCAGCAACTGCGGTCCCGGAAGTGTGTTAGCTTCTTCGATTGGGCCCGCCGAAAACCACTCTTCTTGTTCTTACCACATCGCTTCAGCCTTGTCACGAAAAATCTTCGAGTAATGGGTACAATTTCGTCCTCAGGGCATTGGCGGTACTGGTTTTAGCGACCGGGGTATCCGCCCAGGACCAAACTTCGCCCAAGCCGCCCTCGCCTGCCGTGCCGCCCCGCAGCCTCTCCCCCGGCGAATGGAATATCCAGTGCGACTCGTGTGAAAGTGTCGAAAAAGTCTATCATCTGCGGAGCCGGAACGGTCGGCCCGTTGAACTGGAAGACACACAAATGCTCTTCCGGGCCGACGAGATCGACTTCGACGAAAACACCGGCGACGTCCAGGCCCGCGGCCACGTCTACTACCGCAACTTCGACAAAAACGAGCAGATCTGGGCCGATCACCTGGAATACAACACCGAAGACGAGAAGGGCAAGTTCTACGACGTGCGCGGCGAGACGCAGCCTAAGATTATCACCCGGCCAGGCGTCCTCACCACCAACACGCCTTACCACTTCGAGGGCAAATGGGCCGAACGCATCGGCGAACGATACATCCTGTACGATGGCTGGATCACCAATTGCAAAATCCCCAAGCCGTGGTGGCGCATGCGCGGCCCCAAGTTCATCATCGTTCCCGGAGACCATGTCACGGCGTACCGCAGTGTCTTCGTTCTGCGCACTGTGCCGGTGTTGTTTGCCCCGTTCTTTTACCATTCTCTGCAGAAGGAACCGCGCAAGAGCGGTTTTCTGATGCCCACAATCCAGCCCGGCGGGACCCGGGGCTTCGCAGTCGGCCTCGGCTACTTCTGGGCCATCAACCGCAGCTACGATCTTACCTATCGCATTCTCGACTACACCACGCGCGGCTACGCGCACCACCTGGATTTCAGCGGCAAGCCGCGCCAGGGCACGGATTACGACGCCATCGTATATGGCGTCCAGGACCGCGGCGACACCAGCAACCCACCGCAGAAGTACAGCGGGCTGAGCCTTTCACTGATCGGCAAGACCGACCTGGGCGGCGGATGGACGGGGCGCGTCAGCATTAACTACATCACATCCTTCCGGTTCCGCCAGAACTGGACCCAATCCTTCAACGAGGCCATTGGCTCGGAAATCCACTCGGTCGGTTTCGTGAACAAGAATTGGTCCACCTACACGGTCGACGTCGTCTTCGCTCGCCTGGAGAACTTTCAGCAGGCTGAAGTGCCCGTCACGCCGCCCGGTTCCACCACTTCGCACTACGTGGCCGACGCCGTGACCATCCGCAAGTTGCCGGAGGTGGAATTCGGAAGCCGCGACCGGCAGATCTGGGACCGCGTGCCGCTCTGGTTTTCATTCGACTCCGCCGCCGGCCTGCTCTATCGGCAGCAACCCGTCTTCGAAGGCAACACGCTGGTGGACAACTTTCAGACCAGCGAGATCATGAACCGCAGCAACCTGGTGCCGAAGGTCTCCACCGCCTTTCATTGGGGCGACTTCAGTGTGGTTCCCAGCTTTGAGATGCACGAAACCTATTACAGCGAAGCACAGGTGCCCTACCTGGACCGGTACCACACCACGGGCACCAACCTCGTGCGCAGCGCGCGCGATTTTTCGATGGACCTGATTTTCCCATCCCTGGCGCGCGTCTTCAACAAGAAGACCAGGTTCGGCGACAAACTGAAGCACGTGATCGAACCCCGTGTCACCTACCGCAACGTCAGCGGCGTGGGCAGCGATTTCAATCGCTTCATCCGTTTCGACGAGACCGACTTGCTTTCCAATACCAACGAACTGGCGCTTTCGCTCACCAACCGCATTTATGCCAAGCGCGGCGATTCGGTGGAAGAGATTTTCACCTGGGAGTTGATGCAGAAGCGCTACTTCGATCCCACGTTCGGCGGCGCCTTGATTGCCGGCCAGCGCAACGTGGTAGCCAGCGCAGCCGACCTTACGGGTTACGCCTACCTGGTGGGCCCGCGCAGCACTTCGCCCGTGGTTTCGCTGTTGCGCGCCAGCCCTATCGGCGGTCTGGGGATTCAGTGGCAGGCCGACTATGACCCTCGCCGTCACGGCATTGTCGACAGCAGTTTCTCGATGGACTACCGCTGGAAGAAGTATTTCGTCTCGGTCGGCCACAACGAGGTCCACACCGACCCGGCCCTGACCACCGCCGCCGACCAGATGCGCTTCAAGACCGGCTTCGGCGACCCCAACCACCGCGGCTGGAACGCCGCCGGCGAAATCATCTACGACTACCGCAAAGCCGTGGTCCAGTACACCACCGAGCAAGTCACCTACAACACCGATTGCTGCGGCATCAGTGTACAATTCCACCGCTTCAACATCGGCCTGCGCGACGAAAACCAGTTCCGCGTGGCCTTTTCGGTAGCCAACATCAGCACCACGCTAGGCAACCTGAAAAAGCAGGACCGGCTCTTTTAACGAGCCGCCATTCCGGCTGTGTAACACAGCCCTTCGGCTATGTGGCACAGCCATTCCTGGCTGCGTGGTTTTTTGCATTCAAGGCACGCGCGCGGTCCCGTGCAAGTACCTGCGATAATGGCGAGCAGGGACGATTCATGAGCATTACACTGCGGCCTGAACACGAGAAAGAAATCGAGCGGGCTATTCAGTCCGGCGCTTACCAGAACTCCGACGAGGTCATCGGCCGGGCCTTGGAGGTGCTGCGCTCCGAAGACGAATGGCTGACGGAAAACAGGGACGCTATCAACGAGAAGATTGAGCGGGCAATCTCGCAGCTTGACCGTGGGGAAGGTATCCCCGGTGAGGAACTTCGCGGCCGCCTTGAAAAACGCAAAGCGGCATGGCTGGCTTAGCAGAAGCGCTGATGGGCTCTTTCATTCGTTGCCCCGGAAGCCGAGTCGGACGTTTACCAGATCTGGTGCTACCTGTTCCAGGAAGCGGGCTTGGAAACGGCTAATCGCATTGAGAACGAGATCCTGGAAGCCTTTGCAGACTTGGCGGCGACTCCGGGAAAAGGGCACCGCCGATCCGATCTGACGAAGCGAAATGTCCGGTTCTACACCCTATACCAATACATGGTGGTCTACCGCGTCGGCAGGTCTCTCGGAATCGTCGCGGTGTTGCATGGCAAGCGCGATCTGAAGCGGATTCTGAGAAAGCGGTTGTGAAGTAAGCAGGGGCTCGACAAGCGTCGTGGTGGGGAGCCGAAAGAAGGATGTGAGTGTCGAGCATAACACCCGCTGGTTCCGTGCAGTGAACTAAACCTTGAATCCGCCTGCCGGCTCATGGTGCCCGGCTGCGACCTTCGGATAAACGCCTTCTCCCGCGAAACCGGGTTATAATCCCCTATATTCCCCAAAGGGGCTTATGGGCCGAACCATTCTGAGCAGTCGCCTGGTGGCGTTTCTGGCGCTTACCGTTTTCGTTGCCGTGCGCGCGGCCCAATCCGCACCTCAATCCGGTTCCACGGCCGCCACGTTGGAGTCGACTGGGGTCACGGGGTTTGGCAACTCCAATTCCATTACCGAAGAAGAACTGAAAATCTACCTCTACTTTCTGGCATCCGACCAGTTGGAGGGCCGAAACCTGCCCTCTCGCGGATACGACACAGCGGCCCTCTACGTGGCCAGCCACTTGGCCGAATGGGGCCTCAAACCCGGCGGCAGCACCAGCCAAACCAACGGTCCGCTGCAACCTTACTTCATGCCGATCGAGTTGGTGAGCAAACAGGTGTCGCCCGAGGAAACCAGGGCCTCCATCCTGTTGCCCGCGGGTGGCGGTCGTGGTGGCCGGGGAGCGGCCTCATCTGGCCCGCGACCGATCGATCTCGATTACGGCAAGGATTGGACCGTCTTCGCTGGTGGTCGCGGCGCGCCGCCGCTGGAGCAGTTCTCTATAACCGGGAACCTGGTCTTCGCCGGTAACGGCTATGTGGTCAACAAAACCAATTTGAATCCGTACGCCGGCCTGGATGTGAAAGGCAAGATTGTGGTGGTGGCCGGGCTGCCACCCGAATTGGCCGCGCAACAAGTGTCTGGTGGTGGCCGAGGCGGGCGCGGCGGCGGCGCGGCGCGGAATCCCCTTGGCGAAAGTTGCACCGACTTTTTGACGCCCGCCCAAGCCGCGGCCGAAAATGGAGCGCTGGCCGTCGTGACCATCGCCAATTTCGAGCAGCTCAGCACCATGACCAGCCCGGCCACCCGCTCTGGTGGTTTCAGTGGCTTCGGCGGAGGTGAAGGTGGTGGCGGCGGACGCGCGCCGTCGCTGAATGGCCCGGCTTTCCAGCCGCCCAAGCTGCGCCGGCCGCCGCCCTGCCCCGCCGTCCCATCGGTGACTGCCGCGTTGGGCATGACCAACGCCATTTTCGAAGGCGAGAAAATGAGCGCCAGTCAGATATTCTACGCGGTCGGCTCTAATGCCAGACAGGATTCGTTTGAGCTGAGCGAAGAAAAAAAACTCAGCCTGCATGTGGCCTTACGCAGCGAACCCGGCCACGGCGAGAATGTGATCGGCATCCTCGAGGGCGGCGACCCGGTGCTGAAGGACGAGTACGTCGTCCTCAGCGCGCATTTGGACCACAACGGCCTCGTCACGCCCCTTCCCGATGGACACAATGTCATGAACGGCGCAGACGACGATGGCTCCGGTTGCGCCGGTCTTCTCGGCATCGCCCGGGCCTATGCGCAGGGCGCGGCCAAGGGGCAACGGCCCAAACGCAGCATCGTTTTCCTCTGGAACGCCGGCGAAGAAAAGGGACTCTGGGGCTCCCAGTACTTCAGCCAATACCCTCCGATCGATCTCTCCAAGGTGGTTGCCAACCTGAACATGGATATGATCGGCCGCACCAAAGGGCCGGGTTATTACGATCCCGATCCGACCCATGCGCTGGTCAACCCGGGCGAGATTTTCGTCGTCGGCCCTAACATCAGCAGCGACGACCTGGAGAAGACCCTCGAGACGGTGAACGACAGCTACCAGAAACTGGTGCTCGACCACTTCTACGACACCACGACACCCGACGGATCGCACGACAATCTCGGCCCACAAACCCGGGGCCAGCGCATCTTCTACCGGAGCGACCATTACAACTTCGCGAAGATGGGAATCCCGATCGCCTTTTTCACCGACGGCTTGCACCCCGATTACCACCGAGCCACCGACACAGCGGAGAAGATCGACTACAAGGAAATCCAGGTGGTCTCGAAAACCGTGGCCGCGGTAGCTTGGGTGTTGGGTAACCAGGCGGGACGACCGGGGTTAAACACGAACCTGCCCGATCAGTTGGTCAAAGACATGAAGACCGTGAAGGACCAGGGCTGGGGCAAACTCACGCCCGTGCTATCGCCGCTGCCGGGCGAACCCTACTAGACCCGCGCGCCTTCCACCAGATCCACAACGCGGACATCGCGACCATCGCCAGCGTGAGCGCCACGGTTACACCCGTGGTCTGCGCGATCGAAAGCTGGCGCTTGATCGGCCGCACCACGGCGCCATACACGATCATCACGTGAATCCAGTACACCATCAGGGAATTCTTCCCAAGCGCCTGCATCCAACTCCAGCCCGCGCCCGCGCCGTATTCCGTCCAGAGATAGGAGCCTGCCAACATCAACAGGCAAATGCCCACGCGGATCAGGATCAACGCCGGACTGTCCGTCCAGAAATTCGAATGCGTATAAAGCGAGTACGGAATGTTGGAGAAATACTGACAGGAGAAGATCAAGCCGAAGCCGATCAGCACGGACCATTGCATGAGCCGGTCAAACCGGTCCGCCGCCGCGCGCTTGACAACGCCGCCGGCCGCAAGCCCGAACGCCACGTACGCCGCCCACGGGAAGAACGGGAACAGGCCGCGCGATTGCCCCGGCGCGAGGTAGGCCTGCACCAGCGGTGGCGCGCCGGCCCACGGCAGCGAGGCGACGATCGGCGACACCGCCGCGATGCCGACCCCGGCGGCCACCGCGAAGCGCGTCCTGGACTTTGAACCGAACACAGCGGCTACCGAGACCGCTCCCATGGCCACGCCCATGCAGTTGAGGATGTCCACCTTGGTGAGTTCCTGCCAGCCCACGTGGGGCATGCTGGCCGACCAGTTCGTGAAACGGAAGAGGAGCGCGATGCCCAGGATGTAACCGGCCCGCTTGAGCGCAGCCAGCCAACGCCGCAGCGGTCTGGGCTCGCGCCGCTCCAGGCTTTCCATCTGGAACGCCAGCGTCATCCCCGCCATAAACAGAAACAGCGGCGCCGCCATCCCACCCACAAACTGGGAGAGCACGTATGGACCGCCATCCCGCAGATCCATCCGCGTGAACGAATTAAACGCGTGGCACTGGATCATGATCACCACTGCCAGCCCCCGCATCCAGTCCAGGAAAGGAAA
>Ga0209067_10001779_pt1 | contig 13075 bp, 18 predicted proteins | sample ColStrG_CSR_2013_FD_187199 | JGI IMG/M metagenome (GOLD analysis project Ga0209067, IMG submission 187199) | Freshwater sediment microbial communities in response to fracking from Pennsylvania, USA - Cold Stream Run_MetaG_CSR_2013 (SPAdes)... | ecosystem: Environmental > Aquatic > Freshwater >... | reverse complement strand
GTGTCCCACAGCTGTTTGTAAAAGTGCTCTTCCTGCGTGCCGGATTTCAACAGCTCCTTGTGTCTGCGGCCATAAGCGTCTTCCAGTGTGAATCCCGTCACTTGGGTGAACGCCTGGTTTGCCCATTCGATGCGACCCTCCACATCAGTGATAACAATACCGTTTGCAGCCGCGTTTAGCGCGGAGTCTTTTAATTTCAGCGCCAGAAAGGCCTGCTTCATTCCTTCGACATGGATCGATATGACCATGCCAACCGCTGACAGGATCAACATGTAAGCCCAGAAATGACTGTTAAGTTCTGCTGCTTTATCATGAGTGAGAATGCCATTACCTTCATACATCCCCAATAAAGCCTGGGCAGCGGACATCAGCAGCGCGAAAGTTGCACCACGCATACCCAGCCTGATTGCCACCCATGTCACGCACAGAAACAGCAAATAACCCCTGGGTGCACCACTCAAAAATGTTTGAAACCAACCCAGAAAAACAATTTGTCCGATGAAGAACGTGAGGGCCATCAGGGATACGGTTTCAACGCGTTGCTGACTTGAAAATCGCCCGGCTCCCGGCTGACTCCACACCAGGATCAAAGGCGTAACCAATACCACACCCAGAACATCTCCCATCCACCAATGCAAGACATGAGCAAAATATTCTGCCGGAGGGATCAACCCTGCAACATAAAGGGTCGATATGCCGATGATGGCCCCGGCGATGCTTGCTAGAACCCCTCCCCTCGCAATCAGATCAAGGTACTCGCGCAAGCTAGACAGGGACGAGACGGAGCGGCGGCTGCGCGTGAGCAGCCAAAACCCGAAAAGTGCCTCGAGGGTACTGGCCAAGGTGATGCCAACTATCATCCAAAGTGTATCGTTGAACAGCGCATTGAGCAGCAATGAGCCCAACAGCACGCCCCAAATGAAGCGGCGCCCCCCTATCAGCAAAACACCCAAGGCCAAGCCACTTCCCGGCCAGATGATGCTAACAATGCCATGACTGTTCAGATCATGAAGAATGAGAGTGCCCGATAACAGATATAGCACTGCAATGCCAAATTGCATCAGCCACATTCGACAGGTACTTTGATGGATAAGTTGGGAGAGTGGCATCAAGTTATGTGGGCAGTTAAGTGCGCAAAACTCTATTCATGTAATTAAGCGTAGCGACTCGACAAACCTTGGGTCGCTTTGATGGGGAACATCCAGTCGGACAGGCATTATAAAGCGAATGACTGAACAACATTCCGGCACAGGCCGCCAAGTATGTTTCCATAAACGCCACCATACACACACGTACAGTCGACGTTGTATTTTGCTTTGAGCATTTCACCCAAGGAAACTTGGCACACACTCACAAGCAGCGATATTGTTCCGATCGTGAAATTCCACGGTCTGCTTGCAAACGATCTTTGCGGCAAATTCCTCACGGAAAAAAATGCATTCGGATTGTTTAACAGACAGTCCCACCGTATTCTCAAAACAGCAGCCGGAAATACGCGCAACTCGCATGATGTCCCGCTTATTCGGTGTATTGAAACTCGAGCGCGAACAGCGCGCCTCCGGAAGTATTGGTCAGCGCAACATTACCCGAGCCATGCGCTTCCACGACCGCATTGCACAAGGCCAAGCCAAGACCTGTCGAGGATGCATTATCGGAAGTTGTGCGTTGCTCGACATTCTCGACCAGTGTCACGCCGGGCCCGTCATCCAGCACAAAAAATGACAGGCTACCGGCGCGTTGTTCGAACCAGATCTCTACGCTGCTGCGTGCATAACGAATAGCGTTGTTCAGTGCCGATTCAAGTGCCATATCGACAAGATAGTCATCGAGGTTTGCGACGCCTTTGAGCTTGACGTTCGGGGCGATCGATATTCTGGAATCCGCCACCCGTACAGCTATCGCATGGCCATGCCTGCTGCTCATCATCACCGATTGGCTTGCACTGATCATATCTTCCAGAAAATCGGAGAGTTCGATCTCGCGGATATTGGGTTTGAGTCCCGATTGATCGTGTTTATACAGCGTCAAAAAATTGACCAGGCGATTCTTCAATTCTATGCAACGCTTATAGGCCTTCCGCCCTTCTATGGGCACATCCTGATGATGGTTGAGCTGTTCAAGATCCATCTCCAGCAACGCCAAAGAGTTCTTGATATCGTGTACGACCAGAGCTGACAATACTTCCCGCATTTACACTCCCGTGAGTTCATTAAAGAACCGGTAAAACCCCATCACCTTTTCATTCTTTGGTACCAGTCTGTCCAATGTCGCGAGATAATCTTTGGCCCGTTCGGCAACGACCTTGTCCATACCATCCTGCTTGAGCCACAACAAATGCAGTTGTGCGGCGGCCAATAGCGCTTCGATGTTCTCGTCATGGATAGCCAAGGCCTCGAGTACTTTTTGGAACGCCAGCGTGAATTGTGCGACCCGCATCGCTTTGGTGGCTTCTTCGACCAGATCCAAAATGCGTCTTTGCCCGGCATCGATGACATCATCGATCTTGTCGTTCTGACCGCAATCCTTCATCGCTTTCGTCACGTGTCGCGCGATGTGTTCCTTGTCTTTTCCACCGGATTGGACAGCACGAGTCAACAGCTTGAAACCCAGGATCAGGTCGCCTGTTTTGATGGCTACCTTTCCCAGCGCAGTCAAGGCGGAGCTCTCCGTCTTGTCCGTTACCAGCCGTTGAGCCGAGCCTATGAGTTTCCGCGCTTTGTCCATGTCACCCGAGTCAAAATAGGCTTGCGCCAGGATCGCGTTTTTCGCGACTCCGTACACGCCGGTCTCTTCATACTTTCTGGCGCTCTTCTCCAGGGTGAGTATGGCTGATCGGTGATCGCCCAAGTCGGTCTGGATCTGCGCCAGAGAAAGATAATCATCGGACCGTTCAACCATCGAGCCGCTGGATAACCGAATAGCGGATTCGGCATACTGTTTTGCTTCATCCAGTCTGCCAAGCAGAAATGCGGACTCGGACAGCGACCGGAAGCGTTTGGCGCTGGGCAATATCTTGGAAGACGCGTGCAACATGTGCAACGCGCCCTCATGATCCTTTTGTCCAAGCTTGATCTGGGCCAACAACTCATAGGCTGCCACATAGTTCGGATTCTTGGCAATGATGTCCTTGGCCGACTGTTCGGCAGCCGGCAAATCCTTTAACAAGAAATGGGTGCGGGCTATTCCCATCGCCACCCATGGAACCGCGTCGCGGATGGACACGGCTTGCGCGTATGTATGCAATACATTTTCAGTGTCGTGCAGTGCAAGTTGCGCCTCCGCCTTAAGCCTGAGCACGTGCATCAACCAGCGCTCATCCGGCTGCTTGGCGATCAGACTATCGCACTCGCTGACCGCCAGTTCATACTGCAGGGTATCGATCGCATTGATGACCGGCATCAGGAATGTGCGCCGATCGAATAGCCGCTCGAGCCGCGACCTGAGTTTTTTCTCCGGGCAGGGCTTCAGGATGTAATCGTCCGGACCGAATTCGGCCGCGTTCGCCACGTAGGCATACTCAGCCTCTGCAGTCACCATGACGAAGATGGTTTTTGCGCTCAACAGCTTTTCTAGCCTCAAGTACTCCAGAAAATGCTGTCCCGAGCTGGCGCGATTAAGGTTGTAGTCGCACAAGATCAGATCGTAGCTATTCGACTCGATGCGCTTCAGAGCTCCCTCGGCGTCGCTGGCCGTGTTGATCAGATTCATGCCCATTGCTTGCAACTGCGAACTGATCGCATGTCTCATCGCACTGATATCATCGATGACCAGCGCCGACAATTTGCCAAACTGGATATACTCATTCTCAATGGCCTTTTTATTGCCATTGAGTATCGCTTCCAGATCACTTATGTCTGATTTGGTATTCAATCGACCGATCACTCATCAAAGAATTTCAGAAATATTTGCCTCATGTCTGCATTCATCAACTCACATACATTTTTAGCTTCATCGATCGGGATATGAAAATCCTGATCGATGATTTCGGGTATCGTTTCCCCGCTTGCGGAATAGCCCATGAATCAGGAAGGCATGGCTCTTTCAGTAACATCATCCTCAAACAGTTTTTTAAAATCGGTATGGCGCGAATCACGCTGAATTCTTGCATACATGGCTAAAACTTCGTTTTCGTTCCCCTCCAGTAGCTGCATGAATGAGCCCCGATGGAAAACCAAAAAACCCGAAAGTTTAAGATGCTCATTATTTGTTTGAGCCTTGCCTAATATCTCGAGCAAGACCGTGTCAGAAAATTCCGCTATAGCCCGGCTGGTGTAAATCAATTGGTGTACAGACATACGAACCCCTTTATCGCGGCTGATCGCTCACTCAAAGCGTAAATCAGCCGAGATATCCCATTAAACTAATTAACACAAGCTTTCCATTCGCCCGATTGCGGGGGCTTATAGGAAACCAGTAATCGACAAGTACGTTATCGGCCGTCAACCGGATTTCTTTAGCGTATCGGGGGAGGGTTTGAAGTTCGAAATTTTGATCAGAGCCTAGTTACTGCCCTGAGCTATAGGCCATACGGCGGATGCTGGTTGGATCCAAAGGAAAATCCTGGCGTGGGGGGGATCAAGCCGTAATGTTCAGCAACGTGCCTATCATGCCGTTGTTTGACTTAAAAACCGACAGATTTGCCAGGTAGGTATTTTTGGCCTGCAGTTGCTGCAACATATCTGCTTCAAGATTGTTACCCGGGTTCGCGCTACTTCTGACGGTTGCGAGTGTGCCACCTCCCGTTGCCGTGCGTTGTGTTACTTCCTGACGCGTGAAGTTTTGCGTTTCGATATTGGCAATGTTTTGGGCCGATGCCTGCAACTCAGTCTGAGCAGCAGACATGCCTGAGAAAGCGACCGACGACGTGACGTTCATGATATAGCCCCTAAAATCTCACCAACGGAGAGCAGTATATACCTTGTAATCGCAAATCTACCCAGCTTTTTTTACGCACTTTGGTTCGTTTATAAATTCTTTACTTTCTTGCCACTGTTACTTTTTCGTGACCTGCAATTAAAGTCGCCATCATGCGATTCAAGAAATAATTTCTGCCAAATTACCTCCAAGCTGATGCTTGATGCATTCTCTGCATTCAACCGCATTGCTCATCATTCTGTGGCCACATTCTGACAACCAATGCATATATCGTTCAGCATAATTCTCTTTAAACTTTGCACTATGCTTGTTTAGGTATTTTATGATTGCGATTTGCAAGCACACCAAATTCTGGTCTTCATCACCCTTCAAATATTTGAAACGAATAAATTCATCACCCGTTATTCCCGCGCTTCTTAACTCTGCTGTGTACCCCAATTCACTAAAAAAGCTGTCAACATTTTCAAAGCGATAAACTTCCTCACTGCCCAAGGTGATGTAACCATATTGAGGGTTAATTAATGATGAAAGGTGATATTGAAAATGACTCATTTGCTTTGCAATCTCAGATTTTATTGTTCGATACCCTATTTTCGATAAACAACAATATCATGCAAGCGTCTGCATTGAAATAGGCAAAACCTCCTAAGATTGCTTGGCTTGTCTATAATTTTCTCATTGCACCCATTTTAAGAAGTGTGCAACAGGTGTGCAACGCAAAAAAAAGCACCTACATTACTGTAAGTGCTTGTTTAGTGGTGGGTCTGGAAGAACTTGAACCTTCGACCAAAGGATTATGAGGCCGCACTAGAAACGATACGAGTTAGATAGTTACCCCGTCTCCCCTCTACAATTTTGGTTTTTTACCACATCCCCAGCCCAACACCCTCAACACTACTCACAGAATTGTAGAAGCAAATATTAGGCAGGCTAAAAAAATAGTTTCGTTAAAGAAACGTGACCACAAATTTCATTCCATGATGCAGAGTTACTATCTTCGAAGTGGTGTTGCGTTGCACCAGCTAGCATGTCAGTAAACTGCAACCCCAGTGATTTTCCACTATCTACCGGCTGCGTGATCAGTTTCGTTTCAACGTTCTCGGTATACCAAAGATTGATTTGCAAGTAGTCGTGAAGGCTATTGCCACTCCTAATTTTGATAGTTCGTGGATCAGGGATTAGAGTTACTTGGTCATGTTTGCGCATTTCTCCGACCAGAAACAACTTAATCATATAGTTGTATAGAAGGTTGGGGTCATCTCGAAAAGAAACCTTAACCCGCTGTTTATCAACGACGATGCTGTGAAACGAAATGTCAGGATGTTGCGTGTGAAGTTTAGCAAGACGACTAGCAAAGTCTATCCTTGCTCTGTGCGGCATATCCGACCATTTTTTTTCTTTTGCTGTGTTCCACTTCCATTTTTTGTACAAATCTCTAACTACGCGTCCAGGAATGTGCTTTTTGCTGTCAGGAGTGATCATCGCGGAAATTGTGAGATAGCGACTCGATCCACCTTTGCGGTATGGTGCTGCAAACTTCCAGCCAAGGTCGCCGCTCTCATCGAGAAAAATACAAACCGCCATTTCGAACCCCATATGAAAATGGCCTCCCTTGTGAGGAGGCCATGAAATTATTAGGACAGCCCCTGAGGCCGACGCGTTTACACCGCGCTTACGAAGCCTTTTGAGTGGCTCGCAGTGATTCAGGATTTACCTGCCCTAGGTTCAATATAACTTAGGTAAACCTAAAAAGTAAACATTTGTTTAGTCTTGCTAATCCCCAGCACTCCCCTGTATTCCGCTACTTTCCCCTAGATTTTGAATTTTCTTGAAAATTCCCTCAAATTTACTATGTTTTCTTAGATTTTATTCACTCAGAGCGACTGAATGGCTTTTTAGAGTCTTTATATTTATCGTTGTTTTTACGCAACATATTCTAATTGCAGAACTTTGTTGAGGTGATTGTTAGGGGCTGAGCAGTCGGCCCGCGAATTGGCTTGCGTTTTTGGCCTGTGCTAATCCTTGATGTATATTACACTGCGTAGCCTGTAACGACAGGGCTTCCGTCAATATTCATGCAGGTGAAAATCACCATGTCAGAAAAAAGAAAACAACCTGAGAAACATGTAGCGAGAAAGAAGTTGCCGCCACCCGGACCGTATGCCAGTTGGATGGAATATGCAGCTGCTACAGCCGATACGAAGGGAATTCAACTCGAAACGATTTTAGGAACCTACCCAATATGCGTTTCCCGGGATAATTTACGGCGTGCAATCAAAGATGAATACTACGCACTGTGCGAGGCTGCGGGTATCGATGTTACAGAAGAGTCTCGCACTCGCATTGAAAATCATTCCTGCTGATTTATGACTTGGAGCTACCGCATCGTTAAACTCACCGATCCTGTTAGTGGCGAGGTGGGGTATTCAATCCATGAAGCGTATTACAACCGCGCTGGCGAAGTTCACTCGATCACACAGGATGCAGTTGCACCGTTTGGTGAAACGCCGGATGAATTGATTACCGACTTGGAGCACATGCTCAAAGATGCAAAATCTCAAGCTGTTCTGGATGGTGATAATCTTACGTTTGCCAATATGGACGACTAAGGATGGCCGGCTCTTTCTGTCGGGTACGGTTACTGTACTGTTACACTACTGGCGCACTGTTTCCAAGCCTGCAATAATGCACCCCTGAAATTCAGTGCTATACATGTAACGACAAGGCTTCAGACAGCGTGACATCAACCTGAATACACCCTGTTTTACAGCAGAAAATCACACATGCAAAATAAAACCACATCGGGAAAAAGTGTTGCTGACAACCTTGCCAAGGAAATTGGGAAGCGTTTATCTGACGCTCGAAGTGGTCTTGATTGGTCGCAACAAACATTGTCTGTACATACGAAAATGGTTGACCCAGAGCAGGTAGGGATCTCCCGCGCAGTTTTGTCTCTCTATGAAACTGGCACAAATAAACCTGGCGCCAGAGAAATGCGCTTGTTGTGTGATGCATTAAAAGTCAGCCCAAATTGGCTGCTGTATGGTTCGGAATCGCCTGCACAAGCTATTCAACCAAGTACCGATTTTCTGCGCGGATCAGAAGTAGAGCTTTCTGCAAGACTCGCCTTTGCAATGTTAGCCCTTGACTCTGTGGATCGGGCTTCTATCTCCAATATTATTTTTTCAATTTTGACCCAAAAATTGGGTGACACTGGGCTTGCAGCCATAATGGCTGTGGCAAGAGATTATTCTTTCACTTTGCTTGAAGAGATTGCCGAAACCATTGGAGAAGAGAATAAGGAATTGCCTTTAGCAGAACAATTAAAAATTTTCACTAAGCTTAATAGTGAGGGTGTTTATACGAACGTTGGTACATTGCGCCCAGCAATTTCACTCGAACAAATCGAACTTGGTACGTTCAGTCCTGAAAATCCGCCTCCCCCCCGCAAATTGAAATAAATAAAAACAATTGCATTTAATTGTTGCAATTTGTATTTTGTCGTGCCAATATGCAATTTATCAATACTTATTGATTTGATATATTGCATAGGAGCTTGTCATGGCGATCAAACAAACAACAACCCTCACCAAAGAGGATTTTGAAGCAGCTATCGTAACCCTACGCCTTAGCGTGTCTGAGGTATCACGGGAATCTGGTATACCGCGCCACATCGTCAGCCACTTCCGTAACTACGGCGATGGCATGAAACCTGAACAACTCGCCAAGCTGCGCGACTTCTTTGAATCGCAAGGTGTCGAATTTGACGAAACAGAAAAACCAACTACCCCTGAAGCTCCCTCTTCTGGTATTGCCAGCCTAAACCCCCAGCTCAACGTCGGTCTCAAGGTCGAGCATTACTTCCCGATCAGCAACAACATCACCGATGACGTGGTGCGCAATGCGATGTCCATCATGGAAGAAAATGATGCGCGCCTTGCCGTGCTGTTACAGACCAAACTCGAACGAGACACTGTGATGTTTGGCAAAGGTGACTTGACCGAAGAAGCAGTCTCCGCCTTACAAGAAACATTCGCGCTCCTGGCTGGCAATTACATCACCTTCCGCATGTTGCGCGGCTGGCGCGCACTCAATGTGCAACCCACTTCCGAGAATCCAGAAACAGTTCGGGACATGATCCTGCAAACCTTCATGCAACCGCTGGTTGATGCCGGACTGATCGTAGCGACACAGCCCGTAGAACCCGCCAACACAAAGGAGGAGACAGCATGAGCGTCATTCTCCCCGTCAACATGATTCCTCTGGCCGGCCGCGCATCAAAGTCTGGTGGGTTTGTTATCGCAGTGCTGATCGGCCTGGCTTTATTCGCGGCAATGCAAGCCAACAAGCCACCCGCACCGATGACACCCTCACAACCATAACCCTTACCGATAGGAAATCACCGCCATGATTGCATTCGCCATCCTCAATATAGAAACAGGAACTTTTTATTCTGAATCGCTCATCCTCAAGAAGGAGGCTGAGGCCACAGGACAGCACTGGGGGTTTTTCTGTGTCATTCCGCTGTTTGCGCGTCGCTACGCACGTCACATAGATGCATTGCGCCGCTCGCAGAAACTTTCCAATAAATCCGGCTGCGTATGTGCTGTCGTCGCTTTGCCATAACAGACATGGACGAACTCTCAATCGACGCGCTCCTGACGGATGAAGAACTCCTGTTGCTTGGACGAATCACGCTTGGACTAATTCGAATCAAGGATGCTAGCGAACGCCTGAATGCAATTGCTGACGATTCGGACTTCAAATTACGCCGGCTAGACCTTGTTCCCATCGCATTGATGCGCAATGACATAGTCATACTCATTGCAGCACACGAACGCGCAGAAAACGCCATTAAATCCGCTTCTTTCGCTTCAGTTGGTGTTGATCCGTCTGAAATGTCACGGAGGGCAACATGAGCACCGTAGCCCGAACAAACACCCGCGAACGGTCAAAACCACCGGTCCGCACTTCACTTGGTATCTTTGCGAGTTCTATAGACACTGTGGGCACCCAACCAAAACCACAGACACCCCGCGCGAAGGCCGCGCGTGACACGGCTCAAGAACAAAACAAGCAAGCGCGCTTTCAATTGCAACGCGCAGCACAAGGGCTGTTGCCCCAAGAGCGCGTGGCACACTGCCAGCGCAGCACCATGAGTAGTGCCGGTGTAGTTGTTTACCGTTCAGCAGCCAAAGGCGCGAGCTATGGCAATCTAGCCACATGCGGCAGCGTATGGCATTGCCCCATCTGTTCGGCGAAGATCACCGAGAATCGTCGGCAAGAACTGCAAAGCAACATCAACACCTGGGCACAGTCAGGAGGCGAGACCTATCTGATGTCGCTGACCTTCCCGCACCAGGAGAATCAGGCTCTCGGAGAGAATCTGAAAAAATTCTCAGCAGCCCTTAAACAATTCAAAGACAGTCGCGCCTATAAAAACACGATGAAGGAAGTAGGTTCGCTGGGCAGTATCCGCGCCCTCGAAGTCACCCACGGATCCAACGGCTGGCATCCGCATACCCATGACTTGGTCTTTGCGGCAAAGGGGCAGTTGGCCAAGCTTCAAGAACTACAAATTGTATGGATTGAAACTCTCATCAAGTGTGGCATAGCTGAGCGCAGCCAGTTGAACGACATGTTCAAGGCTGCATTCGATGTACAAAATGGCGATTACGCCGCTGAGTATGTAGCGAAGTTTGGCCACGAAGCTACCGAGGCAAGCAAGGAATTGACACATAGCCATTGGGGCGCATCGCACGAATTGACCAAAGCGCACCAAAAAGTTGGCAAGCGCCTGGGTGGCCGGACACCCTTTACGCTGCTGCTCGATTTCATCAAGGGCGATACCGCAAGCGGCGAACTATTCCAGGAGTTCGGCAAGCACTTCAAAGGGAAACGCCAGCTTTTCAAATCTCCAAAATTAATCTTCGCACTCGCGGTTCTGCAGTGGTGCGAAGACAAGCAACCGGCGCAAATTCAAGCCGCTGGTGTGGTGTTGAATAGTCGCGGTAAACCAACGTTTGATTATTCAGCCGAGGAAAAAACATCCATTCTCAAGGCAATACATCACAGCGAAAAATCTGATGATGAAATCGCAGCCGAAGAATTGCCGGATCGTGAATTTGTAACCGCACTCGATTCTCACCAGTGGAATCTAGTTCTATCGCGCAATGCCCGCTTTGAAGTGCTACGCGTCGCGCAGGATCACGGCGCAGACGGTGTAGCGGAACTGTTGCTTGATTTGGAAACGCGACGAAGGTCGCACCAGGGTGTACACCATGAAAAACGATCTATGTCGTCTGGTTGGTGCCGTTTGGACGCTTAGAAATCGCTACGCGCCGGAACCGCCAAGCGCCGGCGCGCAACTCGCCTTGATAGGAGAAGGCTAAATGAAGAATACCACCAAAACAAAAAAACTGCGTAGCTCCCCCAGCAAAAAAACCCGTTGGGCATACCTGATGCAGGGCATCGAGCCGACATCGCAGGCCATCAACGAAGCTTTTCCTGACTATCATCCGCAATGGGTGCAATTATCGCAAAAGTGCTTTGTCTCAGGAGAAAACTTCAAGACACTGCGCACGCTGCTTGGTTTGAGTATCAAACAGTGTTCAGCCTATCTGCGCGTGAGCGAGAGTGGTATTTACAAGTGGGAAGAGGGGAAATCCCCCGTATCGTTTGCAGCATTCGAACTGCTGCGCCTGATTCTGGAAAGCGACTCTTTCAAACTATCAAATCCCGCTTGGGACGGTTGGTTCCTCAACCAACACGGTGTATTGCATTCGCCAGATATTGGTGGCAATGGATTCACTCCTGATCAGCTTGTCTGGAGCACTATGACGCGCAGTGAAGCGGCACTGCTGCGCAACGATGTAAACAAGTTGCAGAACCAACTAGATACAGCCATCGCAGAAAATACCAAGCTACGCCAGATGTATGTTGCCCAAGGCGTGGTCGAAGAACTTGCCGCCATGAGCGAAACAATTGACAGCTTAATGTCTCGCATCGCCACCGCCCGTGTCCTTCCATTCGCAACAGCACCTGAACAACTCAAGGAGAAAGCAGCATGAAACCAAGACGCGACATTGCACCTCACATGGGGCACTCAATCAGCACCAGCGCATCACTGACATTGCTTAAGTTGTACAAACGGATTCGCACGATCGACCCGACTTACAAACCGACGAGCCGCTATCAAGCGCGACTCAAACATACCCAGGCAACGCGCCGCGCCGAACTGCGCATCGTAAAGTAGCAGATGCTATTCCTCACTCAAAGCGAATTGGCCGAGCTCACCGAGCGCAAGCGTAAGGGTGAGCAGATCGCTTGGCTCAAGGCAAACGGCTTTCACTACGCGACCGGTGCAAACGGGCACGCGAGGGTGCTCCGTGAACATGTGCAAGCACGCTTATGCGGTGGATTCAATATAGCTGCTGTGCCGGCCGCTCAAGAACCAAACTGGGGAGCGGTGTAACGCCTCAACATGGGACGCAAGCGCACCATCAACCACGATCTGCCGCCGAGGATGAATCTCAAAGGCAAGATGTATTACCACGTTTCAACCGACACCCCGCGCAAGTGGACCAAGCTCGGACAAGACTTGTCCATTGCAAAGCGTCTATGGGCTGAAATCGAAGGTGAGCAGCCGGATCCGAACAACTGCACTTTTCGTGGCATTGCCGCACGCTACCGCAAGGAAGTGTTCCCTGGCAAAGCACCTCAGACACAACACGACAACGAGAAAGAACTTACCAAACTTGAAGCGGTGTTCGGCACCATGCCGATAGATGCAATCAAGCCGCACCACATCAAACGCTACCTGGACGAACGAGGCAAAACAGCCAAGGTGCGCGCGAACCGCGAAAAGGCATTGTTCAGCCATGTATTCAACTTCGCCAGGGCATGCGGCTATACCGATTCACCAAACCCTTGCGCCGGTGTGCGCGGTCATCGTGAGCCAGGCCGCAATCGTTATGTTGAGCATGATGAGTTTTTGGCAGTATGGAACGCAGCCGACTACACCGTGCAGGATGCAATGGACTTAGCATACCTCACGGGTCAGCGGCCCGCCGATCTTCTCAAATTCAATCGCAACGACATCCGTGATGATGAGTTGTGCTTGTCGCAAAACAAGACCGGCAAGCCGCTGCGCATTGCGATAATTGGCGAACTGAAAACGCTCATAGAACGCATCCTGAGC
>Ga0209067_10001778_pt1 | contig 13081 bp, 8 predicted proteins | sample ColStrG_CSR_2013_FD_187199 | JGI IMG/M metagenome (GOLD analysis project Ga0209067, IMG submission 187199) | Freshwater sediment microbial communities in response to fracking from Pennsylvania, USA - Cold Stream Run_MetaG_CSR_2013 (SPAdes)... | ecosystem: Environmental > Aquatic > Freshwater >... | reverse complement strand
GCGGTAAGGAAGCCAAGTTGAGCTACAACGGGAACCTGTTGACGGAGAACCGCCATGGACGGATCGTGACGACGGAAGTGTTGCAAGCCAATGGAACCGCGGAGCGCGATGCGGCACTGCTCATGTTGGAGCAGATTCCGGGAGGGCGGATCACCGTAGGCACCGACAAAGGCTATGATACGCGAGACTTCGTGGCGGAATGCCGGAATATGAATGTCACCCCGCAGGTGGCACAGAACACGAAGCGGAGTGGGGCAGCGCCAGTGATGGTCGGACCACAAGGCACAGCGGCTATGAGGTCAGTCAGGCGGAGGAGAAGCGCTGCGAACTCGACCGTCTGTACCAGCGTATCTGCGACGGATTGGATGCTCTCCTGCGTGCCGTCGGACTCAGGGTTGCCGCGTGATCTGCCCAACGAGAACCAAATTCTCGTTGGGGCCCCTATAACGGGAACTAAAGCTGAGAGCTGACGGCTATGAGCCCCGCTGACCGCTTGCGCTCAGCTGCGCTGGGTCGCCAATCAGAAGCGGATGTAGCCGCCCACCTGCAATTGACGCGCGGTGGATACCGTGCCGCTGATCACGCTGTAATTGCCGTAGCTCTTGACCGAGCCGTCGGTGTTCAACGTTGGCGCCGCAAAGGTGGCGTTTGGTGTGGAGAACGACGGCGTATTGGTCAGGTTGAAGGCTTCGCCGACAAGCTGGAACTTGATCTTCCCGTCTTTGAAGCTGAAGGTGCGGGAGACGTTCTCGTCGATGTTGAAGAAGCCCGGGCCGCGCAGAAGGTTCCTGCCGGTGGTTCCCAGGGTGCCCACTGGCGGATTAGTGAACGCCGTCCCATCGAAATACGGGGTGTTGGGGTCGTGCCCGCCCAGGATCCGGACGGCCGGATTGATCTGGGTGGCCGTCTGCCCTTGCCCGCCGGCGTTTGCGGAGTTGTTGGAGCCAATGGTGAATGGCAGGCCGCTAAACCTGCTGAGGGTGCCGCCGATCTGGAACCCGCCTACAACCTGAGCGATCACGCCGTGGTTGAGGAACTTCTGCCCTTTGCCGAAAGGCAATTGGTATACGTGATAGAGCTGGAAGGTGTGTTCGCGGTCGAAACCCGCCAACTGCTTGTCCAGGGCATAAGACACCGGGTAGGCGCGGAACAAGGTGCCGTCGCCGTTGTCGCCATTATAGTTGTTGATGGCCCTGGAGAACGTGTAAGCGACTCCGACGATCGACGAGCCGATCCGCTTCTTCAGGTTGGTCTGAAGCGCGTTGTAGGTCAGGTTTCCGAACGGCTGGTATTGGTTGAAGTCGGTGGTCAGGTACGGATAGAGCTGGCGGCCCGCATTCCCCGTGTTGGGGGCTGCACCATTGATGTTGACTCCCATCATTTGGTGGACGGCGTGCGTGCCTACATATCCAGCTTCCGCTGTCAAGCTCGGAGAGAACTCACGCTGCAGGAAGAAGTTCCAGCTCTGAATGTATCCCCGGTTCATGTACTGCGGGAACGAAGCGGCAATGTTAGTGGTCGGCAGATACGTAGTAGGCGAGGCAGTGTTGGATGGCGTGATCTTGCCCACCGTGATGTCCGGTGAGGTAGGCGCGGGGAGGCCCGTTCGCAGCGAGGCTTGGGCAACGCCCGGAGTGGTGACGAACATATAGGAATTTGCCGGCGTGTAGTCCTGGTTGAGCACCGCGGGGAAGGCGTTCCGCTGGTTGCGCATGTTGTCCGGATCGATGGTAATGCCGTAGCCGGAGCGGATCACGGTCTTGGGGCCGAGGCGGTAGGCCAGGCCGATGCGAGGAGCGAAGCCTTTCTTACTGGCGGTGGCCCCAGTGTCCCATGGAACCCCACCTTCGCCGCCAATCAGAACCGTGTAGGTACTGGGGTCGTATCGGACCGCGCCATACCAGTTGTGCGCAAAAATTGGATAGTATTCCCAGCGCATCCCGTAGTTGACGGTGAGGTTCCGGGTCACTTGCCACTGGTCGCGCGCGTACAAGGCCCAATTGGAGAAGCGCAGCGCGTTGGGGTTCTGGAACTGGGTGATCTTTCCCATGCGGCTCGGGAAACCCAGCAGGAACTGGGCCCAGGAGTTGGCTGGCACCCCATTGAAATTGACTGCGGCGCCGCCTTTCAACGCAGTCAGTGTGCCGTCGAAACCAAACGTACCGCGGGCCGTGCCGAAGGTACCGCCCTGCGGCTGGAAGTGGTTCAGCGCGTACTTGTCGTATTCGAATCCGAAGCGCAGGTTGTGCGCTCCCTTGACCTTGCTCACGTTGAATGCGGTGGTGTATTGATTGTCCCGGAATTGGAAAGGACTGCCCGTGTTCGTGTTGCCGATGTTCGCCACCCCGGTTACCTGAAATCCCGGGATCCCGTAATAGTTCGGGCCAACGCCGTTGGTGCCTGGGATTTTCAACACGTCCAAACCGTAAAGCCCGTCCTGCGGGTCCCCGTTCGCGCCGATGTTTTGGCGGGTGTAGCCGACGTTGCCGTCCACCAAGAGCGTGGGCGAGAGGGCATAGGTGAAGCCAGAAGCCGTGGTCTGCACCCTTCCGCCTGCATGGCCGGGGTTGCCGCCGCCAAACGCATCGCCCGCGGCTGGCCCCAAGACCATCAGGGCCACGATATCCATCGGAGAGAGGCTGTACCGGCCCCAGACCATTGCCTTGTCGGTGGGATTGTAGTTGACCTTGAAATCCCAGTTGCTGCGGTTGTATTCGGTGTTGCCGTAGGCGTCGTAGTTGCTGGTATAGGTATTCGGCCGTGTCAACGTAGGCAACAGTCCGGTCAGCGTCACCGCCGCCGGGTCGATCCGGCCCGTAGGGATGGTATTGTTTGCGAACGGAGTGCGGCCTGTGCCGTCCGGGTTGCCGGTCAGCGGATCGTAAATCGTGACGCCGGTGGCGCTGAAGTCTCCTGTGCGCATGGCTGGGCTGGGAAGTGTCAGGTTGGTGGCGGCTGCATACTGGCGGCGCTTGGTGCCTTGGTAGTCCGCAAAGAAGAACAGCTTGTTCTTGCCGTGGACGACCTTCGGAATCCAGATCGGCCCGCCCACGGCGAATCCATACTGGTTGAAGATGTTCTTGTTCAGCGGGCTGGTGTGGGAGAAGTAGTTCACCGCCGTCATGTTGTTGTTCTGATTGCGCTCGAACACCACTCCGTGCAATTGATTGGTGCCCGACTTGATGGCCACGTTGACCGCGGCGCCGCCCGCCGCGCCTTGCTCGGCGTCGAAGGAGTTGGTGGTGATGTTAACGGTCTCAATCGCTTCGGACGGCGGCACGTATGCGATATTGACCGGCAGCCACGGGTAGGCTACAGTCGCGCCGTCGAGTTTCGTGCTGTTGCCGGTGGAGGAGACGCCGTTCATGAAGAGCGTCTGCGCGCGCTGCGGATTGCCCGCCTCCGAGTTGGCCTCGCGGGAAGCCGGTATGCCGGCGCCGGGGACCAGGTAGAGGAGGCTCTGGAAATTCTTGCCTTCGCCGCCGTTATAGGGCAATTCCACCACTTGCTGGGAGGGGATCTCCGCATGCACGTCGGATTTGTCGGCTTGCAGCACGGCAGCGTTGGCCAACACTTCCACGCTCGCCGTGGCTTGCGTGATCTGCACGTGGAAATCCACCCGCCGTACTTCGTTGCCATTCACCCGGACACCTTCTGCGATCGAGTTTTGGAACCCCTTGGCATCGACTGTCACCTTATAGGTGCCCAACTGGAGGTTGCTGAACAGGAAAACCCCACGGCCGTCCGTCTCCGCCTGCCGTACAACCCCGGTATCGACGTTCGCTGCCTGAATTTTGGCGCCCGGAATAGCGGCGTCGCTGGGATCGGTCACGTTGCCGGTGAGCGATCCATAGAGAACTTGAGCGTGGCCCACGCTGCGAACGCCTGCCAGCATCAGCAGAGCAGCGGCGCACCAGATCCAAAACGAAGTGCCTCTCGTCATAATTCTTCCCGGCCTCCCTTCTAGCAACTGAGGGTCCATTTAGTTGTGGCCTAGAACTATCTGAGCCTCATGGATTTAAGACGTCAAGCACCCTATATCGGTCCGCCAAAATTACGGAATTCGGGGCTGAATCTATGGGAATTGGAAGGGGTCGGGTCCAGATCGAACCTGACCGGATCGGCAAGTTTCTCGGTCATCGGATGCTCTTGAACGGAAACTCGCCCAAAAGCGTCCAACCCGCCAAGGAGACGATCCGGCAGATCACCCGCCGCAACCGGGGTGTCAGCTTTGCGCAAGTGATTGTCAAACTCAATCGCCGGGTTCCTCCGGCGTTTGGGCGTACCCGCCCACCAGGCAAGCCTTCAGCCGTCTCGGGTAAAGGCCCGCGGCGTTTGGCCAATACGCCGCAGGTGAACTCGGCTATGTCCGAGAGTTGGTTCGAATCTCAAGGCCTCGGAAGCGAACTCTTGCAGGTGGCCGCAAAAGCTGCCAGATAATCTCAGCGTTAGGTTAGGGGAACCTCATGCTCGACCCCCACTCAAGTAATTCAGTGAAGCCGCGTCGCGCTCAGAAATGCACTTTGCCGGCAATTTCAAAGACTCTCGGGTTTCCGGCGCTGGTGATGGTGCCGAAGGCGGCGGTTCCGAACGAGCCATTCGGGTCATTGAGCGGAGGTGTGTTCGACACGTTGAAGACCTCGGCACGAAACTCCACGCTGGTTCTCTCCCTGAAGCGGAATGTCTTCCCCAGCATGAGATCCGCGTCCTGAAGGCCAGGCCCGCGCACCGGATTGCGAGGACTGTTGCCGAGGGTGAATTGCGGCGCCACAGTGAAGGCCGCGGTATTGAACCACTGAGCGGCGCTGCGAGCGGCGAATGTGTTCGGATCGGCGGCGCGGTTCGGCCGCTGGATGTAGTAACCGAGGCTGGAATTGTTGTTCGTCCCCTGGGTTACAACCACGGTATCGCCCGCCTGTATCCGCAAGAGGCCGCCAATTTGCCAGCCCGATAGTTTCCAAAACCGCGGTATGTGGTAGACCCAGCCAGCCGAAAACGCGCGTGGAATATCGCCTTGCGAGACGTCCTTTTCCAGATGCCGATTGAAGGCGTCGGCCGCGCCGTTATTGGCTACCGGGCCGATAAAGATGGAGGGCGAAAACACGCTCGATGCGTCGTCGATCAGCTTGGAAAAGGTGTAGGCGAAGGTGAACGTCAGCCCCTTGGAGAAACGCTTCTCCAGCTTGGCCTGGACGGCGTTGTAGGTGGAGTTTCCGACATTGTCGCGGTACAGAGCCACGGTGGTAAATCGGGGAAAGGCCCGTAGCAACTGTTGTTGCGCGATGGTGGTTGCGCCCAGGGACGACGAGGCCGGAATCTGTCCAAAAAAGGGATTCGGCACCTTGGCCAGCAGGGCTGCACCCATGGAAAGGTCCGCGGCCGGCAACTGGTTCAGGTTCGCATCCGGAATGCCCAGCCGGGTGTTCTTGGAGCCGAGGTACCCGGCCTCGATGTTCAGGTCTCGGCCGATGGTCTTTTGCACGGTAAGATTCCATTGCTGCGAATAGCCGGATTTCTGATTGCGGTCCACGCCAAACACGCCTTGCCCCAGGCCCGAGTTCGGATTCGGAGCGGTCACCTGCACGGACGGACCGCCGGACAGCACGAACGCCGCATTGAGGTTGTCCTGCGACTGTTGTCCGATGGTCTGGATGAAAGGGAACAACGGCAAAGTGAACGGGGTGGTGATTCCGGTCTGCTCGAAGAAGATCATTCCGTACCCGGAGCGCACCACCCAGGTATCGCCGGCACGGTAGGCGAGCCCCACGCGCGGGCCAAAATCGCAGCACTCGATCTGCCGGGCGGTGTGAGGGAAATCCAGCGTTTGGGTTGCCAGGTTAAAAACGGCCGCCCGGTCGCCAACGACCGTCGAAGGAAAATTCAGGGTGTACCGCGTGCCGAGATTCAAGGTCAGCCGGTTAGATAATTTCCAGTCGTCGCCCACGAAAAACTCGGCGATGTGGGCGCGCTGTTGCGAAACCTGGCTCATGATATCGATGGAGAAGGCGTTCACCTGTCCCAGCAGCAACGAGGCCAAAGCGTTGCCGCTGTTGGTGATGCCGGGAGCATTGGTGCCGGTGGTGGTGAAGGCGTAAGAACCGGTGGGATTGGGCGGGGTCAGGTTGTCCAACGCCTCGCGCCTGATATCCGTCCCGAACTTGATGGTGTGCCTGCCGCGGACGATCGAAAACGTGTCGAGATACTCGGTTACCGAAGTGGTGAACCGGGAGTTGGCGCTCGAAGCAGGCCCCAACTGTTGATAACCGGTGACGGTGAAAACCGGCAACACGGAGGAAAAGGAGTTGGCGGGAACACCTGGAATCGTGATGCCCCCATTCTGTAACGAGCTCTGGTTCAGACCGCGGCGCGAGTAACCGAACCGCGCTGCGTTGAGGACGTTGGGCGACGGGCTCCAGTCGTATTCCGCCACCAGGGAATCGCCGCGCGTGATGGCATGCCCGAGCGCGCCCGAGCTCAGGGCTCCACTACCGTCTGGCAACGGAGTTACCGGGTTGTCGTCGTCGCGCAGGTAGGAGTAACGGCCGAACACCCGGTGCTTCGCGCCGAAGTACCGGTCCAAGCGGGCGTCGAACTGGTCCTGGTTATCCGGCTCGGCGGCGGTCCGAGAGTAGTTGTTAGCGGCGCCGGCGGAGGTGGACAGCGGAAAGCGTTGGAGCAGTTGCCGGGCGATCGGGTCGAAGCGGCCGGCGGGAATGGCATTGTTTGGAAACGGAGTGCGCGGCGAGGTGGCCGGGTCGTAGACCGGCGTCGAGAAGGCGCCCTGCCGCTGCGCCAGGGTGGGCACCGTGCCGATGCGCGTAACGCCGGTGCGCAGCCTGGTGCCTTGCCAATCCACAAAGAAGAAGGTTTTGTTCTTGCGGATCGGTCCGCCCAGAGTGAAGCCATACTGATTGCGCCGGAACTCCGGCTTCGGACCGGCGGGCGCGAAATAGTTGCGCGCGTTCAGGTCTTCATTGCGCAGGAACTCAAAGAGCGTGCCGTGAACGGAGTTGCCGCCGGATCTCCCGATGACCATCACGGTGCCACCGTTGGACCTCCCGTACTCCGGCGAATAGGCGTTGAGATTGAGCCGGAACTCCTCGATGGCGTCGATGATGGGATAGAACGTAACCTGTCCCGGCTCGGGTTGCAGCACGCTGACGCCATCGTAGATGTATTCATTGGTTCGCGGACGGCTGCCGTTGATGCGAGGCAGCAGCGACCCTCCGCCCGGCAAGGCAACGCCCGGAGACAAGGCGACCAGGGGGATGAAGTTGCGTCCATCGAGCGGCATGGTCTCCACTTTTGTCCGATCCACCGAATAACTGACCTGGCCGGTGGCCGTCTGTAGCAACGGGGCGGCAGCCGTCACCTCGACCGCCTGCGCCTGCGGGCTGCCCACCTCCAGCGTCACGTTTAACGCCGTCTGATCCCCGATGCGGAGTGTAATGCCGGACTGTTTATAGTTCCGGAAACCGGGCTGTTCGACAGTCAGCACGAATTGGCCCGCGGGTAAACCCAGCAGGTGATAATCTCCCCGCTCATTGGACAGCGTGGCAAACCGGGCCGTCGTCGCCTGGTCCTCGGCTTGAACTTTGGCACTGGGAACGGCGGAACCGGACGGGTCCAGGATGGTTCCGAAGAGTTCCGCTTTGCCGGCCTGTCCAGAACAGGGGATCGTACCAACGAGCACAAGCAGAGTTCGAAGGGCAGGCGCCATTCGTCCAGTATACAAGACACTGTACTGGTTAGATGTCAAGGTGGGCAGGCCCTTGCGGACTGCCGGCGTGTTACTGTTGATGCGATGGCGAAGCGAGAAGCTGAAATCCAAAACAATCTGGGCGCGATACGGCAGAAGCGCGGGTTGTCCGCTTCGCAGTTGGCTAAACTGGCGGGCATCAGCAGGCAGACCATCTATGCGATGGAGGCCGGCAGCTATGTGCCGAACACCTTTCTCGCGCTCAAGCTGGCGCGCGTTTTGGAAGCGGGCGTGGAAGAGCTTTTCTCATTGTCGGGCGACTTGCCGGCGCCCGAACTTCGCACCGAGCAGGTGACCCTTCTTCCCGGCGCAGCCCCCGTCCAACCCGGGCAACCGGTTCAGCTTTGCCGCGTGGACAAGCGCGTTTTTGCGTCCACGCCCTCTCCGATTTCGTGGTACTTCCCGGCGAGCGATGCGGTAGTGGCCGGCAACTCCGGCGAACGCGGGAAGACGAGAGTACAGGTATTTCAACCGAACCAGGATTTTGCAAACCGGATCCTGGTGGCGGGCTGCGATCCGGCCATCTCCGTGCTGGCCAGGCACGTGCAAGCTGCCGGGACCGAACTCGTGCTGACCCACCGTAACAGCTCGCAGTCCCTGGCCCTTCTCAAGGACGGCTGCGTGCATGTTGCGGGCACGCACCTGCGCGACGAGGCTACCGGCGAATCGAACATTCCCGAGATCGACCGGCTATTTCCCAAGAAGACCGTTGCAGTGATTACCTTTGCGGTTTGGGAGGAAGGAATCGTCACCGCCAGAGGAAACCCCAAAGGCATTCGGGGAATCGAGGACTTCGGAAGAGCGGACGTCACGATGGTGAATCGGGAAGGGGGCGCCGGCAGCCGGCGTTTCCTTGATGCCCAACTGCAGCGGCTGGGGATCGAGAGCCGGAAGGTACGTGGTTACGCGACGGAAGTGCAGGGCCATCTTCCCGCTGCCTGGCAAATTCTATCCGGAACTGCCGATTGTTGTATTGCCACTCGTGGAGCTGCCCGGGTGTTTGGCCTCGGCTTCATTCCGCTCGCCAGCGAACGCTACGATCTGGCAATCCGCCGACAGCACCTGGGGCTGCCCGCCATACAAGCGCTGCTCGACACACTGAGCCGAACCGGTTTTCGCCGTGAGTTGGAGAGCCTCGGCGGCTACGATACGGAGGCGGCCGGCCGGCGCTTGCTCTGACGTTCCCTGCGCCGGTCTGCGCAGGCGGCGATGGTGTGCCATCGTGGATTCCAAAGTGCGGATAACGTACAATAGCGCCGATGAACCCCAACATGCGTAGACGCTCGCTCCTGACGGCCGCCATGGGCGCGCTTGCCCCGGCGGTAATCGGACAGACCCAGCGCGATTGGAGCGGCCGGCAGCCGCTCCGCTATACCGATCCCGATCTGATCTCGCTCGACAAGCGCTTCGACAAATACCTGATCACCAACACCACCATCCAGCGGCTGTGGACCGGTGCCCTGTGGGCCGAAGGCACTGCCTGGAGCGGCGTGGGCCGCTACCTGGTTTGGAGCGACATCCCCAACAACCGGCAGATGCGGTTCATCGAAGAGGACAGCCACGTCAGCGTATACCATTCCCCGTCGGAATTCAGTAACGGCAACACGTTCGATTTCGAGGGCCGCCAGATCTCCTGCCAGCACGGCATGCGGCGCGTGGTGCGGTATGAGAACGATGGCACCGTGACGGTGATCGCCGACAAGTGGCAGGGCAAGCCGCTGAATTCGCCCAACGACGTGGTAGTACACCCCGATGGCTCCATCTGGTTCACAGACCCGCCTTACGGCATCCTGGGTAACTACGAAGGCTATCAGGCCAAGCAGGAACTCAAAGAGGCGGTCTATCGCGCGGACAAGACCGGGAAGATGGACAAGATGACCGACGAGCTCGACAAGCCGAACGGCATCTGCTTTTCACCCGACTACAAGAAGCTGTACGTTTGCGATACCGGCGCGCCGCATGACATCCAGGTGTTCGACGTGGTGGACGCGAAGAGCGTCCGCGGCAAGAGACAATTCACCGACATGACGATGCAGGGCCACCCGCCCGGCCTGGCGGACGGTATCCGGGCCGACGTGGACGGCAACATCTGGGCCGGCTCCGGAAGGGGCGGTCCCGGCTATGACGGTGTCCAGATCTTCACGCCGGCTGGAGAACGCATCGGCATTATCGTGCTTCCGGAGATTTGCGCCAACATCTGTTTCGGCGGCGCAAGGCGCAATCGGCTGTTCATGGCCGCGAGCCAGTCGCTTTACGCGGTGTATGTGGGCACGCGCGGTGCGCATATCAGCTAAACACGCCACCGAGGTTTGAGATGAGAACGATCTTCGCACTCTTTTTGCTCTCCGGCATCGCTGTCCAGGCGCAACCAGGCCCACTGACTCCGGAGGCCGCGGCGGCGCGTAACGCAACCGAGAACGAACTCCAATCTCTCGCCATAGTGGAGCGCAAGGTAATGGTCCCGATGCGCGACGGCAAACGGATGGCGGCCGATATTTACCGGCCAAAAGACACATCCAAGAAGTACCCCATCATTTTCGTGCGCACGCCCTACAACTTCAACTTCTGGGATGTCAGGAACGGCTTGCCGCGGGACCTGACGGCAGAACTGAAGGCCGTCAAGAGCGGCTACGCGTACGTAGAGATGAACGAGCGCGGCCACTTCTTCTCGGAGGGCGAGTACGACATTCTGGGCCCGCCGCTCACGGATGGCACGGATGCGATTTCGTGGATGGCCGCGCAGCCGTGGTCCAACGGGAAGGTGGGCACCATCGGTTGCTCGTCCACCGCTGAGTGGCAGCTCGGCGTGGCGGCGCAGGGGAACCCGGCGTTCGCGGCGATGATCCCGCAAGGATTCGGCGCCGGCGTGGGCCGCGTGAAGCCCTATTACGAACAAGGCAACTGGTATCGCGGCGGGGCGGTGCAGATGCTGTTCATCGCGTGGCTCTATGGCGAGCAGAACCAGGTGCGGCCGATGTTCCCGCCCAATATCTCGCAGGCCGAACTGATCCAGGCGTCCAAGATGTTCGATCTGGCGCCGCAGATGCCGCCGGTCGATTGGTCCAAGGCGCTGCAACACCTGCCCGAGATGGACATCATGAATGCCGCCGGCGGGCCGAAGGGAATCTTCGCGGACCGCATGGAGGTTTCGACCGGCGGCGCCATGATCAAGCGCAAACCCAACGACGCGGACTGGTATCGCGGCGGGCTGTGGCACGACGACGAGCCAATCAACGTGCCCGGCTTCTGGTTCATGTCCTGGTATGACGTGTCGGTGGGGCCGAACCTGGCGGCCTACAACTACGTACGCAAGACCGCCAAGCCCGAGATCGGCAACCAGCAATACGCCATCATCGCGCCTACCCTGCACTGCGCCTACAAGCGGGCCACCGAGAACACCATCGTCGGCGAGCGCAGCATGGGCGATGCGCGCCTCGACTACGATGCGCTCACCTACGGCTGGTTCGATCACTTCCTGAAGGGCGAAGACAACCACGTGCTCGAAAACATGCCGAAGGTCAAATACTTCACCATGGGGATGAACAAGTGGCAGACCTCGGACACGTGGCCGCCAAAGGGCGCTCAGCCAATGACGATCTTCCTGGCAGGCGGCGGGAAGGCCAACAGCCTGAACGGCGATGGCGCGCTGACGGCTGCCGCGCCGGCCGTCGACAACCCGGACAGTTTCACCTACGACCCCATGAACCCCGTGCCCTCCTTCGGCGGCAACGTCTGCTGCACGGGCAACGCGGTGACGGGCGGGGCGTTCGACCAGCGCAAGATGGAGGCGCGCGCCGATATCCTGGTCTACAGCTCCGAACCGCTCGGGCAACGAGCCGAAGTCAGCGGACCGATCGAAGCCACGCTGTACGTCTCCTCGGACGCCAAGGATACGGACTTCACGGTGAAGTTGATCGACGTCTACCCGGACGGCACCGCTTACAACCTCGACGAGACCATTCAGCGCATGCGCTATCGCGATGGCTACGAGCAGCCGCTGGCGTGGATGGAGCCCGGCAAGGTGTACAAAGCGACGTTCCAGCCCATGACCACCAGCAATTACTTCGAGGCCGGCCATCGGATTCGCGTTGAGATCTCCAGCAGCAACTTCCCGCGATTCGACCGCAACATGAACACCGGCGGCAATAACTTCGACGAGGCTAGAGGCGTAGTGGCGCATAACGTGGTACACCACTCGAAGCAGTATCCGTCGGCGGTTACGTTGAGCGTGGTGAAGCGGTAGCGCGGCAGGCCGCCCGGCCTGCTTGGGTGACTTGCAAAGGAACGCCGAATGGTTCCAATCCATGAACATCACCGTTAGGAACCTGCCGGACTTGGTTTACCGGGTGATCAAACGGCAGGCGAAGAAGAACAGACGGAGCCTCAACGCCGAGATCATCCAGACTCTGGAGACGGAGGCAGCCGAAGCCGGCATTTGGGCGATTTGCGAAAGGATCTGGAGCGTTTCGCGGCGTCGTTGCCCCCGCTCGGCAGCAGCGTGCCGCTAACTAATTCGTCGGGACCGGCAGTGCTAAGGCGATGTCCGAGACCTACGTTCTGCACTGCAGCGTGACAGCGAAGTGGGTCCTGCCCGAACCCGATCGGGCGCCGGCTCTGAGGTGGCTCGACCAATTTGAGTCAGGAGAGATCTCACTCATCGCCCCAGACCTGCTTCTGGCGGAATTCGCCAGCCTCCTGGCGAAACGCAACCGCCGGAAGGAACATCGACGGAGCAGGCTCACGAAGCCTTCCAACTCCTGACCCGAGGCGCGCCACGTCTGTTCGACATGCGTCCGCTGGTTCCGCGGGCTCTGGCGCTTTCCCTGCGTGATCCGATGTCGTTGTGGGACTGCGTCTATTTGGCTCTCGCGCTCGGACGCGATTGTCCGTTCCTCACCGCGGACCAGCGTCTTTTCAGAGGCGGCGGCCGGCGGCCGCCGGCTCTTCGGCTGGTCAAGTAACCGGTTCGGTTTCCAGCGGTCAGCCGCCCGCCGCCGGCAAGCCTTGAAACGCTCTCACCACCGTCCGGACCCGCCCGTCATCGAGACGATTGGACCAAAGGCCGCCCACTCTCACCGATGAACCGATTATCAGGGCGTCGGCGCACGCATAATTCCCCATGTTCTCCGGCGTGACACCGGAACCAACCAGCGTCGGAATTGTCACGGCGCCATGGACGGCGCACACCTCGTCCGCATCCGCCGGATGGCCGGTCGCGACGCCCGAGACAATCACGCCGTCGGCCCGGAAAAACTCGGCGGCCCTCGCGGTTTCGACGATGTCGACGTCTGCCGTGATGGCGTGGGCCGAGTGTTTCTTCTT
>Ga0209067_10001776_pt1 | contig 13082 bp, 14 predicted proteins | sample ColStrG_CSR_2013_FD_187199 | JGI IMG/M metagenome (GOLD analysis project Ga0209067, IMG submission 187199) | Freshwater sediment microbial communities in response to fracking from Pennsylvania, USA - Cold Stream Run_MetaG_CSR_2013 (SPAdes)... | ecosystem: Environmental > Aquatic > Freshwater >... | reverse complement strand
ATCCGACGCAGCCTGGGATGCGCTACCCCCACTGTATGTACCTAGAAGCGTTGTACTCGCAACAGGTGGGGTCACCACGGGTGGCGGCGTAGGGACAGGCTTTCTAGGCGAGTTCCAAGTTGGAACGACGTACAGTTTAGCTTCAAGAGGGAACGACGAACTAGCTATAGGTACAGCTACGAACTTTGTCCCATCGAAGGTGTGCAGAGCCCATCCATTGTCGTGGGTGACAACGGCATTGTTAGGCAGCTCAACAAATCCCGCAGCGGCAAGCTGTGCAGCTGTGGGTACGACGTTTACCGTCGCCATAGCTACTCTGCGTCTTGTGTAAACGTGCCAGCAACCTCGTGGGCTTCTTGGATCTTACCCGTTACCTCATCGTTGTGCTCGTGCTTTACAGCAATAGCAAAGTCAGTAACGTTGTACACGGTTCCGTCTTCCATTGTAAGAGGACCCGTGATAGGACCAGTCAGGATGATGGCGTGAGTGTCGGTGTTAATGACATCGGTGAAGTCGTAGTTGAAGTATGGCGTTCCGTCTTCGTTGTCACTAATGTAGGTCTTTTTGGCCTTAATTTCTGAACTCATGATTTTTCTCCTATAGTCCTAACTAGCCCGAAACCGTGGCTGTGATGGCACCGATGGCAGCAGCAACTGTAGCTGCAGCAGGAACGGTGAGTGATGATCCAAGAGCACCGCCACCAAGCCACGTACCTGATGTGACAGCTGACCAGAAGCCGAAGTAGGCAACGGTAGCAGACGGCATGTTAGTCCAGTTCTGGGCAGTGGTAGATGTCTTGACACCCGATGCAGGGGCACCGAAGGCGATGGTCTGACGTGCGTACGATCCACCAGATACCTCAGCGGCACCAGTGGTACCAGGAGTAGTCGTATGTAGAGAAGCGTACGGAGACAGGGTGAAGACATATGAAGAAGCCGTCAGTGTAGTGATGGTTCCCGAGATAGTGACCACACCAGTTCCAGGGTTAGTGGTAACTAGACCACCTGAAGTGATACCGGCGCCGGTAACTGTCATACCTACTGAAATGCTCAGGGCCTCGGAGGCCGTGAACGTCAGGGTAGTCGTACCGTTAGTGGCAGACGCGGTGTGCGAAATGGTGTTAGATGGGTAAGCAGCTTCGACCATCGCATTGGCGACAGCGGCTGTCAAGTAAGTTAAAGACACTTTGGTCTCCTTGTTGAGGGCGAAGTTGTTACCAACGCTCGCGTCGAATAATCAGGACACGTGGTGACCCAATTTTACTACATCATTCCTTTAAGTCAATGATTGGTTCTATACTGCCGGTCCAAGGTGTGGGGCGTCCGAGATAAGCTCACGAACGTACTTTTCAGCCTCGAAATCAGAAGCAGAAGCGTGGTGGATGCCACCTGAACCACGATGGTGGCGTACACAAAGAACCATGAGGTTGTCCGCACTTTCAACCCATGCTCCAACCGTCGAAGGATCAGAGATTCCGGGGTAATCTACTTCCAACCAGGCTAGATCAACCCCATTCTCGAGAGAGAACTCGATGTGGGCATGGTGAAGCTCAAGTGGTTTCTCGAGGTCGCATTCGGAAAAGTCATTGCGGTGCTTACCGATGGTGCACTGCCACTTCTCAGGGTCCTTCTTCCACGCTCGGTGGATTGCGTTGAAATCCTTGTAGTTAGGATCTCCAGTACGCGGAGGGTGCGCTGGATAGTGGACCGTGTACCTGTTGGTAACCCCACCAGAGTGAGCGGCTACGTCAGGCTTGGTCATTTCGCTCCTAGAAGATTCCTAGAACGACTGGTGACGAAGCTACGATAGTAGCGTTTACAACCGTTACCTTGATGTACCACGATGCAGGAACCTTGATAGTGAACGTGTTGGAGTTCACGCCGTTACCGGTAACAACGGGGATTACGTTTGTCGTAGTAGAAGCCGTAGGACCGATGTCGATCTTAACTGTCCCTGAAGCGGCTCCAGTAATAGAGATGTAGTACTCGGCAGAAACTGACGCAGTGTTTTGCACGGCTGTTCCTGAGGTAAGCGTCACTGGAGTTCCCGGTGTTGGTGATCCCGGTGCAGCCAAAACAGAGTTCTGAGTCTTACCATCGAAATGGTAGAACGCTTGAGCCACTGGATCGAAGAACACTGGGTGCACGACAGGTGGGCTGAATACCGTGTTGTTGAAGTTTTCGTTAGCCATTTTTCTCTCCTAGAGGATAATATACAGGGGTTCCCCCACCGCCCATGATTTGGTCGAATTGACCAGGTGTAATTTGAAAAGGTGAAACGGGACAGTTCCATCCTCCGTGTTCCCAACTGCGGGCGACCAGCCCAGAACATATCAAGGTTCCTGGTCTCGTGAAATCAAAGTTCAAGAAACGAGGAAGACCGAGGTTGATGGCAAGACTGATGATGGTAGCCACACCGTAATCGATACCCAACTGTTTGTAAGCGTATGCTACCGCGCGGTCGGCATCAAGGTCATCGGGAATAGGGACTATTTTTACATGCCCATTCTTGGCGACATCTTCTATCTTTACCAGCTCACAGTGTTTTGTCATCTGCAGGCACCAGACTTGTCCATCAGGGTCTACCTTGACGACGATTGCCATGTGGTTCCAGTCGCGACCCTGCCACCAGCGCAGCGCTTGAGCTCCTCTAATTAGAACTCCATACGTTGTTTTGGTGCGCGCGAAAACGGCATCACCGGGCTTCGGCGTGTAAGTCATTAGAAAAGCTTCAAGTCTTCCTGTAATGTTTCGATGTCGATCTTGTAGATGGGACCGTGATCTGCCTCCACAAAGGCTTGGGGTATGACGATGTACGCTTCAGAGCAGTAACGGTCCATCCAATCCCAAGTTGCCACTGTCTCTTGTCCCCAGGTTATTACGTTGACGCCCTCACGGTTGTAGCCGGAACCGACCACACAGTGACCCCCGACCGGGCGACCTCGAGGTATCGTTAGATGCCACGGCTTGTGGTCTTCGAACTGCTGCTCAGCATTTGCAGGCAGTTCAGCCCCAAGATACACTCCACCAAATAGGTAGATTGCTGCACGCATCTCTTGTTCGTCTTTAGGGTTGACAGGAATCCATGCAGAAAGTTTGGTGCCAAACAGTCCGGTGTTGGTCCACTTGCTGAGAACTGAAGTTTCAACACAACCGCTATCCTGACCACCAGTTTCCGAGAAATACTCGGTGCGTGTGGCGTCGTCACCAGGGTATTCGAATACCTCACCGATCTCAGCATACTGAAGCTGAAGCAAGTGGATTGCTCCGGCTATAGTGCAGATACCAAGCTGGTCATTTAGCGCCATAGGGTAGCTAGCAACACGAGGACCATAGTCAACTGAAGTGGGAGTGGATGGAAGGCTCACCTTCATGTAGTCACGTAGTGATGTGGTCAGAAGTTGTTTCGCGGGTAGCTTGCCTCTAAGGCCAGCTTCTCTGGTGTCTACCATTCTTTTCCTCCTGAAGTGATCTCTTGGATCTTGTTTTCTAATGCAGTGATTCGGTCATCTTGTGATATGTTCTCATCATCTTTGATAAACCGTTGTCCCAGGCGAGACCCAGATATGTTGCCTACGAATGTCCCTATAGCCACAGACAGGATAAGAGCAATTTTCTCTCCCCAATTGTTTCCGTGGAAAGCGAAAACAGCAATGGTTGTACCGGTGATGGTAGCGCCCCATAAAAAGGTGTCGATGATGGACGCGGCCACGCCATGGTTTCTGCTGAGAGCCTGTACCTTTAGGGCGTTAAGGGTGTCTTGTACCGCCATGCAAGTGCCAGCAAGAATTACAAGCCAAATTATCATTACGAATCGCTTCTCTTAGCAGCGTGCCATCCAAGGTGGTTAGCCATAGTTTCACCGAACTTGATAGAAATCTTCGCTTCTTCGTCTTGACGAGCGTCTATCTTTTCAATCATGTCTTTTTGAACGCCCATAAGGGTTACCTGAGTATTCAGAATGTCACGCTGAAGAGCCTGACCTTCTTGGAGGGAGTCGAGAGCTAAGAGTATCGTTGACTGTGAAGCCTCTAAGCGGCGTTGCGAGTCCTTCATGGTTGATCCGCCGTTATAGCGCACTTCACCTTGAACTTCTGCAACGGCAGTTTTCAATTCACCAATCTCTTCGCGAACGCTCTTCTCGATAGCTGAGTCAACGTTTGCCATGAGCTTAGAAATGCTCTCAGTTACTTTTTCCTCTACGGCTGACTCTATCTCTGCATCACGTTCGGCGTCACGCTTCTCTTCTTTTCGGCGGCGGCGGCGGTCAATGAAAGCTATCGTTGAAACGATACCACCGATGAAGAAGAAGACGTTGACAACATAACCAAGTCCTGTATTGGACCATACCCAGAATGATTCTGCGAACATTACTACTCCCCTAGGTTTGAAGCGACGGCGGGGTTGTGAGTCTTGTAGTGCGCCGAAGCATACTCCTTGGTTCCGACAGGCATGTTAGCGTGAGCGGCGATAAACGCAACTCCATTCCAGTATTTGATTCCCCACCCGTTCTTGATGGCAAGAGTCGCATCAGCTTGGTTAGGAAGGTAAACCAACCCGGCAGCAGATACTTGAGCTGGAGTGGGGTCAGCAGTAGGAGCTCCTGGTGGGAAGCGAAGGACTCGAGTGCTGGTCGTGACGTTGGCGAGGAAGGTTTGAGGCTGACGACCATCAACTTGGTAGCCGCGCGATGGTACTGATACGGGAGAGTTTACCCAAGTGTATATAGGGCCTTGGCTATCACCGTGGCTGACAGTAAGGATGTCGTTACCGTGAACTTCTACGATCATTGCTACGTGCGTTCCAGTTCCGGGGCCATAAACAACGTAGTCAGCGGGAATCACTTGCTCAATTGACTTGCCAGCGGAGTTCTTGATCCACAAAGCAAGGTGCTCTTCGTGAGAAAGGAATGTACCGGTGTAACCCTGCTTGTCGAATCCCAAACCGTTGGGGTCGTTTCCCCCAGCGATCCAAGCAATCCACGTGTCAAACGCAGAGCAGTCAGCTGCCATAGGAAACTTAGGCGGGTATACACCTATGCCTTCCATGCGGTCGGCTCCCTCTGAGTATGTGAAATAGTGAGGGTGAGCAGCGGCCCAACGGAGCCAGTCAAGTTGAGCCTGTCGGCTGTCTACTGTTGTCATGTTTCTCCTGTGTTTAGATGTCTGCCGTAAAGTCAACATATCCGATGCCGGAAATTTGAGAAATGTAAAGAGTGTAAGCGTTGCCCACAGTGAGGTTAGACCCTGAATTCAAATCGAGCATTACTGTGAACGGGTTAATAGGGTCCGCATAGACACCGCCGATGGTATAGATTGCATCTACGACCGTTCCGTTGTAGATGATAAGTCCGCCATTGCGGTAACCAATACTAGGTTTTGTGCGCATGACACATGCAAGGTTAATCTGAGCGCGTGCTGTCGATATGCTGGTCCCAACCGCTGTCCCAACCGCTGTGATGTCGGTGTTTCCGTTGATGCGCTGGTAGTAACGTTGGCAAAAACGAAGTTCTTCGCTGTAGTTTCCACCTTGACGTGTAAATACTGTTGGGGAACTACCCAATTCTAGTTGGACTCCAGTAATGTCAAAGTATTCAGAAGCACCAGCAGTACCAGTAGGAGTGTTTTCAAAAAGAACCCCGAACTGTGTCGCGTTTGTTGGAATAGTTGCTGAGTATGAGTAACGTACCCATCCAGATGTAAGGGTGGGTGTAGCACTAATGAGAGTGACTGCGCCAGTGTATCCACTTAAAACACCGTTATCAACCGTTCCGGTTCCAGAAACTAATTGCACGTTTAATGATTGAGATGATGAAATGAATGTTGCACCAGCTCGAGCGTAGAACGACAACACCACTGTCTGCCCTTGAAGCATAGAGCAGTCAATTATCTCTAACGATTGAGCAACGTATTGCGGGCTTGTCAAAGCAGAGCCGCTCAAACGTTGGCAACGTTGAGCATAAGGCAAACCAGTCAGACCTGACGTGACTTGCGACACATTCTGTTGGCTAACGCCTACACAATAGATGACCCATCTATCGAGTCCACAAACCTGACTTCCTGTGGCATTGTAAAGACTGCCCAAGCGTTGGTTGATGTCCATAGCGCCGTTCAAAAGAAGGTTCTTGTAAGCAGGGGAAAACGAAGTTAGCGGTACTTTGGTTGTGTCCGTCAGAGTAGAAAGAGTCCAGCCACTCCCACTCGATATTGGTATTAATCCAGATGTGTTAGTCCCAGGTAGAAGGTTGATCCATGAGGTTCCGTTGTAGACCTGTAAAGCTGGCGTCGTTGTGTTTGTGTTAACCCATAACATGCTGGTGTATGGAGTAGCAGGTGTGGTAGATCCGTAGTACACTGGGTCCACTCCAAGGTTAACCCACGCGCTACCGTTGTAATAGTTAAGACCGTACCAAGACACTGCAGAGTTGGTGCACCACCAGAATGAACCTGAAATGGTTGTAACAGGTGGGGTTGTCGCCGCGCTCTGGGTGTAGGGAATGAAGTTGGTGTCGCAAAACTGTGCGATGTTTTGCATGTCCGTTGCGATAGAGGCAGAGTCAGTACCGAGTGGGTAGAGAATGCTTAATCTCGAGGTTAATCCGGTAGCCATGTCTAGTAACCTCCAATAAAGGCTTGAATTCCCGCTGGGCGATAACGGTAGATGAAGTTAACGAATGCTGATGACGAAACGGGGAAAGTCCCACCAGCAAGATCGGCGTAGATGCCACCCAAGGTTCCGATAAAAGTGTTGACAGCTGCGTAGGTCCCTGCACCACCAGCGGCGATGACGAGGCTGCTGTAGGTGTAAACGTTGTAGAAAGAAGCAGGGATCAAAAGCGTCATTGCATATGGGTTGTACCCGTACATGATGGTTCCCGCAGACAAAGAAACTCCTGCGTTGATAAGGTGAGTCGATGCTGTGCTTCCCCCATACCCACGTGTCACGCCAGTAATGGTAACGGGAGAGGCCATCCAGTTGTAATTTCCTTTAGGAACAAGGATCTTCTCGGCATCGACAGTTATCACAAAGCTCGAGTTGCTCCCCAAATACCCCCATGTTGAGTCAGTGTTAGTGATAGTGATAGAGGTTGCCCCCGTCGTTGTTATCGCGGCCCCAAGGTTTCCTCCTCGCGGAGCAAGTACCTCAGTGTTTTCCATAACAATTACTTGAGACGCAAGCATAGGGGTAGAGGTAACAGGCAACTGTACGTTGATGAGGTTTACCATCTCAGCAATGATTGAAGCTGTGGTAGCACGCTGGAACCCAGAACGAGTAGCCATCTTGTTTTGAATCTGTTGGTATGTCAGCGTATTATTCTGCGAGATGTTGGAGCCAATAAATTGACTCAACCACGGAAGGGCGTACTGAGGGCAACGCTTAAGGTCAAGGACTTGCGACCATCCTGGCGCTCCAGCGTAATCCTCTACGTCAATAGCCCCATTGGAACCAGAGCTAGCCGCGTGTGTAGCTGCAGTTGTCTTGTCATAGCCGCGAGTCAAACCTGAAAGAGTTACACTTACTGCAGACCAGTTGTAGGTACCTCCAGGCACCAGAATCATCTCGTTTTCAATAGCGATTACGAAATTGGAACCAGTTGGTACCTGTGTCCATGTGGTGTCTGTGCCAAATATCGTCATGCTGGTGGCAGTAGCGGTAATGGGGTTTAGCAAGTATGCTTCCGTTACCTCGAGGGCTTCTAGGCTCGTAGGAGAAACGGTCACTCCGGCTCCAACGTTGTCGATCATCAGCGCATCGAGGCGGTCAATCGATTGGCACACACCGTACAAGTAGTAGTACAGAGGGTATCCAGAAGCAGCGTCTTGGTCTTGAATGTTCTGTGGAACAGACTGATAGATTTGTTGAGTAGCGTAAGAAACCGGGATCGCCATATTAGCTCAATCCTGAGTAAGCGCTCGCGGCGTTCTCCAACAAGTTACCTGTGACTGAGTTTGCAAGAGGCAACGTAGCGACACCGGTCATAACTATGTCTGATACTCCATAGGAACCTGATGTAGGGTATGACTGGCGTGTGGTGACCGATGTAATGCTTCCCATTCCCTGAACCAGACCAATAACGCTGGCGATGTCAAATACTCGAATCGTTACTTGAGACCCGTCCCAAGAAGGAGGGCTGCTCGATCCAAGAGCCCAAGTGGCTGGGTTGAGGAATGCGCGAATTGCAGCGTTAACGTTGGCCTGAACCACTGACGGAACGTAACCTGACTGGATGTAACCAGTCCACTGAACGTCAATAGGTACGTAAGAAGGTTGAATCACGTTGATGGTGAAGTTTACCTCGCGGTGAGCGGAAAGGTAGGCAGACAGGTTGTCCTGAACGCCATCAGATGCACCAAGTCCATTAAGGTCAATAGGGCAGATCGATACTTGACGCGGGTAGTTAAATACCTGAGTTGAGTACAAGCCACCGGGTGACCAAGTTGCGCCAATGTTGTTGTTGGCGACTACGTAAGCAGCACTTTGGTTTCCACTCATGATTCCCATGTTGGTCACTAGAACGCTAGAGTTAACTGGAACGTTTAGTCCGGTGCCGAAGACGACTCTAACTTCAACATCCTTGGGAGACGTAAGGGTGAATGGAAGCACCAGGCTTGTGACACCCGCTGATGATGGAGATATTGAAATGGTCCCCGGAGCAACCAGGATCGCTCCAGTACTCATGTCCCATACCTCGAGTGTTATGTCACCGTAAGTAGCACCAGTGTAAGAAGAATCTATAGTGGCAAACGCTGTGTACGTTCTACTTGTTCCGGCGATGTCGGTCTGCACGTTTGAAAGGTTGAACACAGGTGAGATGCACGTAAGGGGGGAGCCAAGAGCGCTGCCAGTGCCAAGATACTGAAGACCTAAACCAGGTAGAGCTACTACAGGAGAAGGGATTGTCCATGATGCCAGCGAAGCGTTTCCAAAGAAAAGACTTGCTAAGTTGGAGTCGAAAAGAAAGTTCCAAAAGCTCGTTGATATAAGTGGGTTGTCGTCTCCCTCGAATCTATATCCAACCCCAGCAAGATCGTTGTAGTAGATGAAGTGAGTCTTGGTCGTTCCTTGCGTAGCCCACACCACGAAAAGTTGAACTGACGCTAGTGTAGGCTTCAAAGAGGAGTAAGGGCCAGTCGAAGAAGGAGCAAGAGCCGTAGAGCTAGAGTTAGCGACCGGGATGATGCATTCGAGGACCTTTGTCTGAGCAGTGTAGTCGTAAAGAGTGCTCCCGACTTTTTGGGCAGAAGAGAACGTGCGAGTAGATCCATCCAAGTAGGTGCACTGAGCAACCAAGTACGGCAATGCTGTCGCCGTCGTATCCGTACCACACTGGACAATCGTAGAAGCGAGGTAGTACTTGGAGTTAGGAGCGATCATTCCGACAGAGCCAGGAGATGCACCTGAAAGGGGAAGCATGGCACCTTGAAGGATAGTAATGGTTGCTGAGGTTCCGTGAGCGTATTGAAGAGGAGCAGCCAGTGTAAGGATCTGGTTAGAACCTGAAATCGCAGCTGCGGTGTAGACTAGGGCAACTTCGTTTCCATTAGTCGTATCGGCAATAGATATAAGAATGGGGTTAGAAGAGCTCGCTGATGTTCCAAACCAAGTGGTGGCGCCAACGACTGCAGTTATACTTGTGGCACCTGCTGCCGTCGCAGCGTACACAGGTAAAGAGTTACCCAGAGCAGAAGCAGTAGTAGTGACCGCAATGTAGTTGCTAGGTGACGTTCCGGGTGTTGTTAGGGCGTCAACTGTGGTAGCGTTTCCCACACCAGTCCAACCAGCAGGAAGAGACGTTGCTAGAGTCAGGTTTGCACTCGCCGCTGTCAACCAGTTAGCGAATGGGTTGATGCCATCAAGAGCAAGAGCTCGGTAGATCCCGGCAACGTTTTGTGCGAATACAGCATAGTCGCTGGGGGTGATGGGGCGCGGGGCAAGAAGCTGAAGCTGAGCATTCAGTCTGTTAAGGTAAGCAGTCGTAGTTTCAGCGTCAGTACCAAGAACCAGTGTTGACAAAGTACCAGGAGTAGCAGTGACAAGGATTGTTGATACCAACGGGTCAGGATTGATCAACTGCAGATACAAGTTCGAAAGGTTCAGAGCGCTGGAAGCTGACAGGGAGTCAAGGTCGTATGCAGACCCAGCGGTGACAGCTTGAAGGACCAAAGAAATGCTTGTCTGACCAGTGGCGATTACGGCGTCAGCCATCGTCTGAAACTGGTAAGCTGCTCCAGCGAAGTAGAAACCGACAACCGTGCCAGCAGGAATCTGGTATCCAGGGCTACCTGAAGCAGGGTTAACGAGAGTCAATGTAACTTGAATGGTCTCTAGAGTACCCGGCAAAGGGTTTATACCGACAAGTCCACCGAAGTAGGCAAAAATCTCATCCGGTACGTTCGAGGCAACGGTAGCTGCTTCAGCAGCCATAAGCGCCATCTGTTCAAGAATAAGGACTTCAAGGTTTCCTTCGCGTGGAACCCAACCGGGAACTGCAGCAGCTATGTTGGCGAGTGCTTGCTGGATAAGAACGTCGCTGTCGGTTACCACCGGAAGGTTGATGTAACCCATTATTGTGTTCCTCCCTGTCCAGCTTGTACCCGCACGTTGAGGGTAGCGTTATTAGAACCGTCGTATGAAACCGAAACGAGCGCTTCTGCCCTGTCCTCGGCCTTGTTGAGATCGCTTTGGATCTGTGAGACATCCAACATATTCATTGGTAGATCGTCAATACCGTAGTCAGGTACGACACTTCGTTGACCTTTGATGGTACCAAGGAACATGCCGACAGAATTAGCTATCTCAGCGTACGAATCTTGAGCGCTGGTGTTGAACTGCCCAAACGAATCTAAAGTAATGTTGTTGTTGAAGTGCGGCGTTCCGTAGTCAACGTTGACTGCACCTTTGTATGCGGAAACGCTGACCGCCGTGCTGGCGACACCTGTTGACTTAAGTCGGTGTATAACGCTGAATGCAAGAGAGTTAGGGGCCACTCCCCCTGTGCTGAACAGAGCTGTCATGGCTGACAATGGGTACAAATAGTCGGTGGCCGGAGGAAAAACTCCCAGGGCTGTCGTTTGTGCTGAAAGAGGGGACCCATCGGGCGATGTAAGCGGCATAGACGTACCAACCAGATTCCACATCGGTGTGTAAGTCAATACATTTTGGAGAACGTAAATCTCGTACTGAGAGCCATTTGTGGCATCAGGAGCCGCAGTCCAATTAAGTTGTATTCCGATACCGTTAGTCCATGTAGCGGTAAGATCAGAGATTGGTTGCGTCATGGGTATTAAAAGTCCAATCTAGTCATAATGATAACACACGTTCCAGAAAAAGCAAGGATTAGTCGATAGTAAAAGTCATGCCATCAAGGGAGTACGTTTGGTTAGTGGATGATATAGAGCACACTACGACACCTCCTGTCTGTACTTCGAGGTACCCGACAACTGTTGCGGTGTTTTGGTCAAGGAGAGGGAAGAAACAGTTTGCTGTAGGTCTATATCCCGTTGGGAGCGTAAAAGGATAGTCATTTCCTGAACCAGGCTGGTTTATTTGGCCAGCTAAACGAACAACGTTCCCTTGCTTGCGGTACCCTGCTGCTGTCGCCGTTGTTGCCGGTCCAGCAGCGCTACCCCAGCCGTTTATATAGGTGAATGCTATCCATCCAGAGTCTGTCGGTAGCTGTCCAAAAGCTACGGCATCCTGAGCGGCGGTTCCATCAGCCAGACCTGTTATTTTACTCGAGCCCATGGCTATGGCACCCGACATAGTTCCACCAGATAGGGGTAGTTTCGTGGCGTCCAGTGGCGGTGTAGTGGTAACTGCGGTTAGTCTTCCGTTGGAATCCACGGTCAGTATAGGAACGGCGGTGGCAGAACCATAAGTCCCTGGCGTTCCTACCTTTGGAAGGTTTGTTGTGTAAACAGAAACAACAATGGGGTTATTTCTAGCATCAAACCCAACAGCAACTTGTGATCCAAGTGACGGTGCAACTCCACCAGGGTAAGGGAGAGGGTCAGACACGTAGTTGACACCGAGGGTTGGAATACCAACCGTCATCATCCCAGTGGGGATGGGAGATCCTGCTCCCAAGCCTAGACTCACATCGGTCTGCAGGACTATGCCGTAATAGACTCCCTTTATCTGTTCGGCGTCAACCAGATTCCCATACAGAACTTCTTCAGTTTGCTGGTGACTGGTGCTAGCTGACTGTGTTCTACCCATGCTATGCCAACTTTGCTGTTAGTGGGAACGGAGGTAGAGGTAAGGACGTAGGGTCGTAGACGGAAGCGAAAGGCATTGGTACCTGTAGGGTCATGGTTGCTTGTGGGAGAAACAGATCTCGCTGCATCGAGAAAACCATCCAGTATCCGTCGCCGGGTCCAAGTCCAGTGGTCTGAACTACTTCACCTATGTCGTACTTCCAATTTTCTAACATGCATGTTACGGTCATTTGGCCATAAGGCTTCTGTACATTCCAGTCGAAGTCCGCTAGCATGATGTCGGGACCAAATTCTTGAATGATAGGCATGTTGGGGATGAGTGTTCCCATGACGGAGTTTATCGGCGGTACCGCAAGACCCTGAGAATTCTTGTTGAGAAGACCAAGCCAGTACTCGTCGGGGCCGAAGTAGACAACGTTGTTGTTCTCCCACAAGCGCCATCCAACTGACGAGGCGATACGGCTCATGCATGTCCATGAGTCCTCATACGGGTCTGTAGTGGTTCCGCGTCCGAGGCCTACCTTCACAATTGCCTTACCGGCGTTCCCAGTCAATTGGCTCCAAGTGGCTGCGTAGTCAGGCGCCACAAATTGGACCGTCTCATACGGGCTACCAGAGTAGTTGAGAGCTCCAACGAGGGAAGCCATGAACTCAGTCACCCCGGTGCTAACGGTCGTTGTCACCTTACCAGTTGCATTTCTCTGGTTACGAAGTCTGTAGATAGTGCTGGACTCAAACACTAGTTGAACTTGATCAGACGCTTTGGTGTATTGGGAAAGTGAGAAACGAAGCTTTTGCCCGCTATCGTCCAAAGTAAGTTCCGTTCCTTGTGATACCAAGTTCTTTAACAAGGTTCGATTTGGAT
>Ga0209067_10001773_pt1 | contig 13089 bp, 13 predicted proteins | sample ColStrG_CSR_2013_FD_187199 | JGI IMG/M metagenome (GOLD analysis project Ga0209067, IMG submission 187199) | Freshwater sediment microbial communities in response to fracking from Pennsylvania, USA - Cold Stream Run_MetaG_CSR_2013 (SPAdes)... | ecosystem: Environmental > Aquatic > Freshwater >... | reverse complement strand
GCTCGGAATGATTTTTCTACTTTTTCGGCTGCAGATTGAAACCGTGTCTCGGCTTTTTTCAAAGCTGTCACATCTTCAAACACCGCGAAGAAGCCAAGGGTGGTCCCGTGCGGGCTCGTTTGGGGCACCACACGCACCACGAAATGCCGAATTTGCATTCGCTGAAGCGTTGGCATTGGCAGCCCCAATTGCATTTCGAAAGCCTCACCTTGCAAGGCTCTTTGCCACACCGGCGCCAGCTGCTCATTTTCGACCAGGCCAAAAATTTCGCTGACAGTCTTGCCGATCAATCCCTCTGGAGCGCACTGCAGCCATCTTTGGCTGGACGGACTGAGATATCGGCAAACAAGCTGCAGATCAACAGAGGCAATCAAATCTGGAATTTGCTCCAAGACACTGGTGAGAAACTCGACAGTCAGTCCATGCTCGAGGGGAGCGGCCTGTGGAGATCCGAACTTTCTTGCTGAGCCATTTTCCATCGATTTCATTTCTGCAACGAGCACGGATTGAAGAACTCAGCTCAGTTTACCACTGCCTATCTGAGGATTTGAACTCGTGTCTTCTTTTAGGGGCTCAAGTCGGGTTTGCCTGATGCCCAGGCCTTGGGCTTGGATCTTGTGCAGCTGGCTGTCATGCTCCCCATTTGACTGGACCTCGCGAGCAAGGCCAAGATAGGCGAACTGAAAGCGATTGAGGTTTATGGACACCAAACTGGCAAGTCTGGGCGCCTTTAAAGACAGTTCACTGGCCCTGTTGTGGCAATCGCTTCGGCCACACTATTGGTCTAAAAATTTTTTGCTGATTCTGCCAGTGCTCCTGCAACCCCATCTCAAATCAACGTTCGCATGGCAATCGACCGTCACTTTGTTTGTTGCTTTTTCATTGGTCGCATCGAGCGTCTACTTGTTTAATGATTTTGTCGATGGCCCCTGGGATGCCCTCGACAGCCGCAAACAGGATCGCCCCTTTGCTTCGGGGCAATTCAGTCGCAAAGCTGCAGGCTTGGCAATTTTTGTATTGATCGGGGTGGGAGTCTCCGCGTTCGCAAGCCTCCGAGCTCAGGTTTTACCGTGGATTTTTGCCTACGTTTTTTTGAATGTGATCTATACGGTCTGGGCCAAGACCGTTTTTTTAGTCGACATGCTGTTCCTCGTTGGCTTTCACCTTCTACGGTATTGGACTGGCTGTTGCTTTTTTGGACTCTCGATTGACGTGCTCATCTCGTGGGCCTTGGTTTTCTTTTTTTTATGGGCAGGACTGTTGAAAAAGCTGGCGTCCTGTCCCGACACCGCACCCCTCGTGCAAGGACGAACAAGTCGGTATTGGTCGAATCGAAAAGTCATATTATTTTTTGCAGCTCTTTCTGCATTTCTTTTTGTCGCCAGTTTGGGACTGGCGATTTTGGGCCCCACCGTGAGGCAAATGTATTCTCAACCTGAATTGCTTTTCCTCCCTTGGCTCGGCCTGATTTTCTGGATTTTCACTTTGACTCAAAAAGCTCGCCTCAGGCCAGCGAAAGCAGACGCCGTTCAGTGGGTGCTCACCGAACCGTTGACATATTTCACGATGGCACTCTGGGGAGGAGTGTTTCTTTGGACTGGCATCTAAGACAACGCACCTTGGTCGCAACTCTCTGCCACTGGGAAGATCGACAAGAGAGTGAGCAGGAGAATGACTTTCAGAAAGTTGTTTTGCATCTGGGGCACATGCCACAGCCGACACGGTTTTTGTTCGCGGTCCTCCTGCGGATGGTGCTGGTCATTGTTTGGTTGACGCCAGTGAGATGGGAACAAAAAGTTCTGCGAACAATGGACCGTGTTCCTTTCTTTCGTCTCTTACTTTTGTTGCATCATAAGCTTGGCTGCGCCATCGAAGTGGAGCACCAAGGCCTTGAGTAGCACCGCCTCACCACTTCGCAACTTCTATCGCAATATTATTGTCGGCTCAGGTGCCGGAGGCATGGTCACGGCCATTGTTCTTGCCCGCGCTGGGCATGACGTTCTGGTGCTTGAGGAAGGTCACGCGAAATCAAACACGAAGCCTTTTTCCTTAAGCGAAGTCCTTTTGGATTACCGCAACAGCGGCCTTGGGACAACTCTCGGACTGCAGCCTGTGAATATCACAGAAGGTCAAGTGCTTGGCGGAGGCACCGCCGTCAACACGGGTTACTATTCAATTCCAAGTTCTGAAAAACTTGAAGCACTTCGCAGGAGATGGAATATTCAAAACTTTTCCGAAGCCGATCTTGCATCCAGCTTTGCGTTTCTTGAGGCCGAATGGCGACCTCAGAAGATCGGAACCGTCACTCATCTTCGCCCCGCCGTTTGGTCATCCGCTGCCCAACAATTCGGTTTGCAGATGGAAACCCAAAGATTTCTGCATCACTGGGACCAAAATTCTCAAATCTTAATCCGAAGGTCCGCTTTTGACCATTGGAGCACCGAAATTCAAAAAAAAGGCGGAGAAATTTGTTCTTCCACAAAAGTCCAAAAAATTTCGTCAAAAGCCTCGCACTGGGAACTTGAAGTTCGACGCTCTCGTTCTGAAACAATCACTGTAAACACTTTGAAGTGTGAAAATCTTTTTCTCTGTGCGGGTCCGATCGAGACTCCCGCGTTGCTACGAAGAAGTGGTTTGTCTCGCAACATCGGGAACAATCTCCAATTTCACCTGTTTCAGCGACTGCTCGCACAATTTCCATGGTTGTTGAATGAATTCCAATCACCTGTGTTTCCCTGGAAGTTTAGCGATAAAGATTTCAACTTGGGCCATTCGCCCAGCCCACCACATCTCTTGACGCTGAATGAACCTGAGCTCAAAAACGAGTTTGTTCGAAATTGGCGTTCATGGGCCTCTTTTTATGTGGCCATGCCTTCCCTGCGGACTGCTAAAGTGCGGAACTTTGGGAAAGGCCACGCAATGACATTTTATTTTTCCTCCAAAGGCGAAGCGCAGGCTCTGGCCAGGGGTTTGGACAAACTTCACAAGTTTCTGCTTGCAGCTGGTGCCACCAGAGTTGCAGGCACATCACTCGGGAAGTCGCCTGTTCAAAGCGTCCACCTTTTTGGCAGTTGTCCAATGGGAGAAGACAACCTCCGATGTGCCACGAATTCTTATGGCGAAGTGTTTGGGCAAAAGAACCTTCGAATTCATGATGCCAGCCTGATGGGCTCGTCCCTCGGTACCAATCCCCAGGCCGCAGTCATGGCCATCAGTCACCGGAACACCTCACACTTTCTGGACATGCGATGAAGACTCATCTCGTCACCGGTGGGAAAGGCTATGTGGGTTCGAGTATCGTCAAGGAGCTGCTCGCCCAAGGACAGCGTGTTCGTGTCTTGGATGTTGACCGGGACAATCTGTCACTTCCGTCGCATCCAAATCTTGAAATTGTTCACGGCCATATTCTTGACCGCGACTGTGTTCGCGCTTCATTGACTGATGTCCATTTCGTTCATCATTGTGCAGCCATGGTTCCTTTGGCGCGGAACTTGAAATTGTTCACCGAAGTTAACTTTCACGGTACAAAATTGGTTTCTGATGAATCCGTTCGTGCGGGCGTCCAACATTTCGTTCAGTTGAGCTCTTCCGCTGTGTTCCAGTCGACTGATACAAACAATGAGACAGGCTCAAACTCCTTTGATGAATCCCATCCGACCAGTGCCTTTGAACCCTATGGAATCTCAAAAAAGTTGGCCGAAGATTACCTCTTCAAACAGATGCAAACCCATCCGCAAATGAAATGGACAATCCTGCGTCCCCGCACGGTTGTCGGACCTGGTCGAATGGGAATTCTCCAGCTTCTTTTTTCTTGGATCAACAAAGGGCGCCCGGTTTTTTTAATTGGATCTGGCGCCAATCCGTTTCAACTGATTCACTCACAAGATCTTGCGCGCGCAAGTGTTCTGTCCTGCCAGAATTCACCCGGGGGAGTTTTTCATTTGGGCACTGATCGTTTTGGAACCTTGCGCGAGACACTTTTGGAACTGAGCCAACACGCACAGACAGGCTCACGGCTGATCAGTCTTCCCCGTGCCCCGACACAATTCGCTCTTGGCACTTTGGACCGCTTGGGAGTCTCGCCTCTGAGCGCATGGCATTACTCGTCTCTGCACAGAAACTGGAGCTTCAATATCTCCAAGGCTCAACGAGAGTTGGGATGGCAGCCCCAATTCTCGAACGCTGAAATGCTGGCAAAGGCCTATGACTGGTACCTCCAGTATGGGATCCCGAAGGGACCCGCCTCACTGCACCAAAGTGGTGTCGACTGGAAGTGGCTGTCATTTTTAAAATGGTGAGTGGTTGTTCTTCAAAAAGTCAGTCACATCGATTTCTTTGATTTCCTGGAGCTTGATATCTTTCCCATTGATATGAAAGGCCACGTCGGCTTTCAATGTGCCGTTTTTCTCGATGACCTTGACTCTGGATTCCTTGAAGCGTTCACCCAAATCATGATCGACAAGCTCCGAAAAAAGGACCTCGCCCGATTTCAAGAGTTGCACCCCTCCGCAATAGCCAGAAAAAAAACGCTGATGCGAGCCCTGGCCATACTGCCAGACTATGGAATCCTTTCCAACTTGAGTGGGATCAATCTCAACGAGAAAACTGTGGCGACGATCTCCTTGGTGTTTTCGGGGGGCATCCCGAACAGCGTCCCTGGGCATAAGCATGGCGTTGGCGTAAGCCAAAAGATGTCCATTCGGTAAAACTTGCACATCATGAAGCATCTCGATCCGATACTGAATTCGGTAATCTTGAAACCAGAGAATCGACTTGAAGTCCGAGCTTAATACAAAAAGATAGCCATCCGCCGTGTTCACAAGATAGTTGCCCTTTGCAAAGGCTTGAATCTTGCCTGCGCTCAAATTGTCTTCGATTTCAGAGACTGAGTTGATGTGGCTGCTTTCAAAATGAACCTTGGGATATGCCACATGAAACCAGTCTGTTTTTTCGATCCAGGACCTCTTCGGTGACCCTGCCTTGGCCAGCAATGCGGCGATCTCCTGGCGATGGTCGATGAAGCTCCAGTTTTGTACGAGGGCTCCACTTTGATCCATCAGCACCACCTGATCCGATCGCACTTTTTTCCCCTGCAGCTGGCTGAACTCTGAGGTCAGAATAAGAAAGTGGCCCTGACTGTTCAATTTGGCCTGATGATGAAGGTGCAAAGGCTTTTTCCAAAGCTCCTTCCCATCTGCCGAATAGAATGTGACCAGAGGCTGGCGTTCGGCCGATAGAAATTGACCAGATTTCAAGAAAATACAAAGGACACCTGGGTAACGCCGAATCTCTGCGAAGTTCTGATTGAAAATCGAACAGTAGGCAACATATGCTGGTTTCGATGGCTCGGTCTCGGCCTGCAAAAATGGCGACGCAAAAGCCACGACGACTAGACCTGTTAAAAGAGCTGTCATGGCATTTGATACCATGGCGTGTAGAAACCGAAAAGGCAATTTTGAGTGACAATTCCGAGATGAAAAATCGAGACCTGCGGATCCCATTTCTTCTGGGAATTGGTCTTGTTCTGTTCTTTTCATATTTTGTTCTGCATTTTTCAAAATATCCAATCGATGATGCCTTCATCCACCTTCGAATTGCCAGAAACATTGCAGGAGCTGGCCTTCCCGAATTCAATCTTGGAGAGCGTGTGCTGGGCAGCAGCCCTCACCTGTGGATCAATCTTTTGGCTCTCTTCCTCTTTTTCAATCCGGATTCATTCGCATTTGTCGCGTGGCTTGAAGTGGCCTTTGTGATCTTGGGCTTCGTGCAAATTTTGGTTCTTCTCGGCTCGCAGTTCCATCCCGTGCCACGAACTCTTTTGGCCGGATTGACGACCGCCTTATTGCTGTTGCCATCCGCTGCCGGATTGATGGAGACCCCTCTTGCAATTTGTATTTTCCTAGCCGCAGTTCGCGCGTTTGAAAACCGTCAGTTTGTTTGGCTTGGATTTTGGGTGGGGACACTGGTCACTGTGCGGATGGAGTATTTCATTTTGGTTCCATTGGTCTTGATTTTTCTGACAGAGAAAAAAGAGTTCAAAAAATATGCAACTGGCCTTGCTCTGCCACTGGCCGCTTTCTTCAGTTACACATTTTGGTATTTTGGGACTCCCGTTCCTTTCCCAGCGATCGCAAAAAAAGTTGTTTATAATATTGGATTTCGCGAATTCGTTGAAAATATCCCCGCAATTTCAAACTATCCGTCCATTCTGAATCCAGCTCTTCCGTCAGGAGCAAAGGCCTGGATGATCCTGGCCAGCGCGTTTGCCTTGATCTGTCTCGTGGCGAATCAAGTTCGACAACGTCAAATCGGCAGAGGTGCGCTTTTGATGTTTGTGTTTGGTCAGTCCTTGTTGCTGGCTTATGCGATCCGTTCTGTCTTTGTCTTCAGTTGGTACGCACCTCTTTTTTCGGTGCCCATTGCGCTCAGTCTTTTGCTGCAATTTAATGGCAAAAAACTTGCCTGGGTCAGCGCTTTATTTTTCGCCTCGATGGTGAATTCAACAATTGTGGGCTGCGCCGACTTGGCTGCCGCAGTCTCAGGCCACGATGAGTTTTTGGAAGAGTATGCCACTGGCTGGCGAGTGCACCAGTACCTCGCCATCGGAGAAAAGCTCTGGCACGAAAATCCTCGGCAGACTGTTCTGGCACCGGAAATCGGTGGCTTGGGCTGGAGTTTCAAAGGGCACTTGATCGACGCCTGTGCCCTGGTTTCTCCAGAAACACTGAAGTATCATCCCTTGAGTGTGCCAACAGAGCGGAAATCAAATTTCGATGGTGCAATCCCCCTCGGAGCTGCGCTGGATCTGAAGCCCGACACGATCGTCTCACTGCCAAGGTTCTCGATGGTGCTGAAGAGCCGATCCGACTCGCAACCGATCCCTTACAAAGCTGTCGACCGCTACCCCATTCTGCCCAAGGAAGAGTCAGAGCGAACACACGTTTGGGGCGTTTGGGAGGACTCTGAAATTTTAGTCTTTCGCCGACAAAATTTGGACTGAAAAGGTTCTTCAGGGTTTCGGTGTCAAAGCTTGGTTGATTTGGTCCGCAAGCACGGAGTTCAATTTGACCACACCAGGCCCCAGCAAATGGGTCGAATCGAGATAGTCGTCTTGTTGGAACTGAATCTCGTCGGCTAAAAAATGCACTGTCAACTGCCTCCGGTTTGCCATTTCAATCAGCTGTCTTCGAACGCGACTTTGGGTCTGGGGCGTGACGCCAACTTTGGGATTGAAAGGCATTTGTATCAGGAGCACCCGCTCTGATATGTCCTGCAGGACTTCAATGTTTGACTCAAACTGGTTCAGAAGTTGAGCGCTCAGAATTTGCTCTTTGAGATCCGCAGTCGACTTGCGAAATTCGGTTTCGGCCTCCGCATAATGAGGGTCACGTGCTCGTCTCAGATTCAGATCAAAGAACTTTTCCGTCGTGGGCCGATTCCAGTTGAACGCGCCTGCTGTGAGCACATTCCACTGCGGCGGCGGCCAAACTCGGGCCAGTACCAGAAAACAAAAAAAGGATCCAAAACTTCGGGATTGGCGTCCCCGCCGAGGGTTCCCTTTTGAATATTGCGCCAAAGATAGTAAGCACTGATTTCAAGAGAAAGACCTCCGTAAAGAATTTTTTGGGCCATCAGTGAAATTTTTTGCGTGACCGGCAGATCTGGAAAATTCCAAATTGCCTTCACATTGACGAAACTGCAGAAGACTTCATCGGTCGCGGCAAGTTTAAAATCCGTCTGACTCACCTCCGTCAGTGTATCCACCGGAATGTTGACTATGATCAGCGGAAACTTTTTCTTTTGCCGTTCCACTATTTCTTTCAGGCGTAAAAAAAGAGCTCGCATTTGCTGGACTGACAAATTTGTAAAACCAAGATTGAGCGGTTGAAAATTTTGGTTCACAGTCGACAAAGAGGAGTGGATCAAATCCGGTTTTACGCCGACATGTATTTCAGAAGTTCCAACGATCGGTATCCAATGGTCCAGGGATTGAGCATGTGAATCTAGAAACTCGAGCGCACCGATCGCTCTTTCGCGTTGAAATCGATTGGTCATCAGGGAATGTTCTTCCAGAGTTTGATAGGCCCATCCCGCCAGAAGTGATCCTGCAAGAAAGCTGCAAAGCAGGACAGCTGAGTATCTCCAGAATACTTTTTTGGTTTCAATGAGTGACAATCGACCACTCCTGATGAGAACTGAGCATAAATAAAAGGCCTCTGCACTGCCGGCACGAAAAGCAAAAAGACGAAACACAAAAAAGCAAAGAGGATCCACTTTCTCACCGCGACGAGCTCCTGAGACCGACCTAACAAATAGCTGTCACAGGCGTGTGGGAGGATCAGAGCGACAGCAGTCAGTGCCAGCCGACATCGTCAAGCGAGACAATCGGACCCGCAGCCAGTTTCGGGAAAAACAGTGCCGATGAAAAAAATGGCAGAGCCGACGTTCGGTCCGACGAAGCCACCCACTTTTGGTTCTGGCCCCAGGATAGAAATGCCAAAGTCATATAAGACAGGCCCATGGGCATTCCAGCATTGCCGAACACCCCCAGCTTCAAGAGCAGCCAAGGCAGCGCAATCAAAATGAAGGTCATCAGCCGTGGAATCGTTTGATTGCGGACCAAAAAGAAGGTGAGCCCAGCCGTCAAAGCAAGAATTGCGAAACTTCCCGGATCAGAAAACAGAAGATAAAACAGCACTGCAAAGGGCAAACTCAGGATTGGAGACCCAGGAATTGTAAAAGTGCCGGAGGCCATTTTTGTCGATCCAGTCCCAATTGAGCAACAAGAGCATAAGCAAGACGCTCAATTCCAAAAGCCACACAACCGGTGAATGCGGGTTCACCATTCGCAAGTTCAATTTGGTAACTCTTGGAGAAATAGTGGCTGTGACAATTGAAAGAGGCCACCGCGATTGTCTTCTGAAGATCGGGAATGTCCAGCCGAAGTTCAACCTTTGCACGGACAGATTTTTGATAGAAATGCAAATTTTCCAATTGATCCGGATAAAACATGTCAGTCGCGGTTTCCAGCCGTCCCTGCAAATTTCCAAGCTGCATCAGCTGACAAATGAAATCAGTCCAAAATTCGAGGACGGATTCGATGTGGGATTGCGATCCAATCGCAATAATCTCACGCATTGTAAATTCGCGCATGCGATCAAGCCCAACCTCTGATTCATTTTCATGACGAAAAGCTCGTCCGGAGGCAGTTTCAAGAATATTGGTCTTCAGCCTTTGACCGGCATGATTGATATAACTGTGAAAGCAAACCGCTGACCGACAAATCTGTTGAGGTGGATTCAGGTGAGGTTCAAAAACGGTGGCGCCTGAAGTGACATTCGACGGCCCGGCAGAGGTTGAAACAAAGTTCATAAAATGTGGAAAATTGGCAAAGACAGTCGTTTTCGCAAGCTCATCAATTGAGACCAGCACGGGGAACTCAACCGGTTGCGCGCCTCTTGAAATCGCAGTTGTGCAAATTTTGTCATTCAATTTGCCCATCAGCTCCAAGAACATGCCACTGAATGAAAAGAGGCCTGGACGGTGGACTTGGAGTTGCCCGGTGCTCATGAGTGCGCCAACGATCTCAAGAGGCACCAAGTCTCGCGTCGAGTTGAACGTGCGGAGAATCTCGGTGGGTAACCGTTTGCCGGTGTCATTTATTTTGGCAATCAAATTTTTCAGGCTGTCTAAGTTTTGAGAAGTCTGCAAGTCAGAGTTCGGATCCGCAACAAAAATCAGTTTCTTTTTGTCGACTGTCACAGAGCCGAAACCGTAACATTTTGCCGCAGATTCGATGACTTCTCTGTCCGAATCGCTGAGCAAATCAGGCAGAGGCAGCTCAGTCTTGTTCATGTTGCTGAGCTCTGGTTCCGAATTCGGGTCGTGACCACATCGATAATTTTTTGAATCGAATCCAAATAGACCAATTCTTGATTTGTAAACTGAATCTTAAAATGTCGTTCGATTGAAGTGACGATCCGAAAATGATTCACCGAGTCCCATCCCTTCAGCGTCCCTATTCCACTCAAGACCGAAATCTGATCAGGCGCAAGTTTCAAATTTTGTGCAAAAAGATTGACGATCGCAGACTGGACATCCATCTCGAAAAGTTAGGCAGATCCTTTTGACGTGTCAATCCCAAATGCCAAACCCGTTTGACAGGTGGACGAGCTCTTCCTAAGATCCGCCTGGGAGCTCAATTGAATTCACTCGCAAAACCCAGCCTCGAAACGATTGAGTCTGAACTGGAGTTGATCCTGAACCGTGTTTTGCGTCTGTCGGACTTTCGCTATCAGGACGATTTGACTTCGCAGCAAATTCCCAACTGGGATTCATTGGCCCACATCCAGATTGCAGCCGATATTGAAACGAAATTCAATATTCGCCTGACTCGAAGGGATCTCCGTTCGATCGCGAACATTGGCGACTACAAACGGCTCATCTCGGCAAAAACGATGAGCGATCGAGCAGAGCCCGAGTGAGTGACAAGGAGCTTTTGCGAGGGTCAAGCCAAACCTCTTCAATTTATCTGAAATCCAATTTTTTGGAGTGTTTTCAGTTCGCACTCAATCAATATCGAGAGCGTGAGATTTTTGTGTTTTACGACAACCGCAATCATCGCACCAGCGTCACGTTTGCGAAGCTTGAAAAAGATATCCGCGCGGCAATCCTACAGATTCAACGAAAGGAAGCTGCACCCCAATCTGTCGTCGTGGTCTTGTCCCGAAATTCATATGAATTTGCTGTTTTCGCACTTGCGACACTGCTTTCGGGTCGCACCCTGTGCCCCATGAATCCCGACGATCACCTCACACGCATTCAAAAAAAGATTGCGGCCCTGGGAGAGCCTTCGACGCTTTGGCACCAGCCCGAGGATCGGATTGAATTTGCAGCACTCGACGGACACGACATGTCGATCGACTTGAATTTTCAGGGCCATGCCGAATTTGTTCCTTTTCCGCGGGATCGAGCCATGATTTTAATTTTCACAAGTGGAAGCCAAGGGGAATCCAAAATCGTCGAGCAGATGGAAAACAGTCTCCTGACGAATATCGATGCGTTGATTGAAAGGCATCAACTTCAATCCCGAAAGGTTTTGGCCACTCCGCTGCCTCTATTTCATGTGAATGCCCTTGAATTTAGCTTCTTGTCCTGCTTGCTTTCGGGATCTCAATTTATCCTTTTGGAAAGCTTTCTCCTGCCACAAGTCTTGCAAGTCATGCAGGACGAGAACTGCCAAATCCTCAGCGTGATTCCCGTCTTGCTTCGCAAACTCTGGGAGAATCGTGGGGAATGGAAAAGATACCAGCTCACGTCGTTTCAGTATTTTGTTTCGGCTGCTGCGCCTCTGAGCACCGAATTGGTCCGCGCCATTCGGCATGATTTGGGACGCCAGATTATTCAGGGATATGGTTTGTCAGAGGCCATTAATTTTTCCTGTCTCATGCCGACTCATCTGGCCGATGCCGATTTTTTGCATTGGATGACGAGTGAAAAGTCGCCTTCGATTGGCACACCCTTGCGGGGCACTGAGGTTTTGGTGTTGGACTCCCACGGGGAGGTTCAAGGCGAAGGTGCGCCTGGTGAAATTTGTATTCGTGGGCCCACCGTCATGCGAGGTTATCGAGGGGGAAACTCGCCCCAGGTGTTTGCGCATGAAGCTCTGCACACAGGCGACCTGGGCTACTTTCGCCAAGCGCAGAACGGCGACAAATATTTTTTCATCAGCGGGCGCGCCAAGGAAATTGCCAAGCGCTATGGAATGACTGTTTCATTGAGAGAGATTGATGAAGTCCTCAGTCTTTTCGCCTGGCCTGAGTTTGATGCGATCGCAGTGCCTTTTGCGAACAACTGGGCTGGCGAGGAAGTTGCCATTGTAGCAACGGATTTGGCCAGCTGGAGCCCAGCGCTTGAGACCCAACTGCAAACACATCTCGAAAATCAATTGCCGAGCTTTTTACGTCCGCGCTTAATTTTGCGGACCCATGAAGCCCTCCGCACACCAAGTGGGAAGCCTTGTCGCTGGAAGTTTTTTGCGGCCGCTGGGGCCTTTCGTGAGGCCGCTTTTGGGCAGTCTCTTCAGTTTGTAAAAATGGAGCCGTGAAAAGATCTGGCGAGTGGCACCAAATAAAAAAGGACCTCGTGGGTCCTTTTTTATTTTGGTAGGGAGTACAGGAGTCGAACCTGCGACATCCACCTTGTAAGGGTGGCGCTCTACCAACTGAGCTAACTCCCTATCGTTCGAAGAACGCTTTATCTACCGACAAACTGACTCAGACGCAACATCAATTCGCTGAATTTGATAAGCGCTGCGGTCATCAGAGCGACCTGTGGGGAACAAGGACAGCGCCATCACGACATCCTCTGCCAAGGGGGCCGACTGCCGGTGTCCACCACGGCGAAGAGTGGCCGCCGCGAGGTCGCTTTCATTGAAGGCATGGACAGTCAGGTTGTAAGCCGATCCACCAGGTTTTACCATTTGCGCCGTGATTGTTCGATCGCCCTGATATCCCACTCCCGTGGCTACAACTCTGCAGGTTGTTGGATCAAACTGTTGAATTAAGATGACAGACTCACCGCCCGGAGAACCCTTCACCTGAAAAGAAAACCAATTTTGGCAGGTCCCTGAAGGGACTTGCCAGAAACCCTCAAGATCGCGAAGATTGATGGTGATTTCACGACCCCATGGCCACGGAAGACCTGGTTCGTTCGGGGTGCGAGCAGTTCCACCGCACAAATTGGCAGCGAAGGCACTGGATCCGAAGACCTCGAAAATCAGAAGACAAATCAAAATGGCTTTGCGACTTCGAGATTTGATCATTGGACTTTCCCCCCACCATGATCGACAACTACACGCGCAGATTTATTCATGAAATACCCATTTTTTGCCCGAAAAATATACTTCGGCTTTTCGTAATCAGGCTCGATCAATTTTCGCAGGCGTTTGATGGTCACATAAATCTTGTTGTCGTGCACGCTGGGATCGTAGCTCTGTCGCCAAACATGTTCGACGAGGAATTCCTTTGAGTAAATTTGTCCCTGATTTTGCGCAAAGAGCTTCAAAAGATCCAACAGAATAAACTGATT
>Ga0209067_10001772_pt1 | contig 13107 bp, 8 predicted proteins | sample ColStrG_CSR_2013_FD_187199 | JGI IMG/M metagenome (GOLD analysis project Ga0209067, IMG submission 187199) | Freshwater sediment microbial communities in response to fracking from Pennsylvania, USA - Cold Stream Run_MetaG_CSR_2013 (SPAdes)... | ecosystem: Environmental > Aquatic > Freshwater >... | reverse complement strand
TTGCGCGGCCTCTTCCAGATCGCGCTCGGTGGCATCGGGCCGCGCGTAGCGGAGGTTCTCGGCGATGCTGGCGTGGAAGACGAACGGTTCCTGATCCACCAGCACCACGTGACGGCGCAGGTCGGCGAGGCGGATCTGGCGCAAATCGTGGCCATCCAGTCGCACCACGCCGCTGTCGGGATCGAAGAGGCGCAGCAGCAGGTCGGCGATGGTCGATTTCCCGCTGCCGCTCGGCCCCACCACGGCCAGCGTCTCGCCGGCGCACACCCGGAAGCTGACGCCATTGAGCACCGGGCCGCCGCGATCGAAGGCGAAGCTGACGGCTTCGAAGCTTACCTCGCCGCGCACCTTTGGGAGCGCCTTGGCATCCGCGGCTTCCAGCACTTCGGGCGCGGTGCCGAAGATCTGGTCTACGCGCGCCAGCGAAACGCGGGCCGTGGCGAGGCTCGTGTAGAGGCCCATGAGCGCCTGGATCGGCGGGAACAGGCGCATCTGGTAAGCCAGGAAGGCCACGAAGGCGCCCATCGTGAGCGCGCCGTGAATCACCTGGTAACCGCCATAGAGAAACACCAGCAGGGTGCTGCCCGAAAGGATGAGACCCGGCAGACCGCCCGCCAGGTAGCTCAGAAGCTGCATCGACATGAGGGCGCGGATGAAGGCGTCGTTCCTTTCGCGGAAGCGGCAGGCCTCGCGCTCCTGCGCATTGCAGGTCACCACCAGTTTCACGCCCTGCAAGGTCTCGATGAGGAAGTTGCCGATGTGGGCGCTGGCCTGGCGCAGAGTGGCCACCTTGCCCTCCAGGCGGCTGCGGTAGTGGCTGAGCGCCCACACACTCGCCGGCAGCAGGACGATGCTCAGCAGAAAGAGGCGTGCATCAAGCCAAAGCAGCATAGCGATGCTGCCAGCCAGGAACAGCACGTTGCCCACCCACGCCAGCGCGGTTTCCGCGGCGATGCGTTGGATCTCGCCGATATCGTTGTTAATGCGGCTCATGATTTCGCCCATCGGCGTTTGGGCATAGAAGCGTGGCGAAAGCTGCTGCAGGTGCCGGTACAGGGCCAGCCGCATGTCGAAAAGGATCTCGGCCGAGACGCGCGTGTAGCGAAGCCCGCTCACCATGTTGAGGACGAAGCCGGCCAGAGTGATGGCGAGGAACAGCGCCATGATCACGAGCAGGGCATGCCAGTCGCGGCCAAGCAAGGCGCGGTTCACGAGATCTTTCGAGAGATAGGGCACCGCCAGAGAAAGCGCCGTGCTCGCCAGGCTGAGCGCCAACACCAGGCTGAGCCGGCGCCAGTAGGGGATCGCGTAATGGAATAGCGTTCTGCGGCTATTTGCCGGGCATGACATAGAGGCCCGTGGACATGTCCGCGTCCAACGTGATGGTGCGGAGATACTGGTAATTCGACGCGTCATACAGGTCGATGGTGTTGCCGGCGCCGCAAAGGTACAGCAGCTTGCCGTTGGAACTCACCTTGACTTGCATACGCGGCCGGCCGGCAAACTCCAGACGGGGCCCGAGTTTGCGGTGCTCCAGGTCGAACGACCAGAACTCGTACTTGCCGATTTCCTGGTGTAGTCCATACGCCCATTTGCGGCCCGGCGCCAGCGAGAAACTGACGCCCGTGGCAGGCCCGAGCGGGTAGAAGTCGACACTCTTCAGCCCCAGGTTCACCCGTGCGATCCCCATGATGCGCCGGTTCTGCACCGCATCCTGGACGTTGAAGATGCTGGTGGAGTAGCCCGGCTCTTCGTTGAGGTCGTTTGGGAAGCCGAAGTTGACGCGCCCCAGCCCGTCCTCCAGCGGCCGGGAGAGCTCCCACTTGTCCACCTGCTTGAAATCGGTGGTGTCGTAGACCAGAATATCGTCGCCGAAGAAGTAGAGGAATTTGCCGTCGGGCGAGAAACGCATACCCACGCCGTCGCGCTCTTCGCCGTTCGGCCAGGGAATCGTGCGCATCACCTTGTGATCCTTCAAATCGTACTGCAGCAGCGTGGGCGGGCCGATCTCGAAGCGGTCCACCTGCTTGGTAGCCGCTTTGACCATCAGGATCATGAACCGGTTCAGTGGGTCGGCATCGAAACCGAAGATACGCATCTTCTTGTTGCCCTCGCTGAGCCGGAAGTTATCGATCGACTTGCGCGAAGCGATATCGGCAATTTCTATATCTTCGAAAGCGATGTTCTGGAAATAAAACCGCTTGCGGTCCTCCGAGAGAGTAAGACTTTCGGGAGTGCCGGTCTTGCACTCGATCGCGCCGGTGACTTTCTCGGTAGCTTCATCGAGGATGAAGATCTTGTTGGGGCGGCCGCCGACGTAGATGGTCCCGTTGCCGCCGGTGATCTTATCGGCGGCGAGGGCAGGGAAGACGGCGAGGAAGAAAAACGCCAGCGCCTTCATGGAAACACCAGGTCGATCTTTCGCCAATCCTTCTGCGCCGACGCGCATTTGGCGGTCCAGTTGGGCGCGTGGTTCAACTGGTCGGGCACTTGCGCGGGCCAGAAACAGCCGGCGTGGCAATCGAACAGGTCGCGTTCCACAGGCGTGCAGAGGCCGGCGGTGCCGCCGCTGCGGTCGGCCTCCCATCCGGGCGAGAAGACCAGCGTGCAGCCCAACGGAAAATGCGCCGCGGGCGGCTGCTGGGGCGGGCCCTGCTGCAAGGCCACCACATCTTCGGCCAGATGCTTTTCGATCCGGCCGGCCTTGCGGTTAATTGACTTGAGATGTTTCATATGCAACCTTGTCGTCAAATTGTTCCAGGTATCGCGGATTGCGCACCGCGATCTCTCCGTAAATCTTGAGGCAGGTGTCCGTCCACCCGCGAATCCACTCGCAGTAATGCAGGTTCGGATGTGCGCTTTCGCCGTATCGGGTATAGGCCTCGTGATAGCATCCACCCGAACAGAGCGGACGCGCCCAGCACTGACGGCAATCGGTCTTGTCGTCGATGTGGTGCTTTTCCAGGAAACCGATCTGCACCAGCTTGTCGATGCCGTCGCGCACGGTTCCGAGCTTGTGCGAGTCGGACCCTGCGAACCGGTGGCACAGGGCGACGTCGCCGTCTGTGGAGACGCCCATCAGCCCGAGCCCGGCGCCGCAGGGGTACGGCTTGCTGACTCCTTTGTGGATCTCCTCCAAGGTGTCCTTCACATTGGAAAAGCCGTGGTGCCGGTTTTCGAGCGCGGCCTGCAGAAAGTCACCCGCCAACGACCGGAACTGTTCCAGCATGTTATCGAAGCCGTCTTCGGCGATGGCGTACTTCCGGTTAGGCGCGGTGGTTACGGGAGCGAACCCCACCTCCGCGAATCCGATCTCTTCGGTGAGGTGCCGGAAGATTTTCCGCACATCCAGGTCGTGCGAAGTGAGCGTGACGCGCGCGCCGATGGGCCGCGTGCGGTGGCGCCGCAGCAGTTCGGCAATCTTGGGCGCGACGATTTCGTAGCTGCCGCTGCCGTTATGAAAGACGCGAAACTGGTCCTGCACTTCCTTAGGGCCGTCAATGGAAATGGTCACGCCCACGCGGTTTTCGGCCAGGAATTCGATCACATCGGGCCGCAAGAGCGTGGCATTGGTGGTGAGGCTGAAATCCACTTCTTTGCCGGTTTCGGCGCCCCTGCGGCGCGCGTATTGAATGGTGGACTTCAGCACCGGCAGATTCATGAGGGTTTCGCCGCCGAAGAAGGTCAAGTGGGCCACGCGGTTTTCGCCCGACTCGCGCAGCATGAACTCCACGCTCTCCCGCGCCGTTTCCTCGCTCATGAACTTCGGCTTCTTCCCGTTTTCCGTGTCGACAATCTTGTCCTCGCCGTACTCGTAGCAGTAAGTGCAGCTCAAATTGCACTGGTTGGTCACGTTGAGGACCATGGTGGTGAGCGGGAAATTCTCCGGTGGCATCTGTTTCGCCATCGGCTCCTCCGGGATGCCCACCACACGGATAGCGCGAACGCGAATCAGTTCGGACAGCGTCTCTTCCAACTCCGCCACCGGGAACCGCGCGCTCAGTTCCTCGATGAGTCCGGTGGTTGGCATTTCGCCCTGACGAAGCCGGGCGAGAATCGCGGAGGCCGCATCGTCCAATTCGAAGATGGCGGCTGACGGCACCAGGTACGCGAAATCCCTGCCCGAAGCCGAGAAGGAGTGGAACTCGCGGAGCCCGAGCGCGCTCACTGCGCCACCTCCGGCTGATCGAATTTCACGTACAGCGGAACCGTGACCAGCAGAAAGGCGCGGGCGCGCAGAACCTTGCCGTCCGGCAGCTTATATGTGGCTACCACCCAGACGTCGCCCGTATTGTTGGCGTTCCGCGGGCGCTTTGGGTTGGGTCCATCCACGTTGGGCGTAAACAGGCCGTTGTCGTCCAGGGTGCCGACGTAGTCCTTGTCGTTGTCGTCGTAGGTAGCGGTGTACTCTTCGATGCTCCAGGTGACCTCAACCGGCCCAAGGTTTAGGTCGTCTTTGGTGTCGGGCTTGCCATCGGCGCCGTTGTGGAAGGCCACAGCCTCGAATTGCTGAAACTGTTTGGGGAAGTTGGCGCCTCCGACCCGCGCCATACCAGCCTGAGGCCGTACCTTGATGGCGTCGATCTTGTCGTACACCACGGCTGCGGCTTCGCCGACGGCACCCGCCACTCCCACATCGCGTGGCCCAGGCGTGGCCTCCTTGGCCACATCGACTTCCGCTTCGATCAGGTCTGGCGCCGCGCTGACCACGCGTTTCACGGAAAGGCCGTGGCCGAAATCGAGGGCGGATGCGGCGAGCCCAGCCGGGAAATTGGCGCCGTAAATGCGCACTACGCGCGTGCCGCCTGTCTGCAGTGCCGTGCGATCCAAGCCGAGCACGACCGGATCGTTGCCGATCTTGACCAGCTTCACGTCCACGCCGGTCTCTTCGTAGGCGCCGGTGAACCAGCGGCCGGTAAGTTCGCGCTGAGTCCGATCAAGGAACATCACCTCGCGCAGGCCATCTTTGTCGGCGGGGCCTTCGTTCGAGCGGCCGCGCCATTGGAACCCGGTGTAAATCAGCGCCTTTCCCTGGCGCGTCACATTCTTGCCGCTCTTGACTTGCACGTACCTGGTTTCGGTCTGAAATTCTGCTGGATTGGCGCCCGGCCTGATCGTCATTTCACCGTAGAATTGCCCTCGGCCGGGCTGGTAACCGGAGAAAGCCCAGCGGCCCTCGAGTTTTGGGGTGCGCATGGTAGCCGACCAGGCGGACCACTCCGGCGTCTTCAGCGCCAGCCCCTCCGACAATTTAGGCAGCACGACCTCCATGGGGTGGCGATTGTCGGGGGGCCGGCCATCGGGCCCCGGCGTGGTTTGCGGCGGACCTTCGCGCCGGAAGGCCTGAAAGTCGGACAGCGGGTAATAGCCTCGGTGCATGGCGATCAGCAACTCCCACTCGCTCTTGCTGCGGCGCTGCGAAATCACCCGGCCCAACGAGTGACACTTGGAGCAGACTTGGTCCACATCCTTATCGGAGTAGTGGTAATCAATGGAACGTTTCTCGGCTTCAAACGAAGCCGCGCGCGCCTCTTCCGGTGCCAGGCCCAGATTGGTTGCGAGGTATTTCAATACCTCGCGCGCCTCAGCCGGTTCAATCTGCAGACCATTGAGGCCGATCATGCGCTTGATCGTGAATTCCCAACCTTCGGGCGTGGTGCGGCGCCAGGAGATGCGAGTCATGCGCTGCTTCTCGTCTACCTTGTGACAAGGCGAGCAGGCCTTGCGCACGGCTTCGCTCGAGATCGGAATGCCGGACTCGATCTCTTCCTTCTCTTTTTCGGACGGTTCCTTGGCCGCAGGCGGTTTCTGCGCCAGGAGGGATAGGGACAAGACTGCTGCCGAAAAGACGCACCCAGTGAGCATCCTCATTGGGAGTAATTATAAACCAGGCTAAGGCTGGTCGGTTAGGACTCTTTCCGCAATCAGCGTCGCCAAGGCTGCCAGGAAGTTCGGAAGTGCAACCGGTACGCAAGTTCTGTTGTAGGCTTCAAACAGGTCTGCAACCTGCGAGTGCTGCCCGGCAATCCGGCAGAGACGAACCAGGTTTACCTCGCCAAGCATCGCATCGCGCAAAACGATCTCGTTACCTTCGATGGCGGCTTGCGAACGCAACGGCAAGCCGCTGCGGCGCAGCCGTATGGAGCGCTTGCGCTTTAATTCCTCCCACGCTGCCCGCGCGGCATCCTGCTGCTTTGAGCCTGCCTGTGGAGGTGAATCGGAACCGATGGCCCGGTACTCCCAGAACGGATGATTGCCGCCCTTGCGAAACCAGGATGCGGACAACCTCTGCCATTCCTCATAAACTTCACGTTCGCGGTCCTCGTAAAACTGCAACGCGGTGTCTTGCATGGCTGGTTTGCGCAGGCAAGTGTTAGCCACTACGGCAGCGACCCAGGCCGACACCATAGCTTTCTTGACCCCAAAGGATGAAAGCGGGTCAATAATAGACCCGGCATCTCCGGCTAGCAGGAATCCTCGCCCACAAAATTGTCTCGAAGTATAGCCGGAAGCGGGGCGGCCCCATGGCGCCCGATCGAGGAGCGATCGGGAGAAGATCCGCCGGAAAGCTCGGGTTTTTGCCAGCTCGGCATGATAGGCTGCACTTAGACCCTTGCCGCGAACCATTCGCGTTTCGCCGGCGTCCACCATCACGGCAACATGCCGGACAGACGGCGACAGAGGCACGGACCAAGCCCAACCATCGCCGTAGGATTCCACTAAGGTGTGGCTCGCATCCGGCAGCTTCCAACCGGATTCGCTTTTCCAGGCTGCACAGAGCGAAACCGTGCGGGACTTCGGTTGCTTCACGCGCAGCAATCGCGCTAACACGCCGGCACGGCCGGAACAATCCAGGACAAACTGGGACCGTACCTCCGCGCGGCTGCCACCGGATTCAAACTCGACGAGCGGGCCGGATTCACTCAAGGAGCCGATGGCTTTGCCGAACTGCACCTGCGCGCCCGCCTCGCGAGCCAAACTCAGGAGCAGCGAATCGAACTCCGAGCGCAGGACCTGGTATCCCCAACCTTCGGGATAGAGCTCAACCCGGCGGCGTGCCTGGCCCCACCAAACCGTGTTACCGGTGGTGCGAAAGAACTTAGCGCCGTCGATCGCATCCTGTATGCCTAGAAACACCAAGAGCTTGCGAGTGCTAGGAGGGAGGCATTCAGCGAAGCTGAGCTGACCGCCCACAGCAGGCGTAAGTACAGTGACAGAATGGCCCCATTGCGCTAGCAACCGCGCGGCGGTCGAGCCGGCGGGGCCGCCACCGATAACTACCGCGTCAAAATGCCGCACGCCATGTATTATCTAGGGCGTCAAAACGCCGCACTACACTGCATTTTACGCAGCCGCGGCGGCCTTTTTGGCTCGTTTTACCTTGGCCCAACGGGCGCGTTGCGCCGCAGCGATCCGCGCTCTGCCCTCCGCACTCATCCGGTGCTTCTTTGGTCGGCCCGCCGGTTTCGCTGAAGCAGACGCAGCTTTGGGCGCAGCACCACCAAGTTGGCGGCGAAGCTCAGCCATCTTGGTTTCGATGTGTTCAAGCTGATGTTGGTACCCTACCAGCGCAGCGCTGAGGGTGCCATGATCGAGTTGTAATGACATAGTCACCTGATTATAGGTCACCAAGTGGCTAGTTGCGCTACCCGATGGGTCCAGGCTAAGTACTATTCATTACTTTGCAAAGGTAATACTCTCGAGAATTGGAAACGAGTCTCAGCGCTCTCAATACCAAACGGGCACCCGAAGAATTAGATCATCTTTGCCCCACGCCGTTAGTGACTCGGGAAGATTTCTAAACTGAAATGGTTAGAATGCGCCTCCGAGGCAACCTCACGGCCGGTGCTAGTGTTAAAGGTGAGCAATCCTTATGAACTCTCTATCGCCTGCAATGCTGTTTGCGCTGGTGGCGTGCGGTGGGGCCCTGGGCCAACCACTTTCAATTTGCTACCACCAGCCTGCCGAGGACTGGCAGACCCAGGCCTTGCCGATTGGCAACGGAAGGCTGGGCGCGATGACCTTCGGTGGGGCGCAACGCGAGCACATTCAACTAAACGAAATCTCTCTTTGGACCGGCGATGAGAAAGACACCGGCCGCTACCAGAACCTGGGTGACCTGTACCTGGAATTCACGCACGGTGCAGAGGCCGCCTACCGGCGCCAGTTGGACCTTTCGACCGCCATCCATACCATCGAATATTCGGCCGATAGAGTTACCTACCACCGCGAATACTTCGCCAGCTTTCCCGCGCAGGCGATGGTCTTCCACTTCTCCGCGGGAGAGCGCGGCGCCTATTCCGGCACGCTGAAATTCGCCGACGCGCACGGTGCCCCCTCTACCATCGCGAGTGGCGTACTGACTGCGGCAGGCAAACTGGACAACGGACTCCTCTATGAAACAAAGATGCAGGTGCTTCACACGGGAGGCCAGGTGACGGATGCAGAGGGCGTGTTCCACATCGAGAAGGCCGACACTCTGACGGTGCTCGTCTGCGCGGGCACCAACTATCTGCCCGAGCGTGCGAAGCAATGGCGCGGCGGCCCTCCCGATGAGCGGCTGGCTCGCCAACTACGGTTGGCCGCGGCGAAGCCCGTCAGCGATCTCCGTGGCGCCCACATTGCCGATTTCCAAAGCTTCTTCAACCGTGTATCACTCAACTTAGGTAGCAGCTCCGCGGCCATCCGCGGACTGCCCACCGACCAGAGGTTGGTGGAGTATGCCAAGGGCGGTCCCGACCCGGAGTTGGAAGCTCTTTTCTTTCAATTGGGACGTTATCTGCTGATCTCTTCGTCCCGTCCGGGCAGCTTGCCGGCGAATCTGCAGGGCTTGTGGAACAACTCCAACAATCCGCCGTGGCGAAGCGATTACCACTCCAATATCAACATCGAAATGAACTACTGGCCGGCTGAAGTAGCCAATCTTTCCGAATGCCACCTGCCCCTCTTCGATTACGTGAACAGCCTGCGTGGCGTGCGCAGGGAGGCGACCCGCAACTATTACCTCAACCAGGTTGATTCGGCAAAGGTGGAACACAAGCCAGTTCGCGGGTGGACCGTTCAGACCGAGAACAACATTTTCGGCGCCGGCAGTTTTAAGTGGAATCCGCCTGGGTCGGCCTGGTACGTGCAGCACTTTTGGGAGCACTATGCGTTCACGGGGGACAAGAATTTCTTGCGCAGTGTTGCCTATCCAGTGCTCAAGGAAGTAACGGAGTTTTGGGAGGACCACCTGGTAGCTCTGTCCGATGGCTCGCTGGTTACGCCCGATGGCTGGTCGCCGGAACATGGGCCCGAGGAAAAGGGCGTCACCTACGATCAAGAGATCGTCTGGGATTTGTTCACCAACTACGTGGAAGCTTCCACCGTGCTGGGAATCGACGCCAGCTATCGCGCGAAAGTGATGGAGATGCGCGAGAAGCTGCTCAAACCTAAGGTTGGCCGCTGGGGCCAACTTCAGGAATGGCGGGAAGACCGCGATGACCCGAAGGACGATCACCGCCACGTCTCGCACCTCTTCGCGCTGCATCCGGGGAGGCAGATTTCGCCGTTGACAACGCCCGAACTGGCGCAGGCGGCCAAGGTGTCGCTCACGGCACGCGGCGATCAATCCACAGGTTGGGCGATGGCCTGGCGCATCAACTTCTGGGCGCGGTTGCTGGATGGCAACCACGCCTACACGCTGTTGCGCAACCTGCTGCACGTTGTGGGCAAAGGCGCGGGAATCGACTACGGCAAGGGTGGCGGCGTCTACTCCAACCTTTTCGACGCGCACCCGCCGTTCCAGATCGATGGCAATTTCGGCGCGACTGCCGGCATGGCTGAAATGCTTCTGCAGTCCCACTCAGGTGAGATTCAATTGTTGCCGGCGCTCCCCAAGGCGTGGCCCGACGGGTCGGTGACAGGACTGCAGGCGCGTGGCAATGTCACGATCGATATCGCGTGGAAAGGCGGCAAGCTGATATCGGCCACGTTGCGCTCTTCCTCCGGGAGCCACACCACGGTTCGCTATGGGGCCCAAAGCGTTACGGTGGAGCTCAAGCCCAATGCGCCGATGACGTGCAGCGATAAATCGGTAGCGCGGGTTTTAGCTTGCGCAAGTTAACTGCAAAGCGTGGTCAGAGTCCGCACATCGGGCAGTTCTTCCAACTTCCGCACCGTCTCGATGATCGCCTTAGTCTTCTCACGCGGCCACGTCGCGAAGCCGGCGCAGTCTTCGAACTTGGCGGCCACCTCGGCGTAACTCATTGGCTTGGCGGGGCTGCCTTTGGCGAAATCCTCTCGGCCTGAGACGGTGCGGCCGTCTTTCAGCCGGATCTCGACGATGCTCGTCATTTTGTTATATCCGGCAGCTTCGGCTTCGGGGTGAACTCCGAAGTGAACGCGTCCGATCATGGCCTGTACTTCGGGGCGGCGCACCACGTCATCGGTAAACTCGCCTAGGCCCGCGCGGCCATAGAGCAGCAGCGCCGCCATGCAGAATTCCATGCTGAACTTGGCCTGGAGAGAATCCGTGGGCCGATGGTGGATGAGCGCATTCGGCATGTTGCGGTTGGTGCCCACGCTGACGCTTTCCACCTGGCCGGGTTGGATGGCATGCTCGCGAATCAGTTCGAGCATAGCGGTCATGGCGGGGTGAGTGAGGGAACCCGAAGGATACGGTTTAATCGATACGCCGGGCGATGCGAATGTCCAGGGGCGGCCCAGCTTCAACGCACCAGCATCGTAGCTGCCGCCGGCGGCATGGAAGAAGCCGCGCGGCGCTTCGAGGATTTGATCGCTGGCCGTCCATCCCAGCATGGCCAGGTCGGCTGCGGCCACTCCGGATTCGGCGGCATGGCCTGCGTGAAACGGCTTGGTCATGGTTCCGAAGTTCTCGCGCAGGCCGGAGGATTGGCTGGCAGCGATTCCAAGCGCCACCGCGCACTTTTCAGCGCTGCCTTGGTAGAGCTTCATCGCGGCTGCGGCGGCCGCAAAGGGGCCGCAGGTTCCGGTGGTGTGAAAGCCATCCTGGTAGTGCCGTGGTGCAATGGCCTCGGCGATCTTGCACTCCACTTCTACTCCCAGGTGGTAGGCCAGCGTCAAGTCGCGGCCCGGCAGCGAGCGTGCTTCGGCAACGGCCAGGGCGGCCGAAAGGCAGGGCGCGGTGGGGTGGGTAAGCAGGCCGTAGACGCGGTCTTCGGCCACGGCCAGTTGGGAGTCGTCGTAATCGTCGGCGTGAATGCCAACACCGTTGGCGAATGCCGCGAAGCGCACAGGCGCTTTCATCGAGGTTCCGATGACGGTCGCTTCATTCCGTGAGAGGCCGAGGGACTGGATGTATTGGCGCGCGAGCCGGCCGGTTTGGGCGATGGAGCCGACGATGGCTAGTCCCAGCCCGTCCAGGATGGACTTCTTGCCGAGTTCCAGCACGTCGCCAGGCACGTCGGCGTACCGGGTGTGGACGATGAAATCCGCGATCCGCCGCGTCAACCTGTCCTCCCCTTGTGAGCCCGGCGCTGGTGACTGGCTGTTCGCGGTGACGGCGCCCGCGCCACCGAGGAGAGCGAGTTGGGCCAGTCGCCGGCGAGAAAAAGACCTTGGATCAGACCACTTGAAGCTGATTGTCGCCGGGTAGATCCACATAAGCCTGGAGCAATGTTATCAGACGAACGTGAGGGCGGGCTGGCACGACCGACCGATGTTTGCGCAAGTGTTCCCGCCTACCTTCCCCCAATCCGGTTGAGCACCCCCGGCGAACCTAAACCGCGCAGGGCGGCTACGCCGGGTTGGTTTTGCCGCCAGCCTTGGCGGAGCCATTCTCGACGACGGATTTTCGAGGGCCTCCGAGCGCGCCTTCCATAGCGACTCTCACCAACTGGCTGCGGGTGCGCACCTGCGTCTTATCGAAAAGCTGCTGCAGCGTGGCCTTGATCGACCCCTCCGACACGCCAATCTCATCGGCGATGCTCTTGTTGGTCAACCCGTCCGCCACCCCCTGCAGCACCACCTGTTCCCTGTCTGTCAGCCGTTTGCGGATGCTCTCGGCGATCGACTTTCGGAAGCCTTGTTCTTCGCGTTGATGGACCCCTTCCGCCATCAGTTGAATCACTCGCTGGTCAACCCACATCTCGCCGCTCGCCACCAAACGAATGGCCTTAATGAGCAAAGGCGGCGTGTTGTGTTTCAGGAAAATTCCGGACACACCCTGATGGAGCGCCTTCAACGCATCGGCGCCGCTCATCCCCGCGGTCACCACCAGGATCCGGCCCCGATAGCCGGCGCGGCGCGACGCCGCGATAAACGCGCCACCTTGCTCCTTCCCCAGCGTCCAGTCCAGGAGCACCACATCCACCGCAGTGCTGCGCAGCCTATCGATGGCCTCCGAGCCTGTGCTGTGTTGGCCGACCACTTCAAAGTCGGGCTCGCTTGCCAGCAGGCGGCTCAGGCCTTCCCGAAAGAGCAGGTGATCGTCGAGAAGTAAAAGTCGTAAACGTTCCATCTTGCTGAGGCGCGACCCGTCCTCTACTTCTTGGATGTTACGGCGGCTTGGCGGAGTTGCCAAGCAGGCATGGCCGAAAGATAGGCGATTCATCCAAAAGATAGCCGGATCTGGAAGAAAGATAGGTGGCGGCTCTTGGGTGGCGAAGGTAAAGTCAGAGTCTAGGATGCTGAGGCTAGCACAGAATCTGCTTTGGATCTGGTTTGCCATCGCATGCCTTGGGAATTTTGCTTTCGCCCAGCCCGCAGCTCTGACCTGGCAGCAGGTTCGCGAGAAGTTTCAAGCCGCCAATCCCACGTTGCGGGCGGCCCAGGTCGGCATTGAGGAATCCAAGGCGCAGGAGATCACCGCCTACCTGCGTCCTAACCCGGATATGACGACCACGCTCGATCAGCTCGCTCCGTTCAACGGGAACCCCTACCGGCCTCTCGGCTCCACCTTGCCCCTGATCTCCGCCAGCTACCTCCACGAGCGCCAGCATAAGCGGGAACTCCGCCAGGAAAGCGCGCAAAAAGGCACCGCCATCGCCGTCTCCCAACAGGCCGACCTGGAGCGCAACCTGCTCTTCAATCTGCGCGGCGCTTTCGTCCAGACCCTCCAGGCCAAGGCCGTGCTCGCCCTGGCGC
>Ga0209067_10001770_pt1 | contig 13121 bp, 12 predicted proteins | sample ColStrG_CSR_2013_FD_187199 | JGI IMG/M metagenome (GOLD analysis project Ga0209067, IMG submission 187199) | Freshwater sediment microbial communities in response to fracking from Pennsylvania, USA - Cold Stream Run_MetaG_CSR_2013 (SPAdes)... | ecosystem: Environmental > Aquatic > Freshwater >... | reverse complement strand
TCCTGATACGCCGCACGCGCGGCATGGGTCAGCAACTTGTCGCGCACGAAGCGACCGTTCACATAAAAGTACTGGGCATCGGCACGGTTCTTCGAGGCTGTCGGCAATCCGACGTAGCCGTGCACGCGCAACGGTCCGGCCGACTGGTCTACCGGCAGACGCGCCTGGGCAAAGTCAGGCCCCATAATCTGGGCACTACGCTTATCGAGTGTGGTGACATTCCAATGGTCAACTGTTTTGCCGTTATGGGTGAGCGTGAACGTCACGTCGGGCCGCGCCAGTGCAATCCGTTTTACGACATCGGCACAGTGGCCGAATTCGGTTTGTTCGGTTTTTAAAAATTTACGCCGCGCCGGCGTATTGAAATACAGTTCCTGCACGTCGACGGTGGTGCCCGGTGCCCCCGAGGTCGGACTGACCGATCCGTTCTCGATCTGATGGGCATGCTGTGAATCAGCAGTGCGTGAACTCAGGCTGAACTGCGAGACCGAGGCAATCGACGCCAGGGCTTCGCCGCGGAAACCCAGCGTGGCCACATGTTCCAGATCCGTCAGCGAGGCAATCTTGGACGTGGCATGACGTGCAACGGCCAGCGGCAATTGCTCAGGGCTGATGCCGCGGCCATTGTCGATGATGGCAATGCGCTTCACCCCGCCCTGATCCAGCCTGACGCTGATCTGTGTCGCACCGGCATCGAGCGCATTTTCCAGTAACTCTTTCACAACGGCAGACGGTCGTTCTACCACCTCACCTGCTGCTATCTGGGATATGAGATTGTCAGGCAGGGCCTGGATAGGGCGTTGCGGAGTGGGAGTTTGTGTCATGGAGCAAGATTATAAATCGTTTTGGGCTGAGTTCAGTTGGTGTATTATTCCGGCTCAACTAAGGGAATCTATGGATTTGATGCAACTATTGGACATGGTTTTACATGTCGACAAAACTCTGGGCGTGTTCATAGATCAATATGGCACCTTAATTTACGTCATTCTGTTTGCGATTATTTTTTGCGAAACCGGCCTGATCGTCCTGCCGTTTCTGCCTGGCGATTCTCTGCTGTTTATTGCCGGTACCTATTGCGCAACCGGCGCCATGAATCCCTGGCTGTTATGCGCCCTGCTGATTGGCGCTGCGGTTCTTGGCAATACCGTCAATTACTGGGTCGGCAATCTGATCGGCCATAAAGTGTATGACCACGATTACGCCTGGCTGGATAAAGAAGCGCTGAAAAAAACCCACGTTTTTTATGAAAAACACGGCGGCAAAACGATCGTGCTGGCGCGCTTTTTACCGATAATCCGGACCTTCGCGCCATTTGTGGCAGGGGTCTCCGCGATGACCCACCAAAAATTTCAGATGTTCAATCTGATCGGCGCCGCAACATGGGTGGCACTGCTGGTTGCAGCCGGCTACTTCCTCGGAAATATTCCGCTGCTGCGTGATCATTTGAATACCATCGTCCTCGTTGGTGTCGGTTCTGCGGTTGTGCCGCTGATACTGAGCGGTCTGTGGAAGCTGCTGAACAATCTCAGAACCAGATCAAAATAAAAGCCGGGCTCCGGCAATCAATAAAAAAAGCGGTGCACCATGTCTGTCTGCACCGCCTTTTTACATCCCGGCTGTCACAACACGTTCAGCTGTGTCAGCGTTCCTTCTTCTCTTTTTCAGATTCTTCCCTGGGCTTCTTCTCTTTGTTTTGCGGTGCCGGTTTTGACTCGGTCGCTGGCTTGGGATTCATGTTCTGCACCGGCGGCTTTTGCTGAACCTGTTGCGGCTGAGGTCTTTGCTCAAACTGCTGCGGCCTTTGTTCAGACTGTTGCGGCCTTTGTTCAGACTGTTGCGGCCTCTGCTCGCTCTGCTGCGGTCGCTGTTCTATGTTCTGCGCAGGTTTTTGTTGAACCTGTTGCCGTTTCTGATCGGCGGACTGGCCGCGAATTTCCTCAGGCTGCGTCACACGCGGTGCCGGTTGAGTGGCCTGTTGCGGCATCTGCTGTGGGCGCGCAGGTTGCGCGGCAGCCGGATTTGCGGCCTGATGCGGCTGATTAAATGACGGCGATACGACCGGACGGACTACCTGTGGCGCTGGCAGAGCCGTTGGCTGGTGACCGGCGACATAGGCTGGAATTGCCCTGTCTGACACTGGCATAGGCGCATTCGCGTGTACCACCGGAGTCATTGCCGCGGCCAGATGCGGCTGTGCGGGCACCGACGAATTCACCGCCTGACCGTTGGCAGTGGCACTCGGCGGAGCAACAATCGTTACATTGGTTACGTTGGTCACGTTAGTGACATTGGTCACGTTCGAAACGTTTTTGACGTTGCTGATGTTGTTATTGATGTTGTTGTTAATCGTGGTGATGCGCATGCCCTGATTAATAATCGGTGGCGCACTGGTCACAACGGCCGGTGCGGTGCCCACGGGTGCCGGCACGATCAGTCCCAGATGCGACCCTGGTGGCGCAGGAACAAACACGCCTTCAGGTCCATTGCAGCGCGGTCCGGCAATCACACCCGCAGCGACAATACCGACGGAAATGCTGATGCCAACCGGCGGCGCAACAAAGGTGACGCCGGGCGCAGCCCAGAAACCGTTCACAAACACTACGGCACCGTTACGATGTTCGTAGTAAGGATTCACCCAGCCGTAACCAGGCTGCGGCGGACCGGCCCAGCGGCCATGTGCCCATACCCAGTTGCCTTCCCAGACCCAGTAACCACCGGTCCAGATTGCGCCGTCATAAGGCATAGGCGGGGGAGATTCAACCAGCATCGGTGGCGGTGCCCAGGCGACCAGCACCGGCGCTGGCTGGTACAGGGGAGGCTCTACATAAACGCTGACTACCGGTTGCGGTGCGGGCGGCTGGTATTCCTGTTGCACCGGCAGTGGCTGAGCCGGCTGATAATAAACCGGCTCACGAACATACACGCGTTCAGGCTGCACAATACAGCCGCTGAGCGCGACAGCCGTTCCAATCAAAATTAAACGTTTCATCAAGTCCCCTGATTATTAAATTCGGCTCAGCGTTGAGCCTGTTGCAGTTAATCTGCTCTGGTAGAACGTGCCCGGAGTATACACGGTTGACAGTTGCGGCAATACAGCCCGCTGCTGATACATTACCAGCTGCGCTGCGTTGGTATTGAAATACTAACGATAATCAGATTGGCTGATTCATGCGGCCACCTTCTGATGGCCTGATCAGGTCAGCCGGTTTTTGGACAGTGGTGGCTTTTTGGCAAAATACCGATTGATCCCTTTTAATATTGCATTGGCCATTTGATCCTGATAATTCTCATCCAGTAATTTGGCTTCTTCTTCGGGGTTCGAAATAAACGCTGTTTCAATCAGCACGCTGGGAATATCGGGCGCTTTCAGTACCGCAAAGCCGGCCTGCTCCACCGAACCCCTGTGCAGCCGGTTGATGCCACCAATTTCCCCCAGAATGGCATTGCCCAGTTTCAGGCTGTCGCTGATCTGCGCAGTGGTGGATAAATCCAGCAAAACGCTGGCCAGTTGCCGGTCATGATTTTTGATATTCACTCCGCCTATCAGATCGGCAGAATTTTCCTTGTTCGCGAGCCAGCGCGCTGCCGTCGAGCTGGCGCCCTTGTCCGACAGGGCGAAAACCGAAGATCCGCGTGCAGTGGTCTCAATAAAAGCATCGGCATGAATCGACATGAACAAATCAGCCTGGACCTTGCGCGCCTTTTCCACCCTGACATTAAGCGGCACAAAAAAATCGGCATCACGGGTCAACAGTACGCGCATGTTGGGCTGCATTTCAATTTTGGCCTTCAGACGTTTGGCAATCGACAGCACCACATCTTTTTCATAACTGCCGCCGCGCCCGATGGCGCCGGGGTCTTCGCCACCGTGACCAGGATCGAGTGCGATGGTCACCATGCGCGTCAGTTTCGGCGCATTTTTTACATCCGGCACAGTGACCATGGGCTGTTCCGGATTCGGATTCAGTTTGGGCTGGGGCATGGCCTGTGCCTGTGCCTGCTCCGGCAGATTTTTTTGCGCGACCGAGGACGGATCAGAGGTCCACTGATCTTTTTTAATCAGCGCTTCTATCGGATCCACCGGATTCACCGGATACAGATCAAAGACCAGCCGGTGTTTGTATTCGCCCACCGGTGCCAAAGTAAATACCTGGGGATTGATTTCTTCTTTCAGATCAAAGACCAGTCGCACCACCCCCGGACGGTTCTGTCCCACCCGCACCTGTTTGATATACGGATCATCCGGCTGAATTTTGGCGATGATTTCCTTCAGGGTTGAATTCAGTTCCAGACCTTCAATGTCCACCACCATGCGGATCGGGTCTTTGACCAGGAATTGTGTGGCTTTCAGTTCAACGTCACCTTCCAGCGTCACACGGGTATAGTCGTCTGCCGGCCAGACTCGCACAGCCAGAATTTGCGCGGCATGACTCAGACCCGGAACCAATACCGACAGCAACAGCGTTGCGCCATTTTGTAAAAAAACACGACGGGAATTTTTTTTGTGCTGCGTCACTGACTGCGTTCCTTGCGGGTTCATAAGTTCGGAGCAAAATGCAATTGGGTCAGGCAGGTTGCGCCGCGCTCTGACATTGCGCGCAATTCTACATGACGTCCCTGTCCGGCGACAGTTAACCGTATTTCCAGATCCGGCACCGGCAAAACCTGCCTGCCGTTTTCCGGCCATTCGACGATACAAATGGTTGACTGATTGAACACATCCCTGAATCCGGCTTCCAGAAATTCATCCGGACTGCTCATGCGGTACAAATCAAAATGCATTACCGTCACGGTCTTGCCGCCGAGCTGAATTTCATAGGGTTCGGCCAGCGTGTAGGTTGGACTTTTCACATGTCCGCTTACACCGGCAGCATGTAACATGGCGCGGGTCAGCGCCGTCTTGCCCGCACCCAGATCACCATGCAGATAGATCATCATGCCGGGTGTCAGCTGGCGCGCAAGGCAGTGTCCCAGCGCATCGGTGGCGGCTTCATTGCTTAATTGGATAGTGGTGTGCTGCATCGCTTGAATTTGCCAGATTCGGCTAGGGTAGAATATACGGCATGATAAACGACAATCACACAATCCTTGCTGCGCGCATCAAGTCCTGGGGCAAAGAGTTGGGATTTTCTGACATTCGCATCGCCGATCTGGATCTCTCGGAACACGAGGCCGGCCTCTCAAAGTGGTTGGAGGCCGGTCACCATGGCGAGATGACTTATATGGCCGAGCACGGCCTGAAGCGCGCCAGACCTGCAGAACTGGTCCCTCATGCCAGAAGCGCGATCATGGTACGGATGGACTACCGGCCGCAGCACAGCCCTGACAACTGGCGCGAGCTGGAAATGCAGCGCACCCAGGAAGCCGGGCAGGCGGTGATTTCAATTTACGCGCGCGGACGGGACTATCACAAAGTTTTAAAGAGTCGTCTGCAGCAGCTGGCCGAACGCATCGCAGCCGAAATCGGGCCGTTTGGCCATCGGGTGTTCACTGATTCGGCACCGGTGATGGAAGTGGCATTGGCTGAAAAATCCGGACTGGGCTGGCGCGGCAAGCACACCTTGCTGTTGAATCAGCAGGCCGGGTCGATGTTTTTTATAGGTGAAATCATGACGGATCTGGCGCTACCTGCCGACCAGTCCACCAGCGCGCATTGCGGCAGCTGCTCGGCATGTATCAGTTGCTGCCCGACCCAGGCCATTCTGGCTCCCTACGAAATGGATGCACGGCGCTGTATTTCCTATCTGACCATCGAACTCAAAGGCAGCATCCCGGTTGAATTAAGGCCGCTGATTGGCAATCGGGTCTATGGTTGCGATGACTGCCAACTGGTCTGTCCCTGGAATAAATTTGCGCAGGTCAGCGCTGTACCGGACTTCGATGTCCGCCATGGCCTGGACACTGCCAGGCTGGTTGAACTGTTCAGCTGGGAAGAGTCAGATTTTTTAAACAACATGGCGGGAAGTCCGATACGCCGCATCGGCCATCTGCGCTGGCTGCGCAATCTGGCAGTTGGTCTGGGCAATGCACGTCGCGCGCTGTCGCAGGCCGGATCTGTGAGTGCAGAAATCGAGGCAGCGCTTGAACGGCGATTGCATCACCCCTCCGAGCTGCTCCGCGAACACGTGCAATGGGCATTGCGGCAATAGCGCTATTTGATAATGCCGGCCAGTTCGATTGCTGACTTTACTTCCATCTTGTCCAGAATATTTGCCCTGTGAACTTCCACAGTACGCATGCTGATGCCAAGTTTGTCAGCGATCACCTTATTCATTTTCCCGATCAGAATCAGGCTGAGGATTTCCCGCTCACGACTGGTCAGTTTGTCCAGCCGTTTATAAATCACCGCCAGGTCGCCCTCCTTGCGTGAATGCACCATGGCTTCCTGGATGCGATCAAACAGAATATTGTCGTCGAAAGGTTTTTCAAAAAAGTCAAACGCACCACGTTTGATTGCATCGACCGCCATGGCAATTTCACCGTGGCCGGTAATGAAAATAATAGGCAGTCGTCTGGTCAATTTGCGATTTGCGATGATGTCAAAGGTAGCGATCCCTGACAGTCCCGGCATGCGCACGTCCAGCAACACACAATCACCGTTCGGGTCAAAAATCACAGGCACGGCATTTTTTGGGCGCGGCTCCGGCTCATTTTTATGCGGGATATGCAGAGCGTCAAGAAATTCTTCACCGCTCGAGTAAGACGAGCATTTGACTTTGCGCGATTTTGCCATCCACTTCAACGCACTCTGTATATCTACTTCATCATCTACGATATGTAACATAATTTGTTCCTAAATTAGTTAACTTGCCAAAACATCGTGCTGCACTTTTTCATTCACTACCGGTATGGTGAAACTGAAAATTGTTCCGCCGGCGGGATTGGGACGATGAGTCAGTTGACCTCCGTGAAATTCAATAATTGTGCGACAAATATTTAACCCCATCCCCATGCCTTCGGCTTTTGTTGAAAAAAATGGTGAGAACAGGCGGTCCGCCACCTCTTGGGGAATGCCGGTTCCATTGTCAATAATTTCCACATGCACCATGTCACCCTGCTGATACACATGTAGCTGAATTTCGCGCTTTTGGGCCGTCAGCTCCTGCATGGCCTGCAGCGCGTTTCGGGTCAGATTGAGAATGACCTGTTCGAGCGCTATCGGATCGACGCAAACATCCGGCAGCGGATTTTCAATAGCAATCTTCAGATGAACCATATAGGATTTGGCCTGCATTTCCATCAGGGGCAAAACGCTTTTGAACAGGTCCATGCACTGCATCTGGTTGCGGGTTGGTTCGCGCTTGACGACAAAGTCGTGAACGCTGCGTATGATCTGTGCCGCGCGCAACGCCTGCTTCTGCATTTGCGCCACGGCCGATTCCAGACTTTCGGTCTGCAACATGCCGGTTTTGATCATGTTGATGACACCTGATGCATAGGTGCTGATGGCGGTGAGCGGCTGGTTCAATTCATGCGCCATGACCGAAGCCAGTTCGCCCATCGTGGAGAGCCTGGCGCTTCTCTGCAGTTTTTCTTCATTCTGGCGCAATACCTGCTCGGTGCGCTTCCGTTCGCTGATATCCAGGATAGAGCCCATCCATCCGGTCTGAATGCCATTTTCATCCATCAGCGCTGACTCATAGACCAGCACCGGTACCCGCCTGCCGCTGGAATGCTGGTAGACGGTTTCAAATCCATTGATCGGAGCCATCACTCCCGAAACCGGCGTGCGCACTGAAAATCCTTCATAGGCCTCCAGTGTCCAGAATGAAAAGGGGATTTTCTGGCCAAGCAGCTGACTTTCCGTGTACCCGACGATATCGCAAAACGCCGGATTGACGTACACCAGCCTGCCATCCATGCTTCTGACCCGCAGGCCGGTGACCAGTGCATTTTCCATCGCACGACGGAACGCAACCTGGGTGCGCAGGGCAGTTTCGGCGGCCTGCCGGCGCAGGATGTCACGCCATAAGGCCCACAGGCTCCAGGACAGCCCCATTCCCAGTATGACTACCAGGATGGCGAGAATATTCGACATCAGTCTGGGCGAATCTTTGATGCTGTTGGTCTTGAGAGTTAAATTCACGCCAGGCAAATCCAGCCCTTTGGAATGAACGAACACGCTGTGTCCGGCGCCGCTGTCTGCGCGACGTGCGACCACGCGGTCATCAATATCAACGATGCTGATTTCATTATCTTTGGCAAACCACCAGGGCACGACTTTTTCAAGCAGGAACGAAAGCTGGTAACTGGCCACTATGCTGCCCAGATACGTCTGGTCCCGAAACAGCGGCGCATGGTAATCCATCAGAACGACAGAATCGTCTCCCGCTGTCGCTGCCGGTTGCGAATATTGAGGCAGATTGCTGAGACGGACCTGTGCGCCGGATTGCTGCGAATTGACTGAAAAGTCACGAAAAGAAAATGGTCTGGTGGTGTACACAACCCGGTCGGATGCATCCAGCCAGACCAGCTTCTGGAATTCAGGATGATGTTGAATCAACGTTGAAAACCGGCTTTTTAACTGTTCAGGCTGAAGTCGATTGGCGATAATGTCCTCACCCAAAAAACGGATGTAATCTTCATCCCTGGTCAACTGCGACCTGATTCCCTGCTCCACCCAAAGGGTGTCGGCAATTAACTGTTCCTGCCGGTCCTGAAATTCGATTTTCTGGGTTTGCCAGGGCAGGAGAATTAAAACGGGCAGCAAAACGATCGCCAACAATATAGGTAAAACCCAGTGTTGTTTATAAAACGAGCGACGATTGATATATTCGAAATTTTCCAAAATAATGGCCAGGAATTTGCAGCACCGATTTGACTTAATAACAAGGTTGATATTTTATGTTATCTATTAAGCACTATAAGCCTATTATTGTCGCACTACTCCTACTGATTAGTAAAGGAGTTATCTGCGCGGAGATCATTATTAAGTTCAGCCACATCGCCACCAGCGACTCCCCAAAAGGCCTTGCGGCGGCGCATTTCAAACAGCTCGCAGAAAAATTAACCAAAGGCAAGGTACGAATTGACCTTTATCCAGACGGTCAATTGTTTAAAGATAATGAAGAATTGGAAGCCCTGCAATTAAATTCTGTGCAGATTCTGGCGCCGTCGTTTTCCAAATTTTCTTCTCTTGGCATCCACGATTTCGAGGTGTTTGACCTGCCCTATCTGTTCCGCAACGACGACGATCTGCATCGCATTACCCAGGGCCCGGTTGGTCGGGGGCTACTTGCCCTACTTGAGCCGCAAGGCATCATCGGGTTGGGTTTCTGGGATAACGGATTCAAAAACATGTCGGCCAACACGCCAATCCACACGCCTGCCGACATGCGCAAATTAAAGATGCGCATTCAACCATCGAAAGTAATCGCCACCCAAATGAATGATCTCGGTGCCATCCCGTTTTCCATGCCATTTTTTGAAACCTACAAATATCTGAACAATGGCTTGATCGATGGCACCGAAACGACGCCGTCCCTGTTTTATACCCTGGGCCTGACCAATTCACAGAAGTACCTGACCCTGACCAGACATGGTTATCTGGGTTACGTTATCATCACCAACAAAAAATTCTGGTCTGGCCTGCCTGCAGAAATCCGGATAGAGTTGATTGCCGCGACCAATGAAACCAGTCGCTACGCCAATGCGATCGCCAGAGAACAAAATGCAGCCGACCTGATCGCCATCAAAAACTCCGGGCAAACCACGGTGATTGAATTGACCGACGCAGAAAAAAAATTATGGCAGGACGCCTTAATTCCCGTGAGGAAACAAATGGAAAGCCGCATCGGTAAAGATCTCATTACCGAAATCACGCGCCAGCTTCCGGCGTCAAGTCAATAATAAAAACAAAATCAGACGATATAAACAAACTCCCGCCTGAAGCACGCATTGTGTCTTTCACAAAATTTCACAAAATTACCACAAATTCAGAAATGAAGCGGGCAACCGGAGACTTGCGTTTGCTTAACCAAAAGCGCTGTGATATCTTTGCTCCCAATGTGAATTTAGCAGGTGGTTATAAGAACGGAGCAATCCGAAATAACATCGAGGAGACCGCGTTTTAATATAGCTAAGAATGCCAATAAAAACAGCATGCCATTAGCAAAAAGCGCGAACGTTGTTTTGAAGGCGTATCCAGGGGATACGCCTTTTTTATATCCGCTGCAAACACCAACCTGTCTGCTCAATTTATGTCTGTTCAGCTCATTCGTTATTGCGCCGTCATTCCCGCACCATTCGGCGTGATGGGCGTGCGCACCGAAGCTGGCCTGCTCAAAGAACTGGTCTACCTTCCCGCTGACTGTGCACTGAAAGATGCCGTTACCGAATGCGCAGACAAAACTGTCCGGCAGCTGCAAAACTATTTTAACGATCCACGATTTCAGTTTGACCTGCCACTGGCGCAACAGGGCACGTCCTATCAGCACAAAGTCTGGAAAGCGATCTGTGCGATTCCAATCGGCCACATTGCCACCTACGGACAGATCGCCCGACAGATCGCCTCGGCACCGCGCGCGGTAGGTCAGGCCTGCGGAGCCAATTTTTATCCGCTGATCATTCCATGTCACCGCGTCACGGCTGCGAATGGCCTGGGAGGATTTGCAAACCATGATCAGGCCGACAGTTATCCGCTGAAAATCAAACGCTGGCTGCTGTCCCACGAAGGTGCACATTATTAACGCGACGATGCAATCAGAAATTGATGATTTTTGCGACACCGTCTGGCTCGAGGACGGCCTGTCAAAAAACACCATGGAAGCCTATCGGCGCGATCTGACCCTGTTTGCCCGGTGGCTGCATGCCGAAGGTCACGCGTCACTGTCGGGCGCAGAAACCGGGGTCATCCAGCAGTACATGCACTATCTGCAAAGCAGCAAGGCAACCAGCGCCAACCGCCGCCTGACGGTGTTCAAACGGTTTTATCAGCACGCATTGCTGCTGCATAAAATCAGCGTCGATCCCACGTTGAAAATTGCCTCGGCCAAAACACCCTCACGCAATATTCAGACCTTAAGCGAATCGCAGGTTGAAGCGCTGCTGGCCGCGCCCGATGTCAACAGCCTGCTGGGATTGCGCGACCGGTGCATGCTGGAGTTGATGTATGCCAGCGGCCTGCGGGTGACTGAACTGGTACTGGTGAAAATTCAGGAAGTCAGCATGAATGATCACGTCCTGCGCATCACCGGCAAGGGCAACAAGACCAGACTGATTCCGTTCGGTGAAATTGCCAGCAGCTGGATCAGCCGATATCTGCAGCACGCCAGGCCTGCGATCCTGAACGGAAAAATCGACGATGCCTTATTTGTCACCGCCAGAGGCACGGCAATGACGCGTCAGATGTTCTGGATACTGATCAAAAAATACAGCCAGGCCGCCGCCATCAACGCACCGCTCTCACCGCACACGTTGAGACATGCATTTGCGACGCACCTGATCAATCACGGTGCCGATTTGCGCGTTGTACAATTGCTGCTCGGTCATTCCGACATTTCAACAACCCAGATCTATACCCACGTCGCCCGTGAACGTCTGAAACGACTGCACAAAGAACACCATCCGCGCGGATAACTTTTCCTATGAATCACAAACATATTTCAGAAACACCCGCCACGCAATTTCTCAAAAAGCACGGGATCGTTTTTTCCGAACACCCATATTCTTACGAAGAAAAGGGTGGCACCAGTGTCTCGGCGCGGGAACTGGGCGTTGATGAACACGCGGTGATCAAAACGCTGGTCATGCAAAATGAACAGGCCAAACCGCTGATCGTGCTCATGCATGGTGACTGCACGGTATCAACCAAAAACCTGGCACGCCAGATCGGCTGCAAAAGTGTCGCGCCATGCACACCGGAAAATGCGCAACGCCACAGCGGCTATCAGGTCGGCGGGACCTCGCCATTTGGAACAAAGAAGATCATGCCGGTGTATATCGAGAAGACGATTCTGTCGCTGCCGCTAATCTATATAAACGGAGGACGACGCGGCTTCCTGGTCGGCATCGATCCACAGACTCTGGTCAAGACATTGCAGGCGATTGCCGTTGAGTGCGCATTGCCAGACCAGAGCAAATAAAAGATTAACTGCGTTGATCTGCTCCGCCTTCTGGATGACGTTCGATTAATTCAACCTTGTAGCCATCGGGATCGGTCACAAAGGCGATCACCGTGGTACCGCCTTTGACCGGACCAGCTTCCCGCGTGACATTGCCGCCAGCATCTTTGACGCGCTGGCAGGCCAGCGCCGCATCTTCCACCGCCACGGCAATGTGGCCATAGGCAGTGCCCATTTCATACTGATCCACGCCGTAGTTGTAAGTCAGTTCCAGTTCGGCATGCTCCGGATTGCTGCCATAACCGACGAACGCCAGCGTGTATTTGTATTCCGGATTTTCACTCAGTCGCAGCAGTGACATGCCCATCACCTTGGTATAGAAATCAATTGAGCGCTGCAAATCGCCAACGCGCAGCATGGTATGTAAAATTCGCATTATTTTCTCCAGGGCTGGATAGTTAGGTTTAAACAATTTCAATGTCATGGGTAACAATTCAGGACCGCACCGATACTAATGAAAAAGATCAGTCAGGGCAACGAGATTGATTAAATATTATGAAATAGAATTGCCAAATACATACCGGATAAATCGACCATACCGGTTGACGTCCAGGCAGTAATCCAGCCCCGGCGCCAAATCAGTCGTGTAACAGGCATAATACAAACTTCACGTTGCCTGCCCCTCTCAATCCAGTGTTTAATGTCGGGTATTTTTGCTGTACCAACCGCACATTTCTCACCGGCTCAACGCCATAACAGACACTCAATCAACCAAACCCACTGCGCACTCCATCCATGAATAACATCAAACCAGCTGCCAGCAATTCCGCCACTCAACCAAAACGCAACTGGATCTGGATTATCGTCCTGCTGCTGGTCATCGTTGTCGGTTACAGCTATTTTTCCAGATCATCCAGTGGCAACAAGGACAGCGCTGCAGGTGCAGCCGGCAGCAACGGAGCAAAAAAACCTGGCGGTTTTGGTGACGGCAAGCCGATGCCGGTGGTCACGGCGCTGGCCAAAACCGATGACATCAATGTCTATCTGAACGGATTGGGT
>Ga0209067_10001768_pt1 | contig 13127 bp, 12 predicted proteins | sample ColStrG_CSR_2013_FD_187199 | JGI IMG/M metagenome (GOLD analysis project Ga0209067, IMG submission 187199) | Freshwater sediment microbial communities in response to fracking from Pennsylvania, USA - Cold Stream Run_MetaG_CSR_2013 (SPAdes)... | ecosystem: Environmental > Aquatic > Freshwater >... | reverse complement strand
TCGCCTTGCCATTCGTGCGCCGAAGTGCCCGCCGGCTGTTGATACCAACCCGGGTCGCGGTAGTCGTTGGCGGCAAGACCATCCCGCACTTTCACCGTGGTAAACATCCCGCCCATGCCGATAGCGACGGCGAGCCACGGCATATCCGACCGCTGCAATTGCGCTTCGTCGGACTTACCCGCAACCGAACCGCGAATAACGCGATAGGCGGCCAGCCCCATTCCGGCTCCAAAATACATTAGCCCCGCCAGCATGAACGGGTTCACCGCATCGAGCAGCAGTTTCGAGAGGGGAGAGACCGCGCCGAACAAAGCGGCGGATGCGAGGGCGAGCGGGACTCCGGGCCAAAGATGCGAGGTGTTTTGCGATTCAGACATGTTGTTAACTTACCACACATCCGAAGGTTGCAAGGTTGGGTAGTTTACACAACTTCATCGGCTGCAAGCGCACAAGCGCGATCCAACTCAATTTCAATTTGCACCGTGGCGTGGTTGATTTTGAAGTGTTCTGCCAATTCTTCGCAGAGATCGTGAATGAAGGCGTCGCCGGGGTGTCCGCCCGGCATGACGAGATGGCACGTCAAGGCAATATCCGTTGTGCTCATAGGCCAGATATGGAGATCGTGAAGGCTGGCGACGCCGTTGCGGCCTTCGATAAACTGGCGCACCGCCGCAGGGTCGATGTGCGTGGGCACCGCCGCCATCGACATCGCAACGGAATCGCGCAGCAAGCCCCAAGTACCCCAGACGATCACCGCGTTGATCGCGAGGCTCACCACAGGATCAAGCCAGAGCCAGCCGGTGAGCAGGATCACAAGACCGGCCACCACGACGCCCGCCGAGACGACCGCATCCGCCGCCATATGCGCGAAGGCTCCCCGCACGTTGAGATCGCCTTTGCGACCGGACGCGAAGAGCCACGCCGAAACGCCATTGATCGCGATTCCGACCGCCGCCACGATCATAACCGTTTTGCCGGAAACGGGTTCGGGAGTTCCGAGGCGTTGAATCGCTTCCCATGAAATCCCACCAATGGTCAGCAGCAGGAAGACCGCGTTGAACAGCGCCGCCAAAATCGACGAGCCGCGCAGCCCATAAGTAAAGCGCGCCGAGGGAGCGCGCTTTACCAGCGCGCTTGCGACCCACGCGACGAGCAATCCCAGCACGTCGCCGAGGTTATGACCCGCATCCGCGAACAGCGCCACGGAGTTGCTGAGGACGCCATAGATAACTTCGACAATCACGAATCCCGCGTTGAGCGCTATCCCAATCGCGAACGCCCGCCCGAAACTGGCAGGCGCGTGAATATGGCCCGCGCCGTGGGAGTGTTCGTCGTGATCATGCCCATGATGATCGTGGTCGTGGTGGTGCTCTTGGCTCATGGTCTCGCTGTCTCGCTATGCTCTTCGCGGGCGGCTTTCCATACCTCCCGCGCCGCGTCCATGTTCAGGGCGGCTATCCCCAGCCCTACGGTCAGGTCTGGCCACACGGATCGCCATACGAGAGTCACAAGGCCCGCCGCAATAATAGCGACATTTGCCACAGCATCATTACGGGCGGACAGAAAGGCAGCTTTCGTAAGGCTGCCGCGATGCCGCCGGTAACGTGTCAACATGAGCGCGCAGGATAGATTGATCGCCAGCGCGCCGAAGCCGGTTGCCGAAAGCAACGCCGGATCGGGCGCGTTAGGAACGGCGAATTTTTCCCATGCCGTCCAGAGCGTCGCGAGACCGGGCACGAGAAGAATAGCCGCCAACCCCATGCCAACACGCGCTCGTTCGCGCGCCGTCCAGCCAAGCGCCGCCAAGATCAGAAAATTGACCGACGCATCTTCAAGAAAATCAATACTGTCGGCGAACAGAGACACTGAGCCGATCACGCGGGCGACAGCGAATTCGATTCCGAAATAGGCGAGGTTCAGGATTGCGACGAGCCGGACAACGCGCCGTAGGCCAGAGTCAGAGGTGAGGGAGTTCTTTCGGTCACAGCATAGGCTTTGTGCTCCCGACCCAGCAAGTGCGCATAAATTAAGCAGACCGTGCGAAAAGTTGGCCTGACGGGATTCACGAATCGCTGGCGCCATATTAGAATCGGGCATGGCGCACATATCCGGCTTCGAGCGCGACCAACTCCTCCTTCTCCCGGAAGCGGTGGACGATTACGTCGGCTCTGACAACCCCGTCCGCTTCATCGACGCCTTCGTCGATGGCCTCGATCTCGTCGCGGCAGGCTTCGCGCGGGTGCAACCGAAGGCGACAGGCCGGCCCGGCTATGCGCCAGGCGATCTGCTCAAGCTTTACATCTACGGATATCTCAACCGGGTGAGGTCGAGCCGCCGGCTGGAGGCCGAATGCCACCGCAACATCGAGGTCATCTGGCTGTTGCGAACGCTGAAGCCCGATTTCAAGACCATCGCCGATTTCCGCGCCGACAATCGCGCCGCCTTCAAATCGGTGTTTCGCCAATTCACCCTGCTGTGCAAGCGGCTCGACCTGTTCGGGCGCGAACTGCTGGCGGTGGACGGGACGCGGATCAAGGCGGTCAACAACAAGGACCGCAATTTCACGCGGGGCTCGCTGGAGAAGTTCATCGAGGCCGCCGACGAGCGTCTGGCCGATTATCTGGCGCGGCTCGACGAAGGCGATGCGGCGGAAGCCGGGACGAACGGGGCGCGCACCAAGAATCTCGCCGAGAAGATCGAGGCTTTGCGCAAGAAGCTCGGCCAATATGGCGCGATGCTGGCCGATCTCGAACGCACCGGCGAAAGCCAGATATCGCTGACCGATCCTGACAGCCGGGCCATGGCCGCCCATACCAAGGTCGCGGTGGGTTACAATGTTCAGGTCGCGGTCGACGCCAAGAACAAGATGATCGTCGAACAGCAAGTGACGAACCAGGTCGTCGACATGGGCTTGTTGCAGGCGACCGCCGAACCCGCCCGCGCGATCCTCGAAGTCGAGACGATCGACGTCGTCGCCGACGCGGGCTACTTCCGGACCGAGGATATCGAGGCCTGCGAGAAGGCCGGGCTGACACCCCATGTGCCCCGTCCCCAGCGCGGCTGGTCGGCGCGCAACGGCTTCTTCCGCAAGGACGAGTTTCGTTACAATGCGCAGCAAGACGCCTATATCTGCCCGGCGGGACAGGTCCTCGCGACGCGGTATGAAAGCAAGCTGCGCGACATGAAGAAGGTCGACTACTCGCATCGCGCCGCGTGCCTCGTCTGCCCGCTTCGCCCGCGCTGCACCAACGAATTTCGCAAGGTCTCGCGGCTGGAAAACGAGGCCGCGCTGGAGCGCATGGCCGAGCGCTTGAAGGCGCGGCCCGATATTCTCGCCAGCCGCCGCGAAACCGTCGAGCACCCCTTCGGCAGCATCAAGCAATGGATGAACCAAGGCGCGTTCCTCATGCGCGGCCTGGAAAAGGTCCGCGCCGAGTTCAGCCTGACGGCGCTCGCGTACAATCTGCGTCGGGCGCTCAACATCCTCGGGGTCAGGGCGATGATCGCCGCCGTCGTCGCCTGAGGGAGGCCGCAACGGATCGCCGAACACGCCCGAAAAGGTCGTCAGAGGCAACCGCGAGCGCCACAGGACGGCTCACAGACCGGAAATTCGGCAATCCCCCTCGAAAAGCGCTACCCGCGTGCCAGCGACCCTGCGCAAGCCTAACGCGCCGAGTTTTCGCACGGTCTGCAAGAATTTTGCGATACGACCCGGCCTTTCGAAAATCAAGGAGATCGCACGCGCAGAAATCAGTCGCATATGTCCGCTTCCTGCTCATCTTAGCCACCGCATCGAGCGTGCAGCCTTGACTATATGTGGTAGGTGTCCGACTTAACCGGATAGGCTCGGGATGAGGATCAAACGCGAGGGCCGCCTCGTGAACTCTGGTGCAGTCCCTTTTGCGACTGCGGTTCGGCGCTTTCGCACGCACGCTTCGATCTTTTGGACGATCTTCTCCTGTTCGGCGCGTAAGTTGGCGAGCGTGTCGGTTTGCGCCTCTGGCGGGCGGGCCAAGGGTTCGCCGGGATGTCGCGCCAGCGATCTCGCCGCCTCCGTCACCGCCTTCGCTTCGCGGGCCTCCCGAGCGGCGGACGCGGTTGCATTGGCCACGATCGTCCGGTCGATCCAAGCTGGAATTGGGGCGTCGAAGACGAAGCGCGGCCGTGGCGATAGCGTTAGGCCTGGAGCGACAGCCGTGGTCGGTCGGGCTGCGTTTCTTGTGCTAAACCATTGGCACGGTTTTTAGCGACGCGATTAAGTTTCAGCGCCGCCTAGGCAACCGCCCGCGAATTGGCGCCCGTTTCGCTTCGCCATCGCCAACGAAGCGTTCGACAGCGGACTTGAATTGCCCCCATAATGGTGGCATAAGTGGGTATGGAGAAGAGGCGTCCGACCTACGATCTCGAAGCGATAAAGACCGCGATCGGGACCGTCGAGACGCTTGCGATGACTTCGTCCGCGCTGCACGACGCCATTGCCTTAGGATTTGATCGCGCTGGGGTTGCCGAAACGATCGGCGTTATCGAACGACATATGTTCTACAAGTCGATGACGACCTTCGCCGATCATCGTGTCTGGCAGGACGTCTACCACGTCCCGGCCCGCGGCATGAGACTGTACGTGAAGTTCCAGGCCGACATCGTGACCGAATTTACAGTCATGTCGTTCAAGGAGAAATGACCATGGCGGCTTTGAAGACGGACCTGCCCGACACGATGGTCTCTCCGGAGACTGGCGAGACGCTGCGCCGCGGCGTCCGTCCGTTCATCGTCGCGTACAAGAGCAAAAGCATCACAGTCGAGTTGCCGGGATATTATTCGGACAATGGCGGCGTTGGCGTCCATGTCGGCGACGACATGGCCGTTACCGATGCCGCGTTGCGGACCTTGAAGGAAGAAATTGAAGGCATTCCCTCGCCCTCTACAATCAGAAGGGTTCGTGACAAGCTAAAGCTGTCGCAGCGCGAAGCGGGCGGCCTTCTCAAGGTTGGAGAGAACGCCTTCGATAAATATGAGCGAGGTTTAGTCGAGCCGAGCGGTCCAACTAGCCAGTTATTGCGCCTCCTGGACCAACATCCGGAGTTGATTGAGGAACTGCGCGATAGCGCCTGATCTGTGTTGGGTCTCACTTCCCGGCTAGGTGACGAGGCCGCAGGAGCAGGGCTGAACTTGCCCGTCGCGAGGGAGACAGCTGCTGCGGCTCAAACCCCTGGGCTGCGGCCTGAACTTATGTGCTGCCCTTTTTGCGCTTGCGGTGCGGCGCTTTCGCTCGCTTCGATCTCTTGGACGATCTTCTCCTGTTCGGCGCGCAAGCTGGCGAGCGTGTCGGTTTTAATCGAGGCTGGCGGCAGGGGTTTGCCGGGAGGTTGCGCCAGTGATCTCGCAGCCTCGCTCGCAGCCTTGGCTTCGCGAGCCTCCTGAGCGGCGGAAGCCGTCGCATTTGCCACGACCGCTCTTTCTGTCCGCAGTTCCTTCTGCGACGTAGCGTCGAAGCCGGCGACGGCCTCCTCCCGGCGTTCGGATTCAATCGCGCGATCGGCGCGGCGGCCCGCCGCGGCAGCTTCCTGAGTTTCGCTCAATCGTACCGCGTTGGCGCGCGCGATCAGCCGGTCCGTGCGCGGGCCCGCGATCGCCTCGACGTCGGCCCGGGTCATCTGTTGCACGCCGCGTTCAGAGGCGCGCTGGAAGTCGATGCGATTGGCCAGGGTTTCGAGGTATCGCGCCGAGACCTCATGGAACTGCTGCCTTGTCTCGCCATCGAGAAGGTCGCGGGTTCGCGACACCGCCTCGTTCATCGAGCGCAGGTCTTTCGCCATCTGTTCCGACGTGACAGCCATATCCGATCTCCCGCTGGTCAATAGTGTTACGCGTTTCTCGATCGCGCCGAGAATTCCTCCGACCGCCTGCGCCAGCGTCAGACGTTCGAGCATGGCCGCCGCGAATGCGTTCTGCGGCCGCTCCTGGGCGACGACGCCCCAGGCCGCGACGTTTTCGTCGAGGCGCCTACGATCAGACGTTGAGATCGCCAAGCGGAGGGGATTTGCGCGCGCTGTCGCGATGCGCCGCCGCGCATTGTCGATCATTTGCCTGTTGACGGGGTCCGCGGCATAGTCGCGGTCTCGCGCCTGCCTTGATGGCCGCGGGCGATCGGCGGCCTCGACGATCGCCTTGTCCCTGGGGCCGTAGCTCTGTGAGGAGGCGCGTTCTCGCTCGGAAGTCGCCACGATTTTGAGCCCTTCGGCCTGCGCGTGCTCGGCATAGGCGCGCCGCCATTCGCCAAAAGTCTCGCGGCCGGGATGGATCTTCTGCCCGGCCTCGTTCTTCACCGCGATGACGGCATGTGCGTGGATGTGTCCCTGCGCCGCCTTGTCGATATGAACGCCGAACATGAACTTGTGGTCGGCGAATTTGTCCTGGAGAAAGTTTCGCGCCGCGCGTCGCAACGCCTCAACGTCAGTCCCTGATTTCGCAGAGACGATCAGGTGCATTGTATCGCGCGCAGATTGCGAGCGCAGCGACGGTCCCCAATCGCGCAAGGCGTTCCTGACATCGGCGACATCGGCGATAGCCTTGCCTTGGTCATCGCTCGCGCGGCCGCCCTCGATCAGCTTGTTCAGCCGATAGGTGGCGCCGTCGCGGCCATGGCCGGTCGCGCCGACGGCGACGGAGACCGCCTCGGGGGAAAGCCCCGTTGCTGTGGCGATCCGATCCGTGATGCGCGTCTGCGAAGACCGATCAAGCTGCTTTCGCGGGTTGTCCTCTCCGTCAGTGACGCGTTCGCGTACGCGAAACCGCTCCCTTCCAGGGCCGGCCATGGCGACGACCAACCGAACTTCGATCTCGCCCGCCGGCGTCGCTTCCATGCGATAGGCGTAGCGGTGGCCTTCGAAAGCGGCCGAGATCGCCTGTCCATAGACCGCGCGCCTCTCGGGCGTGTCGCTGACGCCGGTGAGGGTCAACCGCAAGGCCCCGACGTCCTGGCTCTCGGCGCGCCGGGCAAAGGCGCTTGACCAGGCCTTGATCTCGTCGGCCACCGCTTGGCCGTCCGCAAGCACCCTTCCATCGTGTGTTTCGAGGGGGACGTCCTCACGCAGGACATATTGCCCTGTGGCCGTGGCGCGCGCGACTCCGGACGCATAGGAAACAACCTTGACGACGGCCGGCTGATAGCCTGCCGCCAGCTGGCGCGCCCTGCTGAGGGCAGCGCCCGCGCCTGGTCCCGCTCCTCCGCCACTTCCACCGACCGGCGCCGAGCGCGCGCCCGAGCGAGCGATCGCCCCGCCGCCGCCACCGCCCCCTCCGGACGAAGTGGGCAGCCTACGTGAGCGCTCCTCGTCGCGGCTGCCCGTGATCGTTTCGCCGCGGAGGATTTCGTGGGCGCGCGCGTATGGTGGCGCCGCCGGCGCGACGCCGCGCACGCGCGCGATATCTTCGTCGAGACGACGCCGACGCGCCTGAGCGTCGCCAATAGTTTTGCCGGCGGCGTCGATCCGCTCCATCCACCAGGCGATTTGCGCGGCGCGGTTCATTCCTCCGTCCCGAGCGGACGTGGCGCGAGCTCCGCATTCCTGCGCAGTTTTGACCCGTACGCGACAGTAATCTGGGTGAGTTCGTGGTCGATCGCCGAAACGGCTTCATAAAGGCCGCGCCAGACGGGCTCGGTGTCCTCGATCCGCACGGCGTGACCGCGGTGGATCGCTTTCAGCACTTGCGCGAGGTTTCGGCCGACTCTGCGCAATTGGCTTGCAAGGTCCACCACGGCGATTGTGTTTTCGGCCGACAGCGCCGGCCCGGATTGGACCGACGCGCGAATGAGCCGGCGCACCACCTCTGCTTTGGGCAAACCGAACACTGCGACCGCCTCCCGCAGCCGCGCCTCGTCGGCCTCGGACAGTTCCGTCCGCAGCCTCGGCTTTCGACGATAGGCAACGCCCTTGCGCGCCAATGGCGGTCTCCATTCCTTCTGCCGGACGCGGCTGCCTCCGCGACGCCGAATTCGGCGCCTGCCCTCGGGGCGAGATTTTCGCGCCCCTTCGGCTGCGCCCGGCAGCCGCCCTGGTTTGGCCCACAAACCGGTATCTTGTCAATCAAGATACACTTTAATGAACTCCCACACACAACAACCTCGTCAGACAACCGTCACCACCCCTCCCGACTCCGCGACGAACTGACGTTCGCCTACGCGCAGACTTACCGAATTACCCCAATGCAGCATTGCTGGATCGACGAGATACCGCAAGACTGCATTTCGCTGAAGGCGCGAGACTCAATAGGGATTAGGACGCGGCTCAACCGAACATGTTCGATAACCGCAATGTCGCTTTGCGCTTCTCCCGCAATCGAGGAACACCGCAAGGATTTATCCCGATGTTCACGTAATACCTCATTCGCGCATTCCGGCAATCGCGAGAATCCGAATAAGCGTAGTACGTCATTGGCGAGCTACGGAATTTTGGTTTTGTCTTATATCTGTTTTATTGTATGTCCTTGATGCCGATATGCCACATAGCGGGAGCGCCGCATGCCCAGCATCTTCGCCGTCGCCAATCCCAAAGGCGGCAGCGGAAAATCCACCGTTGCGATCCTGCTTGCCGGCGAGTTCTCCAAGCACGGCTATTCGGTCGCCATCGTCGATGCGGATCCGCAAGGCTCTGCCTATCAATGGCATGCCTCAAGCGTCGCGCGCGGACTGAGCCCGCAAGGGGTCGATCTCGTCCGCGCGCCAGATGCGACCGCGCTTGTCGCGGCGATCGAGCGATTGCACGGCTACGACGTCGTGGTGATCGACACTCCCGGCTATTATGGCGACGTCCTCATCCAATCGGCTTTGCGTGCCGACCTCGTGGTGCTGCCCTGCAAGGTCCACACCTTCGACGCCTCGCAGGTCGTGCGCACCATCCGCAATCTCGCACAGCGAGCGCAAGCCGCTAACCTCCCGATGAGCCCCCATCGGGTGCTGTTCAACGAATACGACAGCCTCGACCGCAACACGCGCCCTCTGCGCGAGGTCGTCGCCTATCTCGACGCCGAGAAGGTCCCCGTCTGCGCCAACGCCCTCTATCGGCGTGTGACCTATCGCACCATGACCACAGGCCACGGGACGCTGCACCAGATGAGCGACAAGGACGAATCCGTTCGCAAGGCGCGCTTCAACGCCGATCAGGTCGTGCGCGAGCTGTTGTCGGCGAGCCAAGGCGTGGCGGCAGACGAAACCGCGGTGTGACTTGACCAACCAGAATGACCCCAACAGACCGGACCGCCCTCCGCTGCCCCACGACGCGTTTCGCGGGCGGCGAATAGGAGCCGCGCCGGACACGGCCGCGATCAAGCCCGTTGTGGTGACGCCGGCTTACGCTGATCCCGTCGCCGCGAACGCGGCGGAGATGTCTTCGGCTCCCCTTCAAAGGGAACCCAAAACGACAAGAGCGAACGACCGTGCGAGGCCGGGCGTGCGTCCTTTCGAAGCCTATGGCGAGCGGTCCTCGTCGCGCCCCTATGCACTGCGCCTGCCCGACGCGATCGATCTCGCTTTGCGAAAGATCGCCGCCGAGGAGCGCACTCATCCTCTGCGGATTATCGACCGCATTCTCTATGAGCATCTCGAGACGATAGGACGGCTTCCGCCAATCGAGGGGTCCTGAAAACTTTGCGTGTCGGAGGTCTTTCGGCGCGCGGCGTCGAGAGCCAACAGCATCGGCCAGACCGAAAAGCGTCCCGAGGCCGTGCGTCGCGCCAAGCTCCTGAGATAGCCGCCGGGGCTCTTGATGGCGTCGCCCCGCTGCAGAATAGCCGCGATGACGATCGCGGCGCCCTCGCGTCCCATGACCCGGCTTGCCTCCGCCCAGGCGTCGAGCGTGACGCCGAGGAGGGACCGCACGAGGTCCGCCGTCGCGCAAAGGTCGCCGATTGTGCGGATTCCGCCGCGCGCGTAGTCGCAGATAGCCGGGCAGGCCGCGACGACCAAAGCGAGTGGAACGCGAGAGATCCCTGAGGCCGGCGGCGCCGTCGAACTCGTCTCGACCGGCGCGCGTCCACCTTCGTCGTCCGGCCGCGGCCCGGTTACGTCATCTTGCGATCCCGCGCTGGCGGACGTCGGGACGACCGGTTCGTTGCCATTGCCGCGTTCCAAAGGCATGGCTTCCTCGGGGACGGGTGCAGACGTACTTGCGGAGACCTGAATCTCGTTCGCGTCTTGAACAGGCGAAAGAGCGGCGCCGGGGATCGCCGCCTCCAAAAGCGCGAGACACTCCGATGCGAGTCGCGTCAGCTCGCCCAGCGCGAGTTCCAGGGCTTCCAGAGCCTGCGTACGCGGCGCCGGGACCACGATCCCCTGAAGCCGACGATGCAGCGCCGGCCAATCGGCGCAGACACTCCCTTCAACGCCAGCGGCGATCATCTTTGCGATGTCGCGCCGCGTGATCGTTATCGACTGTTTCATTCGCGCCATCCGGAGGCGGCGCGCTTCGGTCGCCTCCGCTGCCTGTTCGAATTCCTCCGCGCGGGCGACAAAAAGGCTGAGATCGAAACCGAAGGCTTCCTCGATGCCGCCCCGCGCGTTGCGCCGGGCGAACCGCTTGCCATTGGAACTGTCGCGCCGGAAGATGAGACCACGATCGACGAGCGCCGCAAGGTGGCGACGCAGTGTCGAAGCCGCCATTCCGCGCGCGCGGAATGAAAGCCGTCGATTTGAGGGAAATACGACGATATTGCCGGCCCCGGCGGCCAGAACCGTTTCCGGATGGAACGTCAGCAAAGCCTCGAGCACGACGAGCGTCCTGTCGGAAAGTTCGAAGTCGGCTTTCGCCAGGCAGAGATGGCGAAAGGCTCTCCACTTATTCACAGCGCACGCTGGCGTAGCCTGCGTCACCGTTCGTACGAAACGCCGTCGTTCAACCTCGCGTAGCGACAGCTTTCGACCCCCGAACGGACCGATCGGCTCCAGGCAAAGTTCCTGCATTCGCAACCTCTCCTTGGCGGAGAGCGCGGCCAACAAAGATCGTGGCGCAAACGCGCGACGTCTCTCTTGAATTGAGGAACGAACCGGTCTAGGATTCCACTTGTTTTGTTAACGGCCTCTCTGACGATGGCGTCGTCAGTTGGTCCACCCCTCCTCGAGAGACCCGGCTCTGCCGGGTTTTTCTTTGCGCGCGCTCTTCTCCAGTTTTCGAGTCGGCTAAGTTCATTATATTGAATGTCGGCACGACGCCAGCGATTCGTTTCGCGAGATGTGGCTGGCGGTCGAACGCGGAGCGCGCGATGGATCAGAAGGTTTTGCAACAAGGGACGGCGCGCAGCGGAGGACTGCTGCAACGCTTTCAGACCGAACTGGAGCGATTGCGCCGCCAGAGCGGGCTAAGTCGTTGCGCCTACGCCGACCGCCTCGGCATCCCGCGGTCGACCTACTTCCGCTTGACGAGCCCCGACGGGAATCCGAGCCTGGGAACCGTCGAGCTCATCGCGCAACTTGTGGGTGTCGAGCCGCTAGCCCTGCTTTCCCGCAGAAGCCAAGCCGAGGATGCGCCTTCGCCCAGCCCCGCCTCGATTCGCGGCTCCTGATGGGTTCAGTCAAAAACGAATATAGCCATTCGCCTGCGCATCCAATATAATGGACTTTAGAAGAGCCGTGCGGCCGGCTAAACATCGCCGCCGCGGCCGATTATTTCGAAGGTCCCATGCCGCCCGTTCGCAAGCCGCAATCGGTGGATCATTCCATCCTCAACGAAATGCTCGCCGTGCGATTGCAGCAGCTCGAAATTGAAAACGGCGGCATGGAAGCGTTTCTGCCCAAGACGGGTCTCGCGCGCGGCACCTACTATACAATCCTGCGTGGCATCGGGAATCCGACGCTGAGAACCTTGGAGCGGATCGCGTCCAGCCTCAACATGACCGTGTTTGAATTGCTGGGCTTCGACGTGGGGGACGCCCGTCGGGCGCTTAAGAGGAACGGCGTCGACTATGACGAGTTGACCTCGGCGATCACGAAGAAAAACCGCGCCGACAGGACGCTTGCGCGACAGACGCGCTCGCGGAAATTGCCCACCTGAAGCCGAGTCGCTGAGATCGCGGATGAGTTTTCGCTCCGTTCGCGAGCGCTTATTCGGCGGCCTCAATCGTCATTCTGCTCGGAGCATTGAGGCTTCGGCCGGCGGCGGCCGTGTCGAAGGTTGTCCGCAAACCGGCGCCCGCCTTGGAATATCCGGCGCCGGCCCCCACACGCCTTCGCGCGACGCTCTTTCAAAAACGGCTCAGCGCAATTCGCTTCTCCCCAAAATGGGATTCCACGGCCGCTGCGGTCCTCCTGAATGACGAGCTTCAGATTCAATAAGGATCTCCGGATTTGAACTCTGGTGGTGGCGCTCGAATTGGCGCCCAATGGCGCTCATTCCGGGCTGCTTGCCTCGATGCGTCAGAGGATTGCCGCAAGGCGGTAGGCAAGGAAGGCGAATATCTCCGGCGCTAGTTTCGGGAGGGGTCCCTGTCCCATCCGCCGCCGATTAGCTGTGCGTACGGAAGTTGCGTTGCCGACCGCCGCGCGGCACGACGCCGCCCAAGACGCGAGAGAGGCGGCGCTCGCCGCCCTCGCTCGCGTCGCCTGGCCCGAGCCCTCGATGTTCACGGTCGGTGCGTCTTTCCCCGCGAGCGCGGCGCTCCCGTAGGACGCGCCGCCGACCGGAGAGGCGCCGAGCGCGCACGCCGCGGAACCCCGCCCGCCCGGCGGCGCCGCTTGCCTTCGGCGCCTGAGCCGCCGTCTTCGCGGCTCGGGAGCGAAAGGGGCGGCTCGGGCGCCGCCCCCGGGTCGTCACTTGGCGCGGGCTTTGCCCTTGGCCTTCGGCGTCTCGGCCTCGGCCGGCGCCGGCGCGCGGTCCGCCTTCGGGGCCAGAACCGAGAACTCGTCGGCGAGGAGGTCGACGCCGTAGACCGTCGAGCCGTTGCGGGTGAAGCTCGTCTGCTTGATCCGGCCCCGCGCGATGACCAGGTCGCCCTCCTTGCAGTAGGTGGCGATGTAGCCGCGAGCGGCTTCGGCGAAGATCGTCACCTCGTTCCAGTGCGCGGCGCTGTCGCGCTCGCCGTCGCGGTTGCGGAAGGTGTAGTTGGCGCAGATCGTCACGTTGGTCTTGCCGTCGAAG